>Ga0302131_1001297_pt1 | contig 13660 bp, 9 predicted proteins | sample CB9_20m_MG_FD_203105 | JGI IMG/M metagenome (GOLD analysis project Ga0302131, IMG submission 203105) | Marine microbial communities from Western Arctic Ocean, Canada - CB9_20m | ecosystem: Environmental > Aquatic > Marine > Oceanic | place: Canada: Western Arctic Ocean | collected 2017-09-19
CATCTGTATCATCTCTACAAACACAACCAATACAACCAGCATTTCCGCCACCACCCGAAGCACCAAACATATGTCCAATATCATAGGCTGCATTGCCAATCTCAGTTGTTAGTACATTTTGTAACTCAACGTTCCAATTATATGTATTCGCAGAATAAGGATCTATTGCAGCATCTGTATAAATTAATCCAGGGAAATCTTGAACTTCAAAAGTCACAGCCATATCCACTTCGTAAATAGCATTATTTCTTGTCATAGTTGCGTTAATTGCGGCTAAAGCATCTGCTACAGTACCACCATGGTAAGCGGTATACTCTCCATTTACAGATATTGCAAATCTAAACTTCCTTAACACTTGGTCATCAGCATCTCTTTGATTGATGATACTATGAGCAGAACCTGATGCTGCTAAAACCTCATCTAATGTTGAACAAACAAAATCTTTTTGAGGAAAGTTCGCTTTAGCAACCCTACTATAAACTAAATACTTTTCCTTATCGCCTTTTACAGGTTGCATAAAAACGGTAGGTTTATTCTTATAGGAAATCATGGTCTGAACTCCTTTATGAGAAACACTCATTCTTACAACAGCCCCAGAATTATCTGAACTATATCCAACAAAAGACTTTATATTAGGATATTTAGCACTTAAACTGGATGCAAAAACGGGTGCTTCGATAATTCTAAATGGTTGTAAGACTCCTTTATCATCTGGAAGGTTAATAATTACAGCAGAAAATCTATTACTAACGCCTCTTAAAGGAGCATTTTTTAATTGCTTTTTAAATTCTTTAAAATCTAAAATTAATGTTTTGGAAGAATTTTTAAGATATGAACTAACAGAATGATTATTTATTTTTCCATTAATATCTGCTGTCTTCCAGACATAGTCCTGTCCGTAAGAGTTTGTAAATAAAAAAAATAGCCCGATAAATAATATTTTTTGTAATTTTAATTTCATTTTATATATATTAATATTAAACTTATACTTTGCAATAGCTTTTTATTCTATATTTTTGATTTAATAAAATTTAAATTTTTAAAACTAATCATATTCTACCGTAATGCAAAAACTATTTATCTTTCCAATTCTATTTCTTTTAATGAATTGTGCTTCTCAAAAAACGAGTGATATTAAAGAGATAATCTATAACGCAATTACCAGAGGAAGATCAGAAAACATTACTTTAAGAGGCAGCACTTTGCAGTACAAAACAACTAAAGAATCTATTTTTATTAATTTGACTAAAGAACAATTAGAAAAAGTAAATACAGAGGTCTCTAAAATTAACTTAAATGAAATTAACACTTTAAAAGCTCCCACAAATAAACGTTTCTACGATGGCGCTATGCACACGTCAATTTTAATAAAATCTAATTCCATGGAATATACTTCTGCTACCTTTGATGATACGAACCCTCCTGCTGAATTAAAAGCCTTATGTGATTTACTTCTTAATCTTGCTAAAAATAATTAATTATAAAGTAGTGTCTATTATTAGTTTAAGCCTGAATAAAAGATACTATTATTTTATAATTATTTTTCTCGTTGTATACTTATTATTATTGGTAATTTTCAACAAATACAAACTACCAGATTTCACATTCAAACTAATATTTCTGGAAAAAATAGCATTCGTATTATTATAGTTTCTGCTATCAATAAGTCTTCCTGATAAATCGAATAATTGAACTGAAACATTATTTTTATCTTTCGTAGTAAAACTTAAATTAAAAGTTCCGTTCGAAGGATTTGGAAACAAATTAAAATCATCAAAAACATCATCTTTTATCGAAACTTTTTTTACGATTAACGTATAATCTTCTACTTCGCCATCAAAATTTGTTTCACATGAAAATGGAAATAAAACAGGGTCTAAATCTGTATATTTCGTAGAAACTCTTAACGTTGTCAGTCCAACTTGTACATTTTCTGGAACATTAATTAACAAAGGACTTTTGCTTGTAAGGATATCAATGCCGTCTTGTGCTGAACCTAAATCGTATTCTTCGGTTATATCGAAAAGACAATCTTTGTTCCAATCAATCCATGCTTTTGTTTGCACTCTGTAAGCTCCATCCGTATTTACCTTTACGGACAAGGCATAACTCCCATTAAGAACTACTTGGGTATCTATCGATTTAAAATCACTATATCCTTGACTATTTTCTTCTTTTCCTGAGAGATTATCGATTGTATTAAATTTCACATACGTAATACTTGTAGCAAATTCCGAGCTCCCGAATGCTTCACAAACATCACACGATAGAGTGGTAAAGCTAAAATAATCACTAAAATCTCCAATATTACAACTATTTACAAGCTGCACTCTCCAGAAGTAAATGGTTTCTTGATTTAAACTTGGCGTTATTCGAAAATTATTATCAAGAACGTTTTCAGAAAACACCAATTCTGTAAAATCAGTATCCAACGAAACTTGCACATTATACGATTCGGCATTCGCATCTGCATCCCATGTTAAATCGCCCGTTAATTGAAAATCAATAGAATCATTTAGTGGAGAAATTAAGTTTATTTCTCTAAAATCATTACTCACAACCTTCATGTAAACTTCTATTTGTTGATTTAAAGAAATAGAAGTTCCTTTTACTACAATTGTATAATCTTGTGGAATTTCACCTTCTAAATTCGAGATTGTCATCGTAATGGTACTATCATCATTAATAGTTTGTTCACTAAAAATAGCAGCAGCGCCCGCAGGAATACCTGTTGCAGATAAAGTAACTGTATCTGAAAAACCGTTTATAAAGTCGAAATTTAAAGTATAATCTACTGTTTTGTTTTCTGAGTTACAAACTGCTTTCTGGTCGACTTCAGTTGTAATCAAAAAAGCAGGGACGATCGAATTGATTATAATTTTGGAGGTGTTCACATTATAAAATATATTATCGGATGCTTCGACCATAATTCTTGCATCTGTTGTTGCATTATTTGGTATCACAACATTCTCTACACCATCATTTGGTGTATTTGTTTTTAAAAAAATAGGAAAAGTAACACCTCCATCAATAGATAATTTAATATTCACATTTTGGCAATCAATTGGAGTAAGATCTGTCGTTCCCTTATTCCAAGTCACCGAAATTGTTTGTCCCGTATTAAAAGTTTCTTCTACATTTTGTGAAGTTACTAAAAAAGCTGCTGCATCTATAATTTCGACTTTCATATCATCTCGAGCCGAGCTTCCTCCACCTGCATGATTATCTCTCACTAAAAATGAAAAATTTAAGACTCTCGTTACAGAAGGCAAAACCTCCCATGTTGTGGCCGTATTCCCTGAGATCACCGTAGTCAAATCAGGCATATACCTAATGGGTGCTATTTTAGAGGGCAATGACCTAAACATGGGCCCTACTGGATTCGTACTTAAAGGAGGCATGACTCCAACCTCATTATCTAATTGCTCCCAATTATACGTTAAGCTAGCCAAACCATCTTCGTCTGTTGCGGTTCCTTCTAATTTAAAAGGCGTAGATTTTGGTATACTATAATCTGCCCCAGCATCCGCAATAGGTACTGTATTACTCGTATCTGTTGTGGATCCGCAACTTCCAGAAGTTTCAATTGTAGCCCACATCTCTGCAATACTAACCGCATGAAAATAGTCATCACTATTTCCATTTGAATTGCCAGCTTGCACATTCGGTGCACAAATACCTGCATACCCCATAATTGTTGATCCACTTCCTGGTTCTACTGCTGCTGAATTTACTCTATTGCAATCATTATTTTGTGTATGATTTGCGCCAAATTGATGCCCAATTTCATGCACCACAAAATCAATATCATAAGGATCTCCAACCGGTTGAGATCTACCTGTAACACCCCTAGCATTCTGACCTGACAAACAAACGACTCCTAAACCGGCTAAACCATCTCCGCCAACACTAAAAACGTGGCCTATATCATAATTTAAATCTCCTATTTCTGCATCGCAAATAGTTTGCACTTCATTAATCATCGTATTTGGTGAACCATCTGTTATACCATCTATATTTGTATCTAAAAAAATAACTTTATCATTGTCATTTACAAGAACAAATTTAACAGCCAAATCTTTTTCAAAAACCCCATTAATTCTTGTAATCGATGTATTCATAGCTGATAAAACTGCTGCTTTTTTTACTTGTTCTGTTGCTGTTGCAGGAATATTTTGCTGACTTGCTCCTAAATGAAATTGCGCATATTCTCCACTGCAAGCGAGCGCCAAACGAAAAGTTCTTAATTTTCCATCATCTGCATTTTTACTGAAATCAGAAATAGAGAGCTCCTTTTTAGTCGATACTTCTACTAAACATTTAAAATTTTCATCAGCTTTACTTAAACTACTTCTCTTATAAACAATAACATCTTTGTTGTCTCTTGAAAACGGGTCTATATAAACTGTTTCGTGATTTCCAGAAAAGATAACGGCATGAAAACCATCTGCACCAATACTAATTTTTGCCACTGCAGTTGGATCTTCTATTCCTTGCGCTGAATAGGATGTAATATTTAGAAATTTCGCTTGTAATTCACCTTCAAAATTAGATGTTTCTTGGATAAAAAACCTCGATAAACTTCCATCTGAATTTGGCAATTTTATGATTTCTGGTTGTTTATTAGCGCTACTTTTTACGTTATTTAAGAAAGCATCTAAATCTATCGTTACAATTTCATACTCTGAAGGAAAATTTTTCTTTTGATACACTTCCTTTTTTTGAGCCGCATAATTTGCTTTTCGGAGTTTCTTCCATATTTCTTGGGAATGGACAGCATCCACATTTAAAAATATAAATGCAAATAGAAGGAAAAAACACAATTTACTTTTCATAAAGAACATATTTAAAAGACAAAACTATGGTCTCAAATATAACGAATTATTTACCTTTGTATTTACTATTATGAATAGAAAAATATTACTCTCTGATCTCGCTAACAAAGACTACAAAGAAGCTTGGGATTTTCAATCTGAATTACTGCAAGAAATTGTAGATATTAAGATTAACAACAGAAGAAATAATCTGCAAAAAGCTACTAAAAACTATTTTTTGTTTGTGGAGCATCCCCATGTATATACATTAGGCAAAAGTGGAGACCTTAGCAATTTACTGTTAAGCGAAAAACAACTAAAAGAAAAAGGAGCTACTTTTTATAAAATTAATAGAGGTGGTGATATCACCTATCATGGACCCGGGCAAATTGTCGGCTATCCTATCTTAGATTTAGAAAATTTCTTTACAGATATTCATAAATACTTGCGTTTTTTAGAAGAAACTATTATTCTAACAATTGCAGAATACGGTATAAGAGGGTCTAGAAGCCCGGGTGAAACTGGCGTTTGGTTAGATGTTGGAACCCCTTTTGCTCGTAAAATTTGTGCAATGGGAATTCGCTCTTCACGCTGGGTAACCATGCATGGTTTTGCTTTAAATGCAAATGTTAATTTAGGTTATTTTGACAATATTATCCCTTGTGGCATTCGTGGCAAAGCAGTGACTTCGATGGAAGCTGAATTAAACAGAAAAGTAGATTTAGAAGAAGTAAAAATCAAGATTCTAAAACATTTTAAAACACTTTTTGAGGTTGATGAGTTTCTAAAGCAATAAGATTAATCCATTAATAAAAGAGCCCTACAAGGTTTTATAAACCTTGTAGGGCTCTTAAAAAATTATTTTTCTTCGTTAAAATACACTTTATAATATTTCATCTTCTTTTCTTCGTCATACCCTCTTTCTAAATATTCGGAAGCTGCTTCTGGAGCATCTACATCTAATTTTATGCTGATGTTAGTATCTAATTTTATTTCTGTTTTTAGCTTATTTTTCTCTTTCTTTAGGACAACTCCAGAAACATCAAAATTATTCCTAATTAATACATCATTTAACGTTTCGAAGTGTTTCTTATATTCGTCAAATTGTTCTTTGTGTTTCTCTTCTTCAAAAACTTCATCTTTAAAAGTAGCGTAATCTACAGCTTCATTTTCTTTAAAATAATCTACCGTATTTGCTAGGAAATTTCCTTGTTCGTGCATTCCTAATTCCGGTTTAATTACTTCTTCAGAAAACTCTTTACACATCTCTAAATAGCTTTGCGTATGAGAATTATAATCGTCTGCTAATTTTACAGCTAGGAAATTTTTAATCCAATATTGTGCATCGTAATTGTTATTATCGACAGATAGCACAATGGTACCCTCTGTATCTGATGTATTTAAGATTAAACAACCTTTGTCTATTCTTTTTGTAGAAATTCCTTTTTGAATAACCACATCAAAACTTTCATTATCGTCTAAATAGGTTTGAAAAAAATCAACTTTATTTTCAATTTTAAAAATACCAACAGCTTCTGTTAAAACATCTTTAAATTCTATACCTTCAATAAAAACAACAAGCACATCCCCTGTTTTTATTTGAGCAGAATTAGATTGTTCATACAAATGATTTACAATATTTTTAGAATATTCTACAAAACTAGTTTCTTCTTTAAAAACCTCGGAAGCATAGTTATTTAGTTCATTTAAGCGCACGTCTGCATGATGAGAGAATCGGTAACTCTGGGTTAAACTCCCAAAAGGTTTTAATAAAAACCCTTTCATTAAATCATAACTTTCTTGATCAAAACGAATTAAATCTTCGGAAAACACATTGTGTCCGCTATTAAATTTATTGGCAACTTTATGAAGAATACACTTGGTAATTTCTGCTCTCGTTTTTTTAATCATCACTTATAATTTTGGAAGGTAAAAGTAGAAAAAGTTTGCGAACGATTTTTATATAAATGACTATTCTGTGAAAATAAATTTGAATTCAGGTTTTACTTATTTTTACTTATAAATTAGGCAAATTTTCTTGCCACAAATTCCCTGACTTTAAAAACACCTATAATTTTCAGGAAGTATTCTAAAAATACATCCGCAGTCCTAGTACTTATTGAAAGGTTTGTTTGAGTATGCTAAAACTAATGCATAAAAGATATACTTTCATAAAAAGTAGCTTACGAAGTAACCATAGAGGGCAATCAAAGCAGGTAAAAGCTTCTACAATAAATTAGCCCTTAAATTTTAATCATTCTGGCAATAACCGAAACGTTTTTCTATGATGCTTATTTGCACCGAATTCACGAATTGCAGCTCGATGCTCTTTTGTTGGATACCCTTTATTCTTTTTCCAATTATACACTGGGAATTCTTGATGAATCTTGAGCATATATTCATCTCTATAAGTTTTTGCCAACACAGACGCAGCGGCGATACTCAAGTATTTGGCATCTCCTTTTACAATGGTTTCATGCGGAATATCTTTCAAGTCTCTAAATTTATTTCCGTCGACAATTATAAACTCTGGAGAAATAGGCATGCTAGTTATCGCTCTATGCATACCTATAATCGATGCTTGTAAAACATTAATTTCATCAACTTCCTCTTGCCAAACAAAAGAAACACCAAAGGAAATTGCATTTTCTTCAATAAATGGCCTAAGTTCATCTCTTTTTTTTTCTGACAATTGCTTCGAATCATTTAAAAAAGGATGCGTAAAATCTTTGGGAAGAATTACAGCTGCAGCCACCACTGGCCCACATAAACAACCTCTACCTGCTTCGTCCGTGCCTGCTTCAAGGGAAAATCCACTAAAATTTGATTTTAACATTTTACAAAGAAAAGAAAACTTTTTCTTTTGGATTATTATTCCCCAATCAAGTTCAACATAAATGACACCGAATCACTCATAAATTATAGCCTTCAAATAACTTTAAACAAACATTTTATAATTAATAGTATTCATCATAATTATTAACAATTATTTTCGTTTTATTATTTTACATTTGCCTCTGTTGAAAATCATGATGAACAAACAAGTATTTTTCTTTTTTTTATTTATTTTATTCAGTGCTACTGCAGCTTTTTCGCAAAAAAAGTTTGTTGACGGTAAATTCAATAATGTTGACCTAAATGTAAATGATTCTTTAAGAGCTGGAGAAACAAAAATTATTCTATCAGGAAAAACAAAATACACAGACTATAAAGTATTTTCTCATAAAAGGGATACCTCTTTTATTGACACAACCTTAACTTTAAAAAAAGAATACACATTTAACTATCTAAGAACCGATAATTTCGAGCTTTTAGCTTTCCATAATCAAGGTCAAACCTTTAACAATTTAGGATATAGTTTCAATAATATCAAACAATTTCCAGATATTGGTTTTACAGGCAAACAGTTTAGTTACCTAGATATTGATGAAATAAAATATTTTGAAGTTCCTACAACAACTACAGAAATTTTATACAGAACAGGCTTGCAGCAAGGGCAAGTTCTCGATGCTCTTTTTACCTTAAATTTTTCTAAAAGATTAAATGTTTCTCTTTCTTACAAGGGCTTGCGTTCTTTAGGAGCTTACAGACGGTCTTTGGCCAGTAATGGAAATTTCAGAGGTACTTTTCATTATAGAACCAAAGAAAATCAATATCAAATTAGAGGGCATTTAGCCAGTCAAGATTTTTATAACGAAGAAAGCGGCGGTTTAACTGCAGATGCTTTAGCCAGTTTTATTTCTGAAGACCCCGATTTTGATAATAGAGCAAGATTAGATGTAAATTTAACGGATTCAGAAAACCAGTTTGATAGTAATAGAACGTATTTAGAACAGAGTTTTAAACTGCTCTCGAACAAGGATACGATTACTAAAAACGATTTTAGCAATTTAAAAATTGGTCATGTTCTTATAGATGAAACCAAGAGCTACAATTTTACCCAAGGAACTTCGACAATAGCAATTTTTGGCACCGAAAATGCAACTGATGCTAGAAAAAATAGTGCAGAAAGTAAAATTACAAGCAATGAAATTAATCTAGAATTTAACTCAAAATATGTTTTAGGAAAGTTTAAAGCCAAAGCAAATTACACAAACTATTCGTATGGCTATGACACTATTTTAAATAGCAATAGTTCGATAAAGACACTAAAATTAGAAGGAAGTGCGATTTCTTTTGGCGCAGATTGGAATGCAAAAATTAAAAACTTTCAATTAAATGCAGATGCTTCGATAACTCCGGGTGCTGGAAGGTTAGCTGGTAATTATTTAAAAGGAGAAGCTTTCTATGAAAAAGATAGTCTTTTTACGTTTAAGGGAAGTTTATTGATCAATTCTAAATCGGCAAATTTTAACACCTTATTACATCAAAGTAGTTATGACGATTATAATTGGCAAAATGATACTTTTAGCAATGTAAACACAAGAGATTTAGGGTTTACTTTTAATTCTAAGTGGATTAATGCCTCACTTAATTTCACCAATATTGATAATTACACGTATTTTAATGAAAACAATACTCCACAGCAACATACAGATCAAATTACCTATTTAAAAGTAAAAGCAAACAGAGAATTTAAATTTTGGAAACTAGCTTTAGACAATACGGTTATGTATCAAAATGTAAGCAGTGGTAGTTCTGTTTTTAGAGTACCTGAGTTGGTCACTAGAAACACTATTTACTACACAGACGAATGGTTTAAAGGCAAACCTATGCTGGTAAATTTCGGAGTTACTTTTAAGTATTTTACCAAATATAAGGCGAATGCTTACAACCCTTTATTAGCCGAATTCACCTTGCAAAACACAGAAGAAATAGGCTTTCCTACTTTTGATGTTTTTTTTAATGCTAGAGTAAGGAGAACGCGTTTATTTATCAAGGTAGATAATGTAACTTCTGGCTATACTAAAAAAAATTACTTTTCTGCTCCGAATTATCCTTATCGAGATTTTACGGTACGTTTTGGTTTGGTTTGGAATTGGTTTATATAAAAAGCCCCTACTCAACTTACTCTTTCAATCTTGCTCAAGATAGACTTTAGTCAGTGGCTAGCAAGTTTGACTATAAAAATGTGTATAATCAACTAAAAAAAACTGGAAACTTTTCTTAACTTTAAGCTTATTGCCTTTTAATACGTCTCCTATTTTGGGGGAAATAGAATGCATTTAAAAGACTGATTTAACGTCTTACCTTATTTCATCGCGCTTCTTCCATTTTATTATTAATTTCTATACTGTTAAATCTTTTTGCATCACCGGTAAAAAACGACCAAAAACAACACTCTCTTTTTCATCAATAATTACAAATCCTTTAGAATGATAAAAAGGAACTGCATTGGGGTCTGCTAATAAATGGATTTGACTACAACCTAACTTTATAGCTTCTGAGAAAGCATGTTGTATCAATTGATTACCAATTCCTTTTCCGATAAACGCAGGCAACACGAATAAGAATTCTAGCTCAATAAACTTTTCTTGCGGTTGATTTAAGATATAAAATCCAATAATTTTATCATCATAAATATATTTATAGACGATCAGTTTTTGAATCATTTGTTCAGAAACTGTTAACTCATCTGTCCAATTTTCTAATTGTTTTTCAGAATATCCCCAAAATTTTTTAGATTTTAGCGTAATTTCTGTAAGATTTTTTGCGTCAAAAGTTTCGGCAAAAAATATCATATTATTTAATTGATAACTCTTTAATTTTTATTTTAAAGGCAGCGAATATCAATGTCATAAAAGGACTCAGCCAATTAAAAATGGCATAAATAGCATAATCAAAAACAGAAACCCCTAAAACTCCAGAATGATAAGCTCCACAAGTATTCCACGGAATTAAAACAGAGGTTACAGTACCGGCATCTTCTAAAGTCCGGCTTAAATTTTCTGGTGCTAAACCTTTATCTGCATATGCTTTAGCATACATTTTACCAGGTACAACAATTGCCAAATATTGATCTGAAGCTGTGAAGTTTAAGCCTATACACGTAAAAACTGTACTTGCAAACAACCCAAAAACAGAATCAAAAAGACTTAGCATAAAAGCACTAATTCTTGCCAATGCACCTATTGCATCCATAATACCCCCAAAAACCATAGCACATAAAATCAACCAAATTGTACCTAACATTTTAGACATTCCTCCCGCAGTAAATAAATCTACTAAAGCTGCATTTTCTGTTGCTACAGCAGTTTTAACCGTTATAGCTTGCATTATACCTTTATAAGCAGCAACAAAGGTTAGTTCTGTAGCGCCTGTAATTTGCGTAACTACTTCTGGCTGAAAAATTATAGCAAAAATCCCACCTAATATTGTGCCTGCTAATAATGCAATTAAGGGTGGAGTTTTCTTTACAATTAACGCAATCACAATTACAGGGACTAAAAATAACCAAGGAGTAATATTAAAAGCTTTATTAACATCTGTCAATAAAACATCTACATCTGCTTCGCCATTTGTATCTAACGTAAAACCAATAATAATAAATATAATTAAGGTAATAATTACGGTTGGCACCGTAGTTAATGCCATGTACTTTATGTGCGTAAATAAATCTGTACCCGCCATGGCTGGTGCTAAATTCGTCGTATCCGACATTGGCGACATTTTATCCCCAAAATACGCCCCAGATAAAACGGCACCTGCTGTCATTCCCAGAGAAATACCAAGCGCTTCTCCAATACCAATTAAAGCAATACCAACTGTAGCCGAGGTAGTCCAAGAACTGCCTGTTGCAATCGAAATTACAGCACAAATAATAAGACAAGCTGCTAAAAATATAGTTGGATTTAAAACTTGTAATCCATAATAAATCATTGCCGGAATCACACCACTTATCAACCAAGTTCCTGCTAAAGCACCAACCATTAAGAGAATTAATATGGCACCTGCGGTAGATTTTATATTTTCTGCAACCTCTTCAATCATCACTTTGTAAGAAACTTTATTTCTAAAACCGACAAATGCTGCAACGGCGCCACCCAACAATAAAACAAACTGATTACTTCCGCTTAAAGCATCATCACCAAAAACAAAAACATTGTAAGCCAACATCGCAACTAAGGCAAAAACAGGAAATAAAGCTTCCCAAATATTCAATTCTTTGTTGCCAATAATTTTTTGATCTTCAATTTTAGTTTCTGATAAATTTTTATTGTCTTTCATTCTATGTGTTTATAGTTGTAATGGTACGATTTTATCGAATATTATGCAAATGAAATTGGATGGACTATTTTTGTGCTTATAGATTTAATAATTCAAATTGTTTTTAGGTACTGCTATTGGAAAAGCTATTATCGGTAAGAATATTGGAAACAAATTATTATTCTTTGCAGCAATCGCTGGCACAATACTCGACTTAAATGTCTTTATTAGGCATTTCTTATATAATATATAAAACACGAGCAATGGCTTATCACAAGCACATTATGCACTCTATTTTTTTTTCGATTAAAGAATCTTAAAATTCATACACTTATTATTCAAATTTATGGTCGCTCATATTTCTATCTACTGCACTAACGCTCGAATTCAAAACACCAACTTCTATCATACAAGATTTCATCATTTCGTAAGTTCGTTGAATATCATTATCTAAACCAATTGAAAAACGAATCAACCCATCTGAAAGACCCATTTCTTTTTGTTCTTCTTCTGATATTTCTGACGATGTAGAAGATCCTGGAGCTGAAAACAATGTCTTATAAAATCCTAAACTGACTGCTAGGTACCCTATGTTTTTGTGCTGCATTAACTCCATTAAGGCATTCGCTTTTTCCATAGAACCAGCGTCAACAGTTAACATTCCACCAAAACCATACGCTACATTCATCATACTTTTAAAAAGATGATGAGAAGGATGCGTATCTAAACCTGGATACACCGTTATTAATCCATCTGCTTGAAATTTCTCTGCCAAAAAAGCTGCATTAAAACTATGCTGTTTCATTCTAAGGTGCAGTGTTCTCATATTTTTTAAAACAGATGAAGCTCTTAAACTATCCATCGTAGCACCCAATAACATGCCTGCACCATCATTTACATTTCGCAAATCATTAATAAATTCTTGCGTTCCACAAACGACACCTCCAACAGTATCTGAAGAACCATTTATAAATTTTGTTAAACTATGACAAACGATATCTGCACCTAATTTTACTGGTGAAATTGATAGTGGAGAAAAAGTATTATCTACCACTAATTTTAAATTATGTTTTTTAGCTAAAACTGATAAGCCTTTAATATCTGCGACTTCTAACAAAGGATTACTTACCGATTCGCAATATAAAACTTTTGTATTTTTAGTAATTGCAGCTTCAACAATATCTAATTTAGTGATATCTACAAAACTAGTTTCGATTCCTAATTTTGGGGTAAAGTTTTTTAAGAATGCATAGGTTCCTCCATAAATTGTTCGGCTAGAAACAATATGATCACCAGCATTGCACAATTGTAATAAAACTGCTGTAATTGCGCCCATTCCTGAAGCTGCAACATTTGCCGTTTCCGTGCCTTCCATTGCTGCTAAAGCTTCCCCTAAATGTAAATTACTGGGTGTTGTATGACGCGAGTAGAGGTGGCATCCATCTGTATTTCCCTCAAAAGTATCAACCATCGTTTTTGCCGATAAAAAAGTATAGGTTGATGAATCTGAAATAGAAGGATTTACGCCTCCGAACTCGCCAAAATATTGTAAATCTTGAATGTTATCTGCTGGATTGAAACTCATAAATTATTGTTTTATTTTACGGTAAAATAACAACAATTAAGAAAATATATCAATCAATAACAAAATATAAAGATTAATTATCTAAATTTGATTCAATTAATAGTTTTTAAAACTA
>Ga0302131_1001299_pt1 | contig 13654 bp, 10 predicted proteins | sample CB9_20m_MG_FD_203105 | JGI IMG/M metagenome (GOLD analysis project Ga0302131, IMG submission 203105) | Marine microbial communities from Western Arctic Ocean, Canada - CB9_20m | ecosystem: Environmental > Aquatic > Marine > Oceanic | place: Canada: Western Arctic Ocean | collected 2017-09-19
CCTGATTTTGTTTGCCTACCTGATGAAAAAGATAAAATACCATTGTCAGAACCAATATATCCATTAACGGCAGGAGTTACTCAAAAAAACTTTTTTAAAGCTAATCAGCAAGTTTTAATCACTTTACCCAGCTTACCTGAGTGGATTTCAATTCCAATAATAAAAAAATACAAATGGCCAAATTGGACAGAAGCATTGCATGTTGCACACTCACCTATCAAATTAGAAGATATATTAGATAATTCGCCAGCCAGACAACGATTAGCATATGACGAAATGCTCTCACATCAATTGACGCTTTCTATAGCTCGAGCGTCACTACGGAAATCTAAAGGTATAGCGAATACTGGTAATGGAAATATGACTAATAAGGTCTTAGATATGCTTCCTTTTGAAATTACTGGAGCGCAGAGACGAGTCATTTTAGAAATTGAAAAAGATTTAGCTGAACCTTTGCGGATGAATCGATTACTTCAAGGCGATGTGGGGTCAGGTAAAACTTTGGTTGCTATGATATCTATGATAAAAGCTGTCGAAGCAGGAGGGCAAGCCGTTATTATGGCTCCAACTGAAATACTTACTAAACAACACGAAGCAAATCTAAAGCCAATGGCGGAGTGTGCTGGCATAGTTTTAGAAAGTCTTACCGGTAGAGACAAAGGTAAGGAACGTGATGCAAAATTAGAAGCATTAGCTACTGGAAAAATTCAAATATTAGTCGGTACACATGCTGTATTCCAGAAAAAGGTAGAGTTTAACGATCTTCGTTTGGCAGTAATCGACGAGCAACATCGTTTTGGCGTTCGTCAACGTATGGATTTAGGTTCAAAAGGAGATGCTGTTGATATTCTTGTAATGACAGCGACACCAATACCAAGATCTCTTGCGTTAACAAATTATGGAGATATGGAACTTTCTGAACTTGATGAAAAACCTAAAGGGCGACAAGCTATTAATACTGCTTTAATTGCTAATTCACGTTTAAAGCAAGTTATTGAACGATTACGTGTAGCTATCGATGATGGCCGACAAGCATACTGGGTTTGCCCATTAGTTGAAGAAAGTAATTATTTAGACTTGGCCGCTGCTGAAGATAGGGCGATTCACCTAAAGAAAGAATTAGGAGTTAAAAATGTTGGGTTAGTGCATGGAAAAATGCCTGATTCAGAGAAAGATAAAGTTATGGCTGACTTTATAAATAAAAAAATAAAAGTGCTGGTTGCAACAACTGTCATTGAAGTAGGAGTAGATGTACCAAATGCATCCATAATTGTTATTGAACATGCTGAGCGGTTTGGATTGAGTCAACTTCATCAGTTACGCGGCCGTGTAGGACGTGGTTCTGATGCATCAACATGTTTATTACTTTATGCACCACCTTTAGGTAAAACAGCTCAAAAGCGTTTGGAAGCTATACGAGAAACTAATGATGGATTTAAGATTGCAGATATAGATCTAAAATTAAGGGGAGCTGGTGACGTTTTAGGTGTTACTCAATCTGGATTGCCTCAATTTCGAATAGCCAATTTAGAAACACAGTCTGAATTAATGAGGTTAGCGCAGGATGAAGCTCGTATGATAATATTCTCAGATCCAGATTTGACTAGTACACGTGGGAAAGCAGCTCGCAACCTATTATACCTAATGGGAGCAGACGAATATATACATTTACTTTCAGTTGGTTAGGCATGATATGAATGTAATTTAGAAATTAAAGGCTAGATAATTTATTTTGAAGTAGCGTTATCAAATGCATCTAGAGTTGCTTCAAAACACAGCATAATTGATGCATGACGATTTCTATATGCTACTGCTGGTAATAATATTTCTAAATTACTAAATGGAATATCTGGGAAGGGACCATTATTAGTAAGCATTTCAAATAATTGGTCGCGTCCGTTTATTACTAGATCTTTTTTTAATCCAATAATTTTCGATGCAAGTATAGATGCAGATGCTTGACCTAAAGCACAAGTTTTTACATCATGCGAGTATTTAACAATCTGATTATTTTCAATCTTTATCCAAACTTGAAGATTTGATCCACATAATGGTGATCGACGGATTGCAGTACCATTAAAATCGTTTAACGGTTCAGTGAGGGGAATATTACCCGCAAACTCTAAAATGCGTTTAGAGTAGAGATCAATCATATCAGAATTATTAGACATGTCATTTTTGCCTTTAAACACGGTTACTTTAGACATATCTAGGTCAAGAATGATAAAGTGAAAAGGGAAAGTATAAAAAAATGGCAAAATTTGATGTTACCTCACTAAAACTTGATGATAGAGGACTTATCCCTGCAATTGTTCAGGATTTTTCTACTGGCGAGGTGCTTATGATGGCTTGGATGAACAAAGACGCCATATTGCAAACACTAGAATCTGGTACAGCCACTTTTTGGTCACGTTCTCGTCAGTGTATATGGGTTAAAGGATTAACTTCTGGAAATACTCAAAAATTAGAAGAAATTCGTATAGATTGTGATAGAGATTGCCTACTATTATTAGTAACTTCAAATGGACCGGCATGTCATACAAACCGGCGACACTGCTTTTATACAGAGATTCAAAATGGACACGAAAAAATATTGATTAAGCCTGAAACTTAATCAAACATTGAAATTATGTCTTTTGGAGTAAACCCTGCCTCTCGATATGATTTAATTGATTTTGAGTCATCTCTTTTAGCGAGACGACGGCCTGTATTGTCTCGAATTAACCGATGGTGGCGATAGATAGGTGTTGGTAACCCTAATAAATGTTGTAAAATAACATGGATTTTAGTAGCTTCTAACAGATCAGCTCCTCGCGTTACATGAGTAATACCTTGAAAAGCATCATCTAAAACTACTGATAAATGATATGAAATACCAATATCCTTTCGTGCTATGATAACGGAACCTATATTATCAATAACATCTTTTTTAGTGAAAGATACTTTACCAAACTCCATATCATCAAAGTAGAAGTTGTTTTTTTTAATATTGTGCATGTTTAATCGTAATGCATCTTCAGGCATATCCAAGGGTTGGTGATTGCTTAAACAAGTACCTGGATAAATTTTACCGTCAGGACCAGCTAATGGTACTCCATTTTCTTGTGGAGCAGCAGAAATTTCAATATCTTTACGAGTACAATTACAAGCAAAAAGGTGTCGACAATTCCAAAGTTCTTTTAATTTGTTATTATAAGCAATTAGACGAGTTGATTGAAGAAGGACAGGCTCTTCGTATTTGATACCAAGCCAATGTAAATCACTATAAATCTGGTTCTCATATTTTTTTTTTGATCTATTAAAATCAATATCTTCAATACGTAATAAAAATTTATCTTCTACATTTTGTGCTGATTTATAGCCCAAATAGGCAGAATAGGCATGGCCTAAGTGTAAAAAACCAGTGGGTGAAGGCGCAAAGCGTTCTATTATCATTTAAGGTTCACCCCTATTTAATCAATTTAAACGGCACTCAACCAATTTGTCCATTCCTCTTTTGCTCTATCAGTATAAGCTTTGTAACGATCTTTTCTATTACGCCGCCCACCTTTGACGTTATCAATTGGAGGAAATAATCCAAAGTTAACATTCATAGGTTGAAAGTTTTTTGCATCTGCACCACCTGTTATATGGCTGATCAGAGCACCCATTGCAGTTGTATTTGGTGGACTATTACAGGTTTTTCCACAGTGTTCAGCAATCGCTAATTTTCCTGCTAGTAATCCCATCGCAGCACTTTCAACATATCCCTCGACACCAGTAATTTGTCCAGCAAACCTAATATTAGGCCGTGATTTAAGTCTCATTTGGTCATCTAACAACAATGGTGAATTAATAAAAGTATTTCTATGTATACCACCAAGACGTGCAAACTTTGCATTTTCCAAACCAGGTATCATTGATAAAACCCGCGATTGTTCACTATATTTCATCTTGGTTTGGAACCCAACAATGTTAAATAAAGTTCCCAAAGCATTGTCCCGACGCAATTGAACAACCGCATGTGCTTTTATCTGAGGTTGATGAGGATTAGTTAAACCTACAGGCTTCATTGGCCCCCAGCGTAGTGTTTCACGCCCACGTTCAGCCATAACTTCAATTGGCAAACATCCATCGAAATAGGGTGTGTCTTTTTCCCAATCTTTAAACTCAGTTTTTTCTGCTAATAACAAAGCATCTATGAAATTCTCGTATGTTTCTTTATCCATGGGACAATTAAGATAAGCTGTGCGCTCTTCTTCTGTATCACCCTTATCATAACGTGATTGCATCCAAGCCTTAGACATATCAATACTATCTGCATATACAATTGGCGCAATTGCATCAAAAAATGCTAAAGACTTTTGATCTGTGTTAGCCAAAATATCATTTGCCATATCTTTGGATGTTAATGGACCTGTGGCAATAATAGTATTACCCCATTCTTTAGGGGGTAGCCCATGAACTTCATTTCGCTCCACAGTTAACAATGGGTGTTTCACAAGTTTTTTTGTTACCGCACTAGAAAAAGCTTCTCTATCTACAGCTAATGCTGATCCAGCGGGTAGGGCGTGTTGATCGCCCATTTCCATAATAATTGAATTTGCTGCACGCATTTCCCAATGCAATAAACCAACGGCGTTAGCTTCATCATCATCAGATCTAAATGAATTGGAGCAAACCATTTCAGCTAAATCTTGTGTCTGATGGGCAAACGTCTCAACTTTAGGGCGCATTTCGTGCAAAATAACAGGTATTCCAGCATTAATTATTTGCCATGCTGCTTCTGATCCGGCCATTCCGCCGCCAATAATATGAATAGGTTTTGTCATGTGTGCGTTTTACGATTACAAATGGGAAAAGAAAAGAGCCAGAATTATACTGGCTCTAATTAATATGTCGTTTTTTTAATTACTAGCTATCAGATGGAACTTCTTCTTGTTCGCCTTGTTCGTTAGTATCGGCTTCGTCAGTATCTGCTATGTAAGCAACCGATACTACTTTCTCACCATCTTTAGTATTAAAGACTCTCACCCCAGAAGATGATCGGCCCTGTAGTGAAATCCCTGATACAGGACAACGGATTGATTGACCTGTCGAAGTTGCTAACATTATCTGGTCTTCTTCGTGTACTGTAAATGCAGCAACTACAGTATCGTCTCTACGATCTAAATTAGCTGCCGCAACACCTTGTCCACCTCGTCCAGAGACACGGTACTCATGTGCAGATGATCTTTTACCATACCCACCAGATGTAATAATCAAAATCCAATCCTCTAAGGCCGCTAATTCATTATACCGTTCAATATCTATATTATTTTCCGGTGTTTCATTCTCAGTTAATGCGCGTCTCATCTTAAAAAATGCTGTACGTTCGTCAGACGAAGCCTCAACGTGGCGGATTACAGCCATTGATACTACACTATCTTCTTTGGCTAACTTAATTCCCCTGACGCCAGTAGAATCTCTTCCCTTAAATACTCGTACATCAGTTGTTGGGAAGCGAATTGCTTTTCCTAATGATGTGGTTAATAGGAAATCATCAGATTCTGTAGCTATTCGTACATTAACAATAGAAACACCCTCTGGTAATTTCATGGCAATTTTACCATTAGATTTTACATTTGTGAAGTCTGACAAAGCATTTCGACGAACACCACCATTATCGGTAGCAAATACTATCTGAAGATTTCCCCATTCATCATCAGGTGCATCAATTGGCATTAATGCTGCTATAGAAACGCCTGGATCAATAGGCAGGATATTAACAATGGCTTTACCTTTAGCATTACGGCCACCAAGTGGTAAACGCCATGTTTTTAGCTTATATACCATACCATCAGTAGTAAAAAACAATAGTGCAGTATGCGTGTTTGCAACAAACATGTTTGTAACAAAATCTTCATCTTTTGTAGACATACCTTGAATGCCTTTGCCTCCACGTTTTTGTTCCCTAAATTCTGCCAGGTTTGTACGCTTTATATAGCCAGAGTTAGTTATTGTGACGACCATATCTTCCTTTTCGATAAGATCCTCATCATCCATATCACCAGCCCAATCTATAATTTCAGTTCGGCGGGGAACAGCAAATTTTTCACGCACTTCAAGTAATTCAGCAGAAATAATAGCCATAATTCGTTCTCGTGAACGAAGAATATCTAAATAATCTTGAATTTTGCTAGCCAAATCTTCTAATTCGTCAGTTACCTCTTTCACGCCCATAGCCGTCAAGCGTTGTAACCTTAGTTCCAAAATTGCTCGTGCCTGAGTTTCTGATAAATTATAGGTCTTATCTTCATTCAACGTATGACTAGGATCGTCAATTAACGTTATGTATTGAGCTATGTCAGCTGCAGGCCACAGGCGTGTCATTAATTTTTCACGGGCTTCGGCTGGATCATTTGATCCTCTAATAGTTGCAACAATTTCATCGACATTGGACACAGCTACTGCCAAGCCACATAGTATATGACTGCGTTCACGAGCTTTATTTAACTCAAAAGCTGTTCTACGAGCAACTACTTCCTCACGAAACCCGACAAAGTAATTAAGAAATTTAAATAATGTTAACTGTTCAGGTTTGCCGCCATTTAAAGCCAACATGTTACAGCCGAATGATGTTTGTAAAGGAGTAAATCGGAATAATTGGTTCAAAACAACTTCAGCAGTAGCATCACGTTTCAATTCAACTACAACTCGAACACCAACTCGGTCAGATTCATCTTGTACGTGTGATATACCTTCAATTTTTTTATCTCTGGATAACTCAGCAATTTTTTCGATCATTGTAGCTTTGTTTACCTGATAAGGAATCTCATCAATAACAATGGCATAACGATCTTTGCGTATTTCTTCGACACGAGTTTTGGCCCTTATTATTACTGACCCCCTACCTTCATTGTATGCTTTAATTGCACCTGCGCGTCCTAAAATCATGGCGCCTGTAGGAAAATCAGGTGCAGGAACGTATTCCATCAAATCAGCACTAGTCATATCAGGGTTTTCTATAAGTGCTAAGGTAGCGTCTATTACTTCGCCCAAATTATGAGGTGGAATATTAGTAGCCATACCAACGGCTATTCCGCCCGCACCATTTACCAACATATTTGGATAACGTGCAGGTAAAACAGTAGGTTCTGACTCCTTACCATCATAATTATCTTGGAAATTTACTGTATTTTTATCAATATCTAATAAAAGATATTCAGATGGCTTATCTAATCGCGCTTCAGTGTAACGCATAGCAGCAGCATTATCACCATCCATCGAACCAAAATTTCCTTGACCATCAATTAAAGGCAAAGACATTGAAAAGTCTTGAGCCATGCGCACTAAGGCATCATAAATAGCACTATCACCATGTGGGTGGTAACTTCCCATAACATCACCTACTGATTTAGCAGATTTACGATATGATTTTGAATGAGTATATCCGTTTTCGTGCATCGCATATAAAATGCGCCGATGAACAGGCTTTAGGCCATCTCTAAGATCAGGAATTGCGCGACTTACAATAACTGACATGGCATAATCCAAGTAAGAGGTTTTCATTTCCTCTTCTATAGAAATCTGCGGACCATCATATGATGGTGTTTTTGGTGTATCACCTGTTGGGATTTCTATTTCGTCATTCACGGTCTGTTCACCTGCTATATTTTGTATATTATGTAGCAGGTTTAGCAACAAAACGCAACTTATAGTGTTTTTAAAAGGTCAAGCTTTGCATTGTGGCGGTATTTAATAAAACCTATAAAAAACAAATAGTTAATGGTGTTTAGGTAAATATTTTTATATGCGTGAAATAGGTATAATTTCATAACCAGATTCTTCTGGTTCATCGTCCGTCATTATAGCCGGGAATCCCTCCGCTATTATCTGTAATCCTGTTGCTTCTTCCAATCGTTTTATAATATTTGAAGACCACTCTCGTGGACCAAACCGTTCTATTCCATCAGCAAAGATATCAATTAATAATGGTGATATTTCTAGGGGAACATTGTGTCGATCAGCAATGTTTTGAAATAATCCTATATCTTTAGCTACCAAATCCATTGTGAAACTAATATCACGCGAACCATTTAGTATTACTTGGCTTTCAGTTTCGTGAACAAATGAATTTCCTGAACTGATCTTAATTGCTTCATATGCAGTACTTAAATCCATACCAGCAGCACTACAAGTAACTAAAGCTTCAGAGCAGGCTAAAAGATTAGCTGTAGCTAGGTAGTTGGTCACAACTTTTAAAACAGAAGCTGAGCCAAGTTCGCCAGTATGCAATATTCTGCGCCCCATTTTTTTTAGTAATGATAATATGGTATCAAAAGTTTCTCGAGTACAGCCTGCAAAAATAGCTATGTTGCCAGTGTCTGCGCGATGGCATCCTCCTGAAACCGGACAATCAGCGGCTTGACCACCCTTTGCAATAATTAACTCACCAAGTCGCAAAACTTCTGTTTGATCAGTGGTAGACATCTCGATCCAAATTTTACCATCTGACATACCAGCCAAAATTCCGTCTTTGGCTTCCATTACAGATGCTGAAACTGCAGGTGAGGGCAGGCATGTGATAACTACATCACAAATTTCCATTAAATCTTTGTTAGTTTTTGCTGTTCCAGCACCCCGATCAACAAAAGTCTGTACTAAATCTAAGTCTAAATCACGTACATATAAATTAACATTATTGCGTAACAATGATCCTGACAATTTACCACCAACATTACCTAACCCTATAAAACCAATTTTCATTAGTTTCCCCTGTCATAAATATTTGTCTAACAAATAATAATTGCATAAGTTGTGCTTACATAAAACCGACACACCAAATGACGTTATTAGGCGTAATATAATAACTAGTATTATTAACAATATTTAGAAAGGAATTTCATCATCCAAATCACTTGGATTTGGCATTGATTGACTGCCTTGATCATAACTACTTGGTTTAGATGTTCCAACAGCATTTCCACTTCCAGACCCATAGTTAGGAGCTTGATTACTAATAGAATTGTCGCCACCAGAGCGTCCATCAAGCATGATCAACGTCCCACCAAAGCCTTGTATTACAACTTCAGTTGTATATTTGTCATTTCCAGATTGATCTTGCCACTTTCGTGTTTGCAAAGCGCCCTCTATGTAAACTTTAGAGCCTTTTTTGAGATATTGTTCACAAACTCGGACTAGGCCTTCTGCAAAAATTGCAACAGTGTGCCATTCAGTTTTTTCACGATTTTCACCAGTATTTTTATCACGCCATTTTTCTGAAGTCGCGATACTTATATTACATACCTTACCACCGTTTTGAAATGTCCGGACTTCAGGGTCTGCACCAAGGTTTCCGATTAACGTTACTTTATTTAATGAGCCTGCCATTTTGTATCCTCGACGAATCTAATATATATTTTTAACTTATCATAATGCCTTGGGGATTGAATAAAAGCTGAAAATTTTTACAAAATAAATAATAATAAGTAATTTTTCAATATTAGGCAAATTCTACAACTTAAACAATTTGAATTATGATAAGTTTTTAATATCTAATATTTTTAATAACCGTACATACATTGCATGTTTACTTATATTGTGAGTAAGCCAAAGCATTATTATCAAAATATTATAAATAAATTATATTTTTCTTATTTTTACATCAAAAAAGTATCGCATATTATTTTAGTTGCCTTAAGTAATAGAAAAGATGTTTGAGGCAGAACTATGGCAGAACTTAAGAATATTGAAATTCGCGGCGCACGTGAACACAATCTTAAATCTATAGATGTAGATATTCCACGCGATCAATTAGTAGTTATCACGGGGTTGTCTGGATCTGGCAAGTCTTCACTTGCATTTGATACTATATATGCTGAAGGTCAGCGAAGATATGTTGAGAGTTTATCTGCTTATGCTCGACAATTTCTTGATATGATGCAAAAGCCTGACGTTGATCACATATCAGGCCTTTCACCTGCTATTTCAATTGAGCAAAAAACTACCTCAAAAAATCCTCGTTCGACGGTTGGAACTGTAACTGAAATATATGATTATATGCGACTTTTATTTGCGCGTGTAGGTACTCCATATTCACCAGCTACAGGCCTGGCTATTGAAGCTCAACAAATTTCAGAAATGGTTGATAGAGTGATGACCATGGAAGAAGGTACGCGGGCATATTTACTTGCACCAATAGTACGAGATCGAAAAGGTGAATATAAAAAAGAGTTTCAAGATTTAAAAAAACAAGGATTTCAGAGGGTTAAGGTTAATAAAGAATTTTATGATTTAGATGATGTACCAACTTTAGATAAAAAATTTAGACACAATATTGACGTTGTAGTTGATCGTATTGTTATTAAAGTTGGTTTAGAACAACGTCTTGCAGATAGTTTTCGAACTGCATTAGATTTAGCTGATGGTATAGCGATATTAGAAATAGCTTCAAAAGATAAAAAACCACAGCGTTTTACTTTTTCAGAAAAATTCGCATGCCCTGTAAGTGGTTTTACTATTTCTGAAATTGAACCAAGATTATTTTCTTTTAACGCACCAGTTGGAGCATGTACTGAGTGTGATGGGCTTGGTGTTGAGCTATTTTTTGATGAACGTTTAGTTGTCCCTGATCCATCTTTAAGTTTATTCAAAGGCGCATTAGCTCCTTGGGCCAAAGGAAAATCTCCTTATTACAAACAAACAATTGAATCATTGGCTAAATATTATGATTTTAATACAAATGCAGCTTGGCGCGACCTTCCTGAAACTATTCACATATTAATGTTACACGGTTCCGGTAAAAAAGAGATTAAATTTAGGTATGATGACGGTGGACGTGTTTATGAGGTCACTCGTAACTTTGAGGGCATTATTCCAAATATGGAACGTAGGTATCGTGAAACTGATAGTAATTGGGTGCGTGAAGAATTTGAAAGATACCAAAATAACCGCCATTGCGGTTCATGCAATGGCTATCGTTTACGGCCTGAGGCATTAGCAGTTAAAATCAATGACTTGCATGTAGGGCAGGTCGTACAAATGTCTATTAAAGAGGCACTAGAATGGATTAAATCTGTTCCGGAGAGCCTAACCAAACAAAAAAACACTATTGCATTAGCTATTTTAAAAGAAATCCGTGAAAGATTAGGCTTTCTTGTTAATGTAGGTCTGAATTATCTTACATTATCTCGCTTTTCAGGGACTTTGTCTGGAGGAGAAAGTCAGCGCATTCGATTGGCAAGTCAAATTGGTTCAGGTCTTACAGGAGTTTTATATGTATTAGATGAGCCATCTATTGGATTACATCAACGTGATAATGGTAGATTACTTGAAACCTTAAAAAATTTACGTGATCAGGGAAACACTGTAATAGTAGTAGAGCACGATGAAGAGGCAGTTCGTAGTGCAGATTACGTGCTTGATATAGGTCCTGGAGCAGGTGTTCATGGTGGTCAAATAATTGCTAAAGGCACACCTGCACAAATTATTAAAAACAAGAAATCTATTACAGGCCAATACCTTAGTGGCAAAAAGTGTATTCCAGTACCAGCTCATAGGCGTAGTGGTAACGGTAAAGAAATAACCATTACAAATGCGACAGGTAATAATCTAAAAGGTATAAATGCAAATTTTCCACTTGGGACCTTCACCTGTGTGACTGGTGTTTCAGGGGGGGGGAAGTCGACTTTAACAATCGAAACACTTTTCAAAACAGCGTCTATGCGCTTAAATGGTGCAAAACAAACACCTGCACAATGTGATGAAGTCCGAGGACTACATTACCTTGATAAAGTTATAGATATAGATCAGCGTGCTATCGGGAGGACGCCACGATCAAATCCAGCTACTTATACCGGTGCATTCACTCCTATCAGAGATTGGTTTGCAGGACTTCCTGAAGCAAAAACTAGGGGTTATAAACCTGGACGCTTTAGCTTTAATGTAAAAGGTGGACGATGTGAATCATGCCAAGGTGACGGTTTGATTAAAATAGAAATGCATTTTCTGCCTGATGTCTATGTAGAATGTGAGACCTGTAAGGGTAAAAGGTATAATAGAGAAACATTAGAAGTATTATTTAAGGGAAAAAGTATAGCAGACGTTCTTGATATGACTGTAGAGGATGCTGAAGCATTTTTTAAAGCTGTTCCAAGCATTCGTGATAAAATGACAGCATTAATGCGAGTAGGTTTAGGATACATAAAAGTTGGTCAATCCGCAACGACCTTATCTGGAGGTGAAGCGCAACGTGTTAAACTTTCAAAAGAATTAGCTAAACGTTCGACTGGTAAAACTTTATATATATTAGACGAGCCAACAACTGGTTTACATTTTGAAGACGTACGTAAGTTATTGGAAGTATTGCATGAATTAGTTGATCAAGGAAACACAGTAATTGTCATAGAGCATAATCTTGATGTAGTTAAGACTGCGGACCATATTATTGATATTGGACCTGAAGGAGGTGATCAAGGTGGCAAAATAGTTGCTCTAGGAACACCCGAAGAAGTTGTAAGAATTAAAGAAAGTTATACGGGTTTCTACTTAAAGGATATGATTTAATATTTAAGTCACTGATTTTTAAAATTTAATTTTAAATAATATCTATTTAAAATTAAATGCAATGTGGTAATAACTCAGTATACTTATAAAATAATTTAAAACTTATCCAGACAATTAGTTTTCTATTGCATGGTAATGAAAATAGATAAGGTATAAAGATGCGTACAGGATTATATCCCGGAACATTTGACCCAATAACATTGGGTCATCTTGATATAATCAAGCGTGCATGTGTATTAGTTGATAAATTAGTTATTGGTGTCGCAATAAATCGTGACAAACGGCCACTTTTCTCACTAGAAGAGCGTGTAGAAATGATTGAACGTAACCTTACAAAGTTTGAACACACAAATACGGAGATTCTAGTTGAGCCTTTTGAAAATTTATTAATTGATAAGGCTCAAGAGATTGGTGCTCAAATTGTAATTAGGGGTCTCAGAGCAGTTTCAGATTTTGAATACGAGTACCAACTAGTTGGAATGAATCGTGCTATGAATGATAGCATTGAAACTACATTTTTAATGGCAGAAGCAAAGCACCAAGCCATTGCATCCCGATTGGTAAAAGAAATATCACGATTAGGTGGTGATGTATCAAAGTTTGTTACACCTGGCGTAAAAGAGGCATTAAAGCAAAAGTTAATATAAATAAATAATTTTTGGCTTTCATTTTTTATTTACACATCTTAAATCTAATCAAATTTTAACATTATAAGGCTAAACCATGTCAGATAACCAAGATCTTGAAAATACTATCATCATTGAATTAAAAGATGGACCAGTTCACATCACATTATTACCAGATGTAGCGCCACTACATTGTGCTCGCATGAAAGAATTAGCCAGATCTGGCCAATATGATAACGTATGTTTTCACAGGGTAATAGATGGCTTTATGGCTCAGACTGGTGATGTTCAGAACGGTGATATGGAAGATGGATTTAATCTTGCTTCAGCGGGCACTGGCGGATCTGATTTGCCAAATATTGTTGCTGAGTTTTCAAAACTACCTCACGATCGTGGAACAATAGGTGCAGCACGTTCAGCAAGCCCAGATTCAGCAAACTCACAGTTTTTCATTAATTTTGGCGATAATAATTTCTTAAATGGCCAATATACTGTTTATGGGC
>Ga0302131_1001308_pt1 | contig 13600 bp, 10 predicted proteins | sample CB9_20m_MG_FD_203105 | JGI IMG/M metagenome (GOLD analysis project Ga0302131, IMG submission 203105) | Marine microbial communities from Western Arctic Ocean, Canada - CB9_20m | ecosystem: Environmental > Aquatic > Marine > Oceanic | place: Canada: Western Arctic Ocean | collected 2017-09-19
GCAAAAAGAACCTTAATTCGAAAAGCAGGTTTTATAGCAGGTACAGGTTTGCTATTCATCTATGGGGGTTTAATTTTAGCAGGTGCTTTGTATGCATCAACATTTGCAGAAAATGCATCTAGAACCGAAGTTTTGGCAGGTTTAAGTACACAAACCTTGGGCAATTTCGGAACTACTTTTTTAAGTATTTTGGTTGCGTTGGCATGTTTTACCACTGCGGTTGGTATTGTAACAGGAACTGCAGATTATATAAAAGGTGTTTTTAATAATTCTAAAAAAGTATATATTATTACTGCTGCAATAGCTTCTATCATTGGAATTATTGTGGGTAGTTATCAAGTAGATTTTATAATTACATTAGCAGTGCCCGCACTCATGTTTTTATATCCAATAACTATTATTCTTATTGTATTAAATACGCTGCCAGAAAAATATGCATCTAAATTAATATTTAGAGGCGTAGTTTTAGTAACTTTTATTTTTAGTATTACAGATTTTCTTGGGTTTATTATTCCTAGAGAAAATTTAACCGGAATTAAAAGTAGTATTCCTTTTGCAGAAAATAGTTTAGGTTGGGTGTTGCCTGCTTTGTTGATTTTTGTGATACTAAATCTAGTTCAAAAGAAAGAACATTAGTAAATTCAATTTTATCGCAATTTTTAAAATATTAATAAATGTACTATTTTATCTTATAAAATATAAATAGGTTATTTTTGTACTCTAACTTGAAAGAAAAACAGTGTTAAATTACTATTTATATTCGCATACAACTTCCAAAGAATGGGTAACTTTTGTGCATGGTGCAGGAGGTAGCAGTTCTATTTGGTTTAAACAAGTACGCGATTTTAGAAAACATTTTAACGTGCTAATTTTAGATTTACGAGGCCATGGAAATAGCAAAATAAAACTAAAAGACACTTTTAAGGCCAAGTATACCTTCGATTCTATTACTTTAGATATTGTAGAGGTTATAGATGCGCTCAAGATAGAAAAATCACACTTTATTGGTATTTCTTTAGGTACAATTCTAATTAGAAATCTAGCTGAAAAAAGACCAGAATTGGTAAAGAGTATGATTATGGGTGGTGCTATCATAAAAATGAACTTTCGTTCTCAAGTGCTAATGAAAGTTGGTAATATCTTTAAGTCGGTGGTTCCTTACATGCTACTTTATAAGCTCTTTGCATTTATTATTATGCCAAAGAAAAACCACAAGAAATCTAGATTGTTATTTGTAAACGAAGCAAAGAAACTATACCAAAAAGAATTTATCCGTTGGTTTAAATTAACATCAGAAATCAACCCATTATTAAGGTTTTTTAGAACAAAAGACATTCAAATTCCTACTTTATATGTAATGGGCGCAGAAGATCATTTGTTTTTACCTTCCATAAAAAACATTGTTTCAAAACATCTTACGGCTTCACTTTTTGTAATAGACAATTGTGGCCATGTTGTAAATGTAGAACAACCAGAAAGGTTTAACAATCATACCATAGGTTTTATAAATTCTTTGGCATAAAAAAAAGCGAGTTTTTCAACCCGCTTTGTCTTATGCATGTATCGTTTAACCTTGCATAATATCTTCAATCTCATCTGCTTCAATAGGTATATTTCCCATTAAATTAAACGGGGTTCCTTTTTCTTGAATGACAACATCATCTTCTAAACGAATACCAAAACCTTCTTTAGGAATATAAATTCCAGGCTCTACAGTAAATACATTATTTGCCTGCATTGGTTCATGTAGCAACCCGTAATCATGGGTATCTAAACCAATGTGGTGTGAAGTTCCGTGCATAAAGTATTGCTTATATGCGGGCCAGTTTTTATCTTCATTTTGAATATCTGCTTTGTCTAGTAAGCCTAGTTTTAGTAATTCTGAAGTCATAATTTTACCTACTTCTACGTGGTATTCTTTCCATAGAGTTCCAGGAAGCAACATGTTTGTAGCTTCTTTTTTAACACGATTTACAGCATTATAAACTGCTTTTTGTCTGTCAGAAAATTTTCCAGAAACAGGAATTGTTCTTGTTAAATCTGATGCGTAATTTGCGTATTCAGCAGCAACATCTAATAAAATTAGATCTCCATTTTTACATTGCCTATTGTTTTCTATATAATGTAAAACATTTGCGTTGTTTCCTGCAGCAATAATTGGTGTATATGCAAACCCTTTAGAACGATTCCTAATAAATTCATGTACTAATTCAGCCTCAATTTCATATTCCCAAACACCTGGTTTTGTAAAATTTAAAAGTCTACGAAATCCTTTTTCTGTAATATCACAAGCTTGTTGCATTAAAGCCAATTCAATGGGGTTTTTTACAGCGCGTAATCTTTGTAAAATAGGATTGCTTTTTGCTACAGAATGTGCAGGATATTTTGCTAATAACCATTTTGTAAAACGATCTTCACGCGTTTCAGTTTCTACATTTGCTCTATAGTGTTCATTGGTATTTATATAAAAAGTATCTGCGTAAGAAGTCATTTCAAACAATACTTTTTCTAGATCTTGTAACCAATATATTGTTGCAACACCAGAGGTATCAGTTGTTGCTTTTTTTGTTAATTTTTCACCTTCCCAAACAGCAATATGCGCATTGGTTTCTGTAACAAACAAAACTTCTCTTAAATTTTCATTCTGACAATCAGGAAACAACATTAATACACTTGCCTCTTGATCTACACCACTTAAATAAAAGAGATCTCTTTGCTGTTCAAATGGCATTGTGCTATCTGCACTTATTGGATAGACATCATTTGAGTTGAAAACAGCTAAACTATTTGGCTTCATTTGTGAAGCAAAGTTTTTACGGTTTTTTATAAATAACTGTGGATCTATTTTATCGTATTTCATACAAGTAAATTTATATTCAAATACAAAGGTAGCAATAATAAAAAAACCCTCTCTGCTTTTAAAAACAGAAAAGGGTTGAAGTATAAAATTAAAGAAGTAACTTATGTTTTAATAACGCTTCTTTTTAGGCGGATTAGATCTTCCTCTTCCAGAAGGTTCAGAGGGTTTGTTTCCTTTAAAATGAGGTTTGCTTTTTGGTTTGTTTCCTTGAGAAGCTCCTCCTTTATTCTTTTTACCAAAAGAACCTTTACTTTGTGATGCTGCTCTTTTTGGAGGATCTGTGTCTGTTGGTTCAAAACCTGCTACAATAGTAGAAGCTAATTTCTCATTTAGTAATTTTTCTATTTCACTTTGGTATTCACTCTCTTCACTACATACTAAAGAAATTGCTTCTCCAGCAGCTCCTGCTCTTCCTGTTCTACCAATTCTATGCACATAATCTTCTGGTACATTTGGCAATTCAAAATTAACAACATGCGGTAATAAAGGAATGTCTAAACCACGCGCTGCAATATCTGTAGCAACTAAAATTTTAATAGAATTATCTTTAAAGTTTTTTAATGCTTTTGTTCTTGCACCTTGACTTTTATTTCCATGAATAGCGGCTGCAGAAATGCCTGCTTTCACCAACTTTTCAGTTAATTTATTGGCACCGTGTTTTGTCCTTGTAAAGATTAAAACCTGATTCCAGTTTCCGTCTTTTATTAACTTTATGGTAAACTCTGTTTTTTTGCTTTTATCAACCTTATAAACCTTGTGAGTTACTTTTTTTGCTGTTGAATTTTGCGGAGCCGTTTCTACAGAAACAGGATTTCTTAAAATACCAGAGGCTAACTTTTTAATATCATTAGAAAAAGTTGCAGAGAACATCAAGTTTTGACGCTCAGCAGGCATATAGCTTATAATTTTGTTAATGTCTCTAACAAAACCCATGTCTAACATTCTATCTGCTTCATCTAAAATTAAAACTTCAATTCTTTTAAATGAAAGCGCTTTTCTATCATGTAAATCTAGTAATCTACCCGGTGTTGCTACTAAAATGTCTACACCACTTCTTAAGGTTGCAATTTGTGGTTTTGCGTTTACACCACCAAAAACTACTGCAGATTTAATATCTACATATTTACTATATTCTCTTACATTGTCTTGTACTTGTGCAGCCAATTCCCTTGTTGGTGTTAGTACTAAAACACGTAAAGGCCTGTATTTTGGGTGCCTTGTTGCTACTAAATGCTGTAAAACAGGCAAAGTAAAGCCAGCTGTTTTTCCTGTTCCTGTTTGTGCAGAAGCTAAAATGTCTTTTCCTGCTAATATATGTGGAATTGCTTTTTCTTGAATTGGTGATGGTTTGGTATATCCTTTCTCTTCAACTGCTTTTACCAACGGTGGAGATAAACCTAAATCTTTAAATGTCATAAATAATATTTACGAAAGCAACTTTATGTAGTTGTTTCAACCCACAAAGATACATTCTTTAAAGTTGGAGAAAAATATTTACGAGAACTCAATTTTATGTTAATAATTTTGATATTGAAATTACAAGTGGTAATTTCAATTTTTTAAATTAAACCTTAGCTCTTATGAAATCTTTTTTCACACTTTTAATGCTTTGTTTTTCATTCGTATTAACCGCACAAACACCAACAAACTCAGATATTATACAAAACTCCCTTGAGAAGAAGCATCAAATGATGAAATCTTCACTAGTAAAAAATGTGGCATTTACCAACATTGGGCCAACGGTAATGAGTGGTCGTGTGGCAGATGTTGCTGTAAATCCTAATAATACAGCAGAATTCTATGTAGGATATGCATCTGGAGGTTTGTGGTATACAAACAACAACGGAACAACTTTTACACCTGTTTTAGACAATTCTCCAACGCAAAATATTGGTGATATTGCAGTAGATTGGTCTTCTGGAACCATTTGGGTAGGTACGGGCGAAAAAAACTCATCTCGCTCTAGTTATGCCGGAATTGGAATGTTAAAGTCTACAGATAATGGGAAAACTTGGATAAATGTTGGCCTGCTAGATTCGCACCATGTTAGTAGAATTTTAATTAACCCTAACAATACAGATGAGGTTATTGTAGGCGTCATTGGTCATTTATACTCTTCAAACTTAGAAAGAGGAATATTTAAAACAATAAATGGTGGAGAAACATGGACAAAGACCCTATTTATAAACGAAAATACAGGAGTTATTGATGTTGCAGTTGCGCCAGAAAACTTTAATATTATGTATGCTGCTTCTTGGGAAAGAGAGCGTAAAGCATGGAATTTTGATGGGGATGGAAATAGTTCGAGTATGTACAAAAGTATAGATGCAGGAAACTCTTGGACTAAGATTGCAGATAAAAGCGGATTTCCAATAGGAAATGGAGTGGGTAGAATAGGGTTGGCTGTTTTTAATGAAAACACGGTATATGCTTTGCATGATAGCCAGTTTAGAAGGCCAAAAGATGAAGCTAAAAAAGCTTCAGACGACCTTTCTAAAGAAGATTTTAAAACAATGTCTTCTGCAGATTTTTTAAAATTAACTGATAAAAAACTAAACATATATTTAAAAGATAATGGCTTTCAAGAAAAATACAGAGCAGAAAATGTAAAACAAATGGTACGTGTTGGCTCTGTAAAACCAATAGACTTGGCAAAGTATTTAGAAGATGCAAATGCGATGTTATTTGACACCCAGGTAATAGGTGCAGAAGTTTTTAAAACAACAAATGGCGGTATTTCTTGGAAGAAAACACATGATAATTTTCTAGATGGTGTATACAGTTCTTATGGCTATTATTTTGGTGAAATTAGAGTAGACCTGCAAGATGAAAGCGGAATATACGTTTTAGGTGTTCCAATTATAAAGTCTAAAGATGCGGGAAAAACATTTACTTCAATTAGTAAAGAAAATGTGCATTCAGATCATCAAGCATTATGGATAAATCCTACAAAATCGGGTCATATTTTAAACGGGAATGATGGGGGTTTAAACATGTCTTATGATGATGGTAAAAACTGGACGAAGTTAAACGACCCTGCAGTTGGGCAATTTTATTCGGTGTATGCAGACAATCAGAAAAATTATAAAGTATATGGTGGTTTGCAAGACAATGGTGTTTGGGTTGCAGACAATAATTCAAAAATTAACAAGGGTTGGAAACAATCTGGTAAAAATCCGTACGAATCTATTATGGGCGGAGACGGCATGCAAGTGCAGGTAGATGATAGAAACCCTGATATTGTTTACACCGGGTATCAGTTTGGAAATTACTACAGAATTAATCGAGCAGCAGGCACGCAAAAATACATTCAACCAAAACATGTGTTAGGTGACAACCCGTATCGTTTTAATTGGCAAACACCCATTCATTTATCAAAACACAACCAAGATATTTTATATTTAGGAGGAAATAAATTGCACAGATCATTGAATAAAGGAGACGATTGGGAAACAATTTCTGAAGATTTAACCACCGGTGGAAAAAAAGGAAATGTGGCTTATGGAACCTTGACCTCAATATCTGAAAGTCCATTTAAATTTGGATTAATTTATACAGGATCAGATGACGGAAACATCCATATAACTAAAAATGGCGGAGGTAGCTGGGTGGGCATTTCTAACAATTTACCTCAAAACTTATGGGTGTCTCGGGTAATTGCTTCAAAATTTAAAAAAGAGCGTGTATACGCGACTTTAAATGGGTATCGTTTTGACGATTTTACAGCCTATATATATGTTTCTGATGATTACGGGCAAACATGGAAAAATATTGGGAATTCACTTCCTGTAGCTGCAGTAAATGTAATTAGAGAAGATTCTGAAAACGAAAACATATTATATGTAGGTACAGATAATGGTTTGTATGTTTCTTTAAATGGCGGAGGTTCTTGGGAAGCATTTAGTAATAATTTACCAAATGTTGCAGTACATGATTTGGTAATACAACCAACAGCAAAGCATTTAATTGTAGGAACGCACGGTAGAAGTTTATACAAAGCAAACGTTGCTGCACTTCAAAAAATGAATGCTGCTGTGTTAGAAAAAGCTATGCATGTGTTTGCAATTGAAAATGTTAGAAAAAGTAAAAATTGGGGTCGTTCTTGGAGTCAATGGAGAACGGCAAATACGCCAGAAGTAAACATTCCTTTCTACTCAAATTCAAGTAAAAAAATAACGATAGCTATCTATTCGGGAGCTATAAAAGTGAATTCAATTTCTGTTGCTGCAGATAAAGGATTTAATGAAGTTGCTTTTGATGTTTCTTTTTCTAAAAAAGGGAAAAAAGCTTTTGAAAAATTAAACAAAAACGGTGAATTAAAGGAAGCTAAAAATGGTGTTTTCTATTTATTAAAAGGAGTATACACTGTAAAAATTGAAAGCTCTAAAAACACTTTTGAGATCAAATAAAATAAAGCAATAGACCTCAAAGGTTTCTAAAATTCATGAGGGCTTAAAAATTAGAAACAAAAAATACGTGATACGTTTTAGCCCTTATTTCTAGTAATTACCTCAATGTAATAACAAACATAAGCGGTTTTTCAGCATTTGTTTAGCTTAAGTGAAAAAGGAAGCTATTTAAAATTGTTCTAAATTTTAACGAAAACGTTATAAATTCTTTGCAACCAAAATTCTTTAGGCGTATTTTTGTACTCAAAATTTTAATTAATTATACAATGAGTGGATTTTTTAAATCTTCAATTGGAAGAAAAGTAGCAATGGCGCTTTCGGCGTTTTTCTTAATGTTCTTTCTACTTCAACATTTAGCAATAAATATTTTATCAGTTTTAAGCCCAGACACTTTTAATGAAGTATCTCATTTTATGGGTACAAATCCTTTAGTTCAGTTTGCATTGCAGCCTGTATTAATTTTTGCGGTTGTATTTCATTTTGTAATGGGTTTCATTTTAGAGATAAGAAACTCTAAAGCAAGAAAAGTATCGTATGCAAAAAATAATGGCGCTGCAAATTCATCTTGGATGAGTAGAAATATGATTTGGAGTGGGATTACAATTCTAGCTTTTATCCTTTTACACTTTATTGACTTTTGGTTTCCAGAAATAAATACAAAATTCATACAAGGAGATTGGTCTGGTACAATGGAAGGTATAGAGGGTTTCCGTTACCACGAAGAATTGGTTCATAAATTTACAAACCCATTAAGAGTAGGTGCTTATGCCTTTTGCTTTGTGCTTTTAGGATTGCACTTAGCACATGGTTTTACTTCAGCATTTCAATCTATGGGAGGTACTGCAGGAAGAAAGAAAACACTACAAAATATTGGTAAAGCATATGCTATTATAATTCCAGCAGGTTTTATTTTTATTGCTCTTTATCATCACTTAAACCATTAATCGTAAACAATTATGGCTTTAGATTCAAAAATACCAAAAGGTCCCATTAAAGATAAATGGACAGATTATAAAAATCATATCAATCTTGTAAATCCTGCAAATAAACGTCATATCGATGTGATTGTTGTTGGTACAGGTTTAGCAGGTGGTTCTGCCTCTGCAACATTAGCAGAATTAGGTTATAACGTAAAAGCATTTGCTTACCAAGATTCTCCAAGAAGAGCGCATTCAATTGCAGCACAAGGAGGAATTAATGCAGCAAAAAATTACCAAGGAGATGGAGATTCTACTTATAGATTGTTTTATGACACTGTAAAAGGAGGAGATTACCGTTCTCGTGAGGCAAACGTATATAGGTTGGCAGAGGTTTCTGCAAATATCATCGATCAATGTGTGGCACAAGGAGTTCCTTTTGCACGTGATTATGGTGGGTTGTTAGACAACCGTTCTTTTGGAGGAGTTTTAGTTTCTAGAACTTTCTATGCAAAAGGGCAAACAGGACAACAATTATTATTAGGAGCTTATTCTGCAATGAACAGACAAATTGCTCGTGGAAAGATTGAAATGTTCAATCGTCATGAAATGTTAGATGTTGTTGTTGTAGACGGAAAAGCAAGAGGAATTATAGCAAGAAATTTAGTTACGGGAGAAATTGAAAGACATTCTGCACATGCAGTTGTTATTGCTTCTGGTGGTTACGGAAATGTATATTTCTTATCTACCAATGCAATGGGTTCTAATGTAACCGCAGGTTGGAAAGTGCATAAAAAAGGAGCGTATTTTGCAAATCCTTGTTACACACAAATTCATCCAACATGTATTCCTAGATCTGGAGATTATCAATCGAAGTTAACGTTAATGTCAGAGTCATTGAGAAATGACGGTAGAATCTGGGTTCCAAAGAATTTAGACGATGTGAAAGCAATTAGAGAAGGAAGTAAAAAACCAACAGAATTAACGGAAGATCAAAGAGATTATTATTTAGAAAGACGTTATCCAGCATTTGGGAACCTAGTGCCTCGTGATGTTGCATCTAGAGCAGCAAAAGAGCGTTGTGATGCAGGTTATGGAGTAAATGCAACTGGTGAAGCAGTATACTTAGATTTTGCCGCATCTTTTGAACGTTACGGAAAAGAGCAAGCAAAGATTCAGAATATTTCAAATCCTTCTGAAGCAAAAATAAAAGAATTAGGGCAAGAAATTGTAAAGGCTAAATATGGGAATTTATTTCAGATGTACGAGAAAATCGTAGACGAAAATCCGTATGAAACACCAATGATGATTTATCCTGCAGTACACTATACAATGGGTGGTGTTTGGGTAGATTATAATTTAATGACAACAATACCTGGTTGTTACGCAATTGGAGAAGCAAATTTCTCTGATCACGGAGCAAATAGATTAGGTGCCTCTGCATTAATGCAAGGGTTAGCAGATGGGTATTTTGTACTGCCATATACGATTGGAGATTACTTAGCAGATGATATTAGAACTGGTAAAATCTCAACTGAAAGCTCAGAATTTGAAGCAGCAGAAAAAGAAGTAACAGAAAGAATTGAATTCTTTATTAATAATAAAGGAACACATTCTGTAGATTATTACCACAAGAAATTAGGTAAAATCATGTGGGACAAATGTGGGATGTCTAGAAATGCTGAAGGTTTAGAAATAGCTATTGAAGAAATTTCTGCACTTAGAAAAGATTTCTGGCAGCACGTAAATGTACCCGGAACGAGCACAGAATATAACGAGCAATTAGCAAAAGCAGGTAGAGTAGCAGATTTCCTTGAATTAGGAGAATTATTTGCAAAAGACGCTTTGGTAAGAGAAGAATCTGCTGGTGGGCATTTCAGAGAAGAGCACCAAACAGAAGACGGTGAGGCAAAAAGAATTAAAGAATTTCAGTTTGTTTCTGCTTGGGAATATAAAGGCGAGCCAAAAGATGCTGTTTTACATAAAGAAGAATTGGCTTACGAGAATATAGAAGTTAAAGAAAGAAGTTATAAATAATAGAGACATTATGAATTTAACACTTAAAATTTGGCGTCAAGTAGATGCAAAGGACAAGGGAAAAATGGTCGATTACAAAGTGACTGAAATTTCAGGAAGTATGTCTTTCTTAGAAATGATGGATGTTTTGAACGAGCAGTTAGTAAATGCTGGTGAACAACCAGTAGCTTTTGATCATGATTGTAGAGAAGGAATTTGCGGAATGTGTTCTATGTATATTAATGGCGAAGCACACGGGCCCGATAGAGGAGTAACAACCTGTCAATTACACATGAGAATGTTTAAGGATGGCGATACAATTACGATTGAACCATGGAGAGCCGGTGCTTTTCCGGTAGTTAAAGACTTAGTGGTAGACAGATCTGCCTTTGATAGAATACAACATGCAGGTGGATATATTTCGGTAAACACCTCAGGAAATACGCAAGATGCAAACGCAATCCCTATTTCTAAACAAGCAGCAGATACAGCAATGGACGCAGCTACTTGTATTGGTTGTGGTGCTTGTGTAGCAACGTGTAAAAATAGCTCTGCAATGCTATTTGTTGGAGCAAAAGTATCTCAGTACGCTCTGCTTCCACAAGGACAAGTAGAGGCTGCAGACAGAGTTAGAAACATGGTGGCGCAAATGGATTTAGAGGGTTTTGGAAATTGTACAAACACCGGCGCGTGTGAAGTAGAATGTCCAAAAGGAATTTCTTTAGACAACATTGCTAGAATGAATAGAGAGTTAATGAAAGCTTCTATTTAATTTTTGTCATTACCGGCAAAAATAAAACAACCTTAAATTGAATATCTCAATATATTTTTGAATTTTAAACATCAAAAAGCCCAAAACTAATTTGTTTTGGGCTTTTATTGTATCAGTATTTTACTTTACTCCTTTAAAAAATTCTTCAGGACTTACTTCTAGAAGTTCTAAAATTTCAAACAATCTTTCTAAATCTAATTTGGTCTTACCTTTTTCTATTTTAAAATAGCCGCTTTCACCTATATTAATGTGTTCTGCTATGGTTATTTGGGTAATACCTTTATGCGATCTGCTAGCTATAATTTTTTTTAATATTTCAAAATAATTAGATTTTGCATTTGATTTTTTTTTCATTTATCTTTCTTCTTTTTCTTCTTTTTATTTTTTTTATGTTTTGAGAATTTCACTCTTTTAAAAAATATTCAAGCTCTACTTTTAAAATTTCAGAGAGCTCAAGCAGACGCTTAATATCTAATTTGGTTTTGCCTGTTTCCATTTTAAAATAACCACTTTTGGTCATTTCTAATTCATTAGCAATATCTGTTTGCGATAGACCCAATCTTTTTCTTCGATAAATAACTTTTTTTAAAACATCATTAATACGGCTAGTTATCTTTTCTTCTTTTTCATTTTTTTTCATGTTGAATAATTTGTAAAACTTCCTAAACAAACATAATAAAAAATAATAAATATTTAACTTTCCTTTTTGGACTAGTTGCTATGAACAAGCTATAAAGGTTGTGGGTTTTGTTGAATATAATTCAATTATTAGACTCTTTTAATGTAATTTTTGTGATGAAAACAAAATAATAGTATAAAATATTTATTTATGATAATTAAATTGATTTTAAATATGAAATTCATAATAATAATAATAAAAGAACGTCTCTAAAATATTAACTTTAAAGACGTTTCTTTTTATAAAATGTAATTTTTAGTGCTTCTTTTTTTGTTTTAGTTAAGTTAGATATGAAAGAGATGGTATTATTTTGAAGGCAATAGCCTAATTAAATTTGATAAAAAGATCTAAACTTTAAAAAGTGTATTATCAAAAATTAAATTCTTGAAAAATTAAAGCTATTTTCTACCAAAATCTGCTGGAATTTCTCCCCAAGCTTTCGTCTCCCATTTAAGTATAGGATTTTTAAAAGAATTATTTTTAAGCCAGCTTTCGGCTCTTTTAATCAATTCAAGTAAATCTTTGTTAGAAGCATCAAAATGAAGATTCGTTTTACATTGTTTCTTTTTCACCCAACTCATGGCAATTTTAGAATCAGAATAAATAGGAACATCTTCTTTATTTTTACTTTTTAATAATGCAATTCCATGAACCAATGCTAAAAATTCACCAATATTATTGGTACCTTTTTTATAAGGTCCTTTTATAAAAATCTCTTGTTTGTTATGGGTTAAAACACCTCTGTATTCCATTTTCCCAGGGTTCCCAGAACAAGCTGCATCTACAGAAATACTCTCTAAGTTAGGGCTTCCATAGCTTGCTTTTTCGGCAGAGGAAAGTGTTGGTTTTTTAGTTTTTTGTCCTTTGTAGTCCTCATAGTTTTTCGAGTATGCAATTTCAGCAGCGTCTAAATCTGCAAAAGATTTGTATTGCGCACTTTCAAAGCCATCAATTTGTTTTTTACAGACACTCCAAGAGGTATAAATCCCTTTTTTACGCCCGTTCCAAACTACATAAAACTTTTTTTTACTCATGTATGGCTAAAATTACTTCTTCTATTACCTTCGGAAAGTGACGCTGTTCTATAATATGAATCTTTTCTGCAATTGTTTCTGGAGTATCTTGGGTATTTAATTCGGTTTTTGCTTGAAAAATTATGGCACCGTCGTCATAATTTTCATTTACATAGTGTATTGTAATTCCGGTTTCATTTTCATTATTTTCTTTTACTGCCTTATGAACATGTATTCCATACATCCCTTTTCCACCATATTTTGGCAATAATGCAGGATGAATATTAATAATTTTATTTGGAAAAGCAGTCACTATTTTTTGTGGGATTCTCCATAAAAACCCAGCAAGAACAATAAAATCTGCTTCATTTTTCAAAATATTTAATACGGTATCTGAAACAAAAAAATCGTTTTTATTAAAATGCAAACATTTGGTTTCTAAATTCGTACATCTTTCAAAAACTTTTGCATGTTCATTATTACACAACACATTAGTAACCTTTGCAGTTTTAGTGTGCTTAAAGAATTTAATAATATTCTCTGCGTTCGATCCTGAACCAGATGCAAAAATAATAATACGCTTCATACCTATCTATCTAAGGTACAAAAAAAGGGATAATTATTAACAAACTGATTATTTTAAGTAAAGATTAAATTATTTTATTTACTTTTAATAATCATTTTAGGTACAAATAATTAGTTATAATTAATAAGAATTGTATTTTTGCCAAGATTTAAAATTTAAAATTAAAAAATTATGTCAGACATTTCATCAAGAGTAAAAGCTATTATCGTAGACAAATTAGGCGTAGACGATAATGAAGTAACAACGGAAGCTAGCTTCACAAACGATTTAGGAGCAGATTCTCTAGATACTGTTGAGTTAATTATGGAATTCGAAAAAGAATTTGATATTCAAATTCCAGACGATCAA
>Ga0302131_1001313_pt1 | contig 13580 bp, 19 predicted proteins | sample CB9_20m_MG_FD_203105 | JGI IMG/M metagenome (GOLD analysis project Ga0302131, IMG submission 203105) | Marine microbial communities from Western Arctic Ocean, Canada - CB9_20m | ecosystem: Environmental > Aquatic > Marine > Oceanic | place: Canada: Western Arctic Ocean | collected 2017-09-19
CTTTTAATAGCACTTTTACGGACCCAGTAACTATGGATTTATTCAGCGAATACGGCACGATCTTAATTATTATGGCCGCAATGTTTGGCCTATTTATGGCCTGGGGCGTGGGTGCCAACGATGTGGCCAATGCAATGGGTACATCGGTGGGTTCTAAAGCGCTCACCATTAAGCAGGCCATATGTATTGCCATGGTATTTGAGTTTGCCGGCGCCTACCTCGCTGGCGGCGAAGTAACCTCAACCATCCGTAAAGGCATTGTTGATTCAGATGTATTTAGCGACCAACCAGACCTTCTGGTGTTCGGTATGCTATCGGCACTGCTAGCTGCGGGCACCTGGTTATTAATCGCCAGCATGATGGGCTGGCCCGTCTCCACTACCCATTCAATCGTCGGCGCCATTGTTGGCTTCGCTGCCGTTGGCGTCTCTAACGACGCGGTTAACTGGGATAAGGTCAGCACCATTGTTGCTAGCTGGGTAGTCTCCCCCGTGATGGCAGGTACTATTTCCTTCGCCATCTTTAGAAGCGTCCAGCGCCTGATTCTTATTCATGACAATCCCTTTGAACGGGCCAAAAAATACGCGCCCATGTATATGTTTGCCGTAGGCTTCTTAATGGCCATGGTCACGTTGCTCAAAGGTCTCAAACATGTCTTTAAAGATATCGGCATCACATTATCCTTTGGTGAAAACGCAATGGTCGCCGTCGTTTTCGGTATTCTGGTCGCAATGCTCGGCACCTACCTGCTAACTAAGGTCGAGCGTGACGAATCCAAAGAAGAAGACAACCGTTTTTACAATGTCGAAAAAGTCTTTGCAGTCCTCATGATCTTCACCGCCTGTAGCATGGCATTTGCCCATGGCTCTAACGATGTTGCCAACGCGGTAGGTCCTCTGGCCGCTGTAGTGAGTGTGGTAAATTCTGGTGGTGATATTGCCGCCAAGAGCTCGATGCCAAGCTGGATTCTACTGCTAGGTGGCGCAGGTATCGTGTTTGGTCTGGCAACCTATGGCTATAAGGTAATGGGCACTATTGGACGTAAAATCACCGAGCTAACGCCAAGTCGTGGTTTTGCTGCTGAGCTGGGTGCCGCTGCCACCGTAGTACTGGCATCGGGTACTGGCCTGCCAATTTCTACCACTCACACCTTAGTTGGCGCGGTATTAGGCGTAGGCTTAGCCCGCGGTATTGGCGCACTCAATCTACGAATGGTTGGCGCGATCTTCCTGTCATGGGTGGTTACATTGCCCGCAGGCGCAGCGCTATCGATTGTGTTCTTCTTCTTCTTTAAGGGTGTTTTTGGTTAAGCCAAAATTAATAGCAACAAAAAGCCCGGCTGGTGATATACACCAGCCGGGCTTTTTTGTGCCTACATATTCTATTGGTTGCCCAGTTAGAATCAGACCTTATTGAGATCTCGCAATAACCCGAATGCTTCTGATGCCCGGGCCTGCGGCACAAACACATGGTCGTGATAATAACCGGCAATTATATTGGCGCTAATCTCATAGGCTGCCAGCTTTCCCGCCACAACGGCCGTTAAACCCACCGACTCCAAGTTCGAATGTACCTGCAGGCTAATACAGCTAAACAATCCCTCATACCCTAATTCAGAGGCGTCTGCACGCTCCTTAGTCAGCACCAGTGTAAGTCCCTCATGTTCCTGATAGCTGGCAATAGGCGCCGTCTCGGCATAGTCACCATAGCTCGCCCCAACAATCGTACAAAACACATAGGTTTCATCCAGCATAACAGGCGATAGGCTTTGAAGAATTGCTTTCAAATCTGTTTCACCAGACATATTATTTTTCCTTAGCTTTGGCGAAAAAGACAAAGGGGACTGCAAAGGGCCCAAAAAGCACCCCCATCCATCCCCAAAAACGCGTATTGGCGCCTCGCTCTTTAGCGAGTACATAGCAGACATAAATACACATAATATTAATAGCCACTACCGCATAGGCAGTTATCATTGTGTTAATGCCTCACTAAAGTGATAGCTGGCAATGGTAAGGCCCTGGGCAAAATAAAACTTATGGGCCTGGTCTCGCGCAGTGCCAGAATCCAGATGAAACACCTTACAGTCTGCTGCCTGCGCTTCAGTTCGCAACCAATCAATCATCTTCTCACCAAACCCTTTTGATCGATGGGACTCAGCCGTCACCAAATCATCGACGTAGCAATGCTTACCCATAAACAAATTGGTATAAATACGATAACCTGCCGCTGCAACAACTTCACCATCATGTTCGATAAAGGCAAGGCAAAAACCATCCGCTTCCATAGCTCGAACCGTGGCTACAAAGTCACTGCGATTTAAATGCGGGCGCAACTCCGCCATCACATTAAAACAGTTTTCTATCTCGTTATCGGTGATTGCTCTGCGTGGCATGATTCAACCTACATTAATATTTTTGTTAAGCCGACATCATCTCACGGTAGCACCGCAGCAAACAATGCCATTAGTGGTTTGGTCGCCCAGGCATAATCTTCATACAGACCCTTAATAGTTGCCATAATGCCGGGTTGTCCGGGATCTTTAACCAGCTGATTAACCCCATTGCGTAGACGTAAATAATCACTGTCGCTAATGCCCTTCTGCTTGGCTAGCTCGGTCACGGTTTGATAGAAATGATCGACATCAGCCTGTTCGAATTGAATGCTCTGGTTAACCTTAATCTGCGCATTATCACCCTGACTCACATTGCCAAAATTGGCACTGCCACCAGAGACATTAATTTTTATGTCTGCGGGACTCATGCATTAGCCCCCTTGACCGCGCCCTTAACGGCTCCACCAATTTTATTCATGGCACCCTGCACCACATTGCCCATATTGACCTTACCGCCAGAAATATTAATATTCATGCTCTGCATCTTTTGCGCTTTTAGGTCGCTTGTATCTATACCATTTTTCTCCAGAGCAACCACCATCGCATCGAACACTGTTTCATTAATTGAGCGCACCTGGGTAGACACATCAATATCGTTATAGCTACTGGGATAAATGGTTCTTACCCTATTCAACAGATTGGATTCACGCTTTATATAGGCAACAATCCAAAAAAAGAAGGTAAAAGGTGAACAGGCAATTAATTTAAATTTGGCGTTCTTGTCAACATAGCCACCGGCCATCACTCGCCATTCAAAAGAGCGTATAGCCCCATAACTACTTTGATTTAAAATCAGCGTTAATGTGGTTCCACGCAACGTGGATTTAGATTGGCCTTTTAAAAAATTGCGTCCTTCAGAAGAATCTAAATCTTTATCACGATCAGTAATCTCCATGGCTTCAAGGCTAGAAATAGGTGTTTTGCTTTTTAGCTCTTCTTCAACGGTGGCAATAACTTCAGTTTCAATATTAATGGGGTGATGATAAATATGCTGAAAGTGCCCAAAGATCTCACCAAAATATTTAAACGGATGGGTTTTATTTAAACTATTAGCACTAGATTTTGCTTCGTCAATATCATTGCGCAATAAGGTTGATGTGATCAGGCCGAATACCGTGAGCAATATTAACCAGATGCCCAGTGTAAAGACGGTTAAATAAAGATGAACAAAAACTGCTAAGGCAACAGTACGTTTTCTAATTCTATTGGTGACATTTTTCGAATCTAACAAATCCATTTGAACTTCTCCTTTTATCATGTTGTTGAAAAGGAGTACCTTGGTACTCCTAAGTTTGAGGTCTAATTATTTTTTGCTAATGAGTGATGTCTTCACTGAGGTCGTCACCTGGGTAAAGGTATCTTTTCCCTTAATAATCTGGGAGGTACTGGTACTGCCATTCAGCGTGAGATTCCAAAAAGTATTGATCTCGCCCTGATATAAAAACCCTGCCCAAGAGGTAATGGAATTGCAGGATTCAATGGTACTTTCCCATTTAGTATCAAAGGTAATGGCTGTGCCATAAATCCATCCGGTAACCGGATAAACAATATTCTGACAGTTGTAACCAGCAGCACCGTTGATATAGATACCGGTAATCTGGCCGGCGCTATCAACACTAGTAATACTTAGAGTCGAGCCATCTTGATTAACCCAAGAAGATGGAACCAAGATTGAAGCACTGCTCCTGTCAGTATTAGAGGAATCCGCACAGGCGGAGAGGCTGAACAGTAACGACATGAGTAGGGTAATAAGGTATTTGGTTTGCATAATATAAGTCCATTTATGCCCCGACTAGGTACGTCAAGCCTCACGTCGGGGCTTGAACGTGAAACCTAGAGCATTTTAGTGTGGGGTGCGGCTGCAAATTAGAGAGCGATCTCTACAACCTGTTGACTGATATTTATTAAAGATAGACTAATTTTTTGGATGATGAGAATCAAATACTGTCGCTGAGGGTTTAGGAATCCTTGGTAGCGATTTTGGCCATCCCCTTAGCCCAGGGCCCAGAAACCTTTGCAGGGCGAGATGTGCTGGAAGATTCAGCGGGTGGCGGATCAGAAGGTTCGCCAGTAGGTGTGATAGAGCCTGTGTTAGACGATGCTTTAAAACCTGCTTTAGAACCCGAGTGAGAAGGTACTTTAGAAGATTCATTAGACGCCACATCAGCAACTGTATCCGCACCTACAATAGAAGGTGTAACTAGAGCTGCTTTAGCAGTGGCAACGGGAACTTCAAGTGGACTGTTAGCAAAGGCCGCGACATACAGTGCCTCAACCTTATCGCGAGCCCAGGGGGTTCTGCGTAAAAACTTGAGGCTAGATTTGACCGACGGATTACTTTTAAAACAGTTGATATTGATATTACGGGCCAGGTATTCCCAGCCGTAACGCTTTTCTAGTCGCGTGACTACCTGCTCAAGAGTAATCCCATGAAGCGGATTATTAGGTTGCGGGTCGGACATAGCTTATCGCCTAGGCGTTCAAAATCATTAAGCCGGCATTATACCGCGGATTCCTTCGGGAGGCTCTTACGCAACACCAGATACCCGAGGATGCCAGACAGCAGCGACCCAATAATAATACCCAGACGCTCATCGAACAGAATATTCAGCCCCGTCGCCTCAAAGGCCAACGAACCGATAAACAGACTCATGGTAAAGCCAATACCACAGAGCGCAGCTGTGCCATAAAGACCCGCCCAGTCCATGCCCTTGGGTAATTTAGTAAGACCCAAAGTAACCGCTAACCAGCAAAACCCAAAAATACCTATCTGCTTGCCGACAAAGAGACCCATCGCAATACCGATCGAAACATTGTGCATCACATCCGCAATCCCCAATCCGATCAGGCTGATACCCGCATTGGCAAAGGCAAAGGTTGGCAGTACAAAGAACGCCACCACAGAATGCAGGTCATGCTCCATGGTTTTTAAGGGAGAGGCTGAAGGGTGCTTAGGGGATCCCATGGGAATAAACATCGCCAACACCACCCCCGCCAACGTGGCATGAACTCCCGACTTAAGAGTCGCAATCCACATAATTAGACCCACCAATAGGTAGGGGCTTTTGGCCATAACATTGGATCTATTGAAAACAGTCAACACAGCCACACAGCAGGCCACCACTATTAACGCGGCCAATGAAATGTTGTCCGTGTAGAAAAACGCAATAATCAAAATGGCGCCAATATCATCAAAAATCGCCAGGCTGGTTAAAAAGATTTTTATCGAGACCGGTACCCGAGGACCAAGCAATGAAAGCACACCGAGAGCAAAGGCAATATCAGTGGCCGCGGGAATGGCCCATCCCTGTGCAGATTCCTGACCATAATTAAAATACAGATAGACCGCAGCAGGGCATAGCATTCCGCCTATGGCGCCAATACCCGGTAAGATAATATTCTTGCGATCCGCCAGCTCACCTTCTATTAGCTCTCTTTTTAACTCCAAACCGACCAGTAGAAAGAACGTGGCCATCAAGCCATCATTGATCCAGAGTAACAGTGGCTTGGCAATTTCAAAGCTGCCCACCCGCACTTCAACTGGCGTAGACAGCAGTAGCTCGTAATACTCTGCCAAAAAAGTATTGGCGCAAACCATCGCTAATACCGCCGCAAGCATTAGTAGGATACCGCTGGCTGACTCAAGTTTTAAAAAGGAGGAAAGGGTGCTGTAAGGCATTTTTTGCATAAATCTAAATCAATCTGAATAGTTGTGACGGGCTGTAACAGTAATCTAAACAGATATAAAAAGCAGGTTTTCCGGTGGCTGTCTTACAAACCCTCCCTGCGCTCATCAAGACATTCTTGGGAACCGGTAGCAAACTCACGGCAGACCCAGGGACGGTTTTCGTAGATTGTGCACATCATAGTGCTGCGATCGACCGCCGAGCACCAGCCATCGTCTAAACGAAGCATGGTTTCTGCACCCCAGGCATCGATTTTAATATGCTCTTTGGGCACCCCAGTATCCGTAATGAGCATTACCTCCAACTTACAGCAGACGGCCTTGCAGCTGAAACAGCTGATACTGGGGTCAATTACATTATGCAGAGAAATGCTCATCGCGGCAGGTTATGCAAAATACGAACAGCAGTAGTTAGTAATCTCATGAACCACAACGCCAAATTTAGCATTGGCAGGAACCTCAAAAGACTTGCCGCCGGTGATGCTGATCCACTCAGACGCCTCAGGTAACAATACATCCATAGCTCCAGACGAAATCTCCATCAACTCCTGCACCTCAGTACCAAACTCATACTCACCGGGTAACATAACCCCCAATGTCTTCTTACTGCCATCCGCAAGGATGATGGTGCGGCTGATGACCCGGCCATCAAAATAGACATTGGCTTCTGTGGCGACTGATACATTGGTAAATTCGGACATCGGTAAAATAACCTTTAAAAGTGTTTTATGGCAGCTTACAAAAGCCTTGAGCGGGAACATCAAGGGCACTATTGAACTTGCTGGATAGGTTCTGAAAGGCCACCAGGCCGGTCAGTTCGACGATGGTATCATCATCAAATACAGATTTTAAGCGCTGCATTAAATCAGCGCTCACCTGCTGATCGGAATAGGTAATAGCCTCAGCATACTCGAGTGCTAGCCTTTCCGTGGAATCAAACAGATCCGACGCCTGCCAGGTCTCAAGGGCCTCCACCTTATCCATAGAGCCCGCTCGATTCGCCAGTGTCATGGCATTAATATCGACACAAAAAGCACACCAGTTTATCTGGGAAACACGCACAGTCACCAGAGAGCGCAGCACCGGATTTAGGGGCGAACCCCTGCGATCCAACACACCATAAAGAATAGCCACCGCGGCAAACAGCTTTGGCACCCTACCCCAGAGCAACCCAGGATCCAGCACCGCGCCATATTTGCGTCGTTGGCTCCAAAAGAATGGCCTTAGCCAGAAAGGGTATTTTACGAGGGGTTTAATCGGAACATGCATAACAATTGATCCATAGATTAGGTGGCAGTAACGTTGACTATAGCGCGCTTAGAGCGGCAGACGAATGCCTTCAACCGCAATATTAAAGCCATTAGCTCGCACCGTATTGGCCTCTTCACTGTCTGGATTCAACAGCGGATTGGTATGGTTCATATGAATGAACCATACCTTATTACGCTCTTCTAACAACAAACCGCTTAGGGCCTTCATGGTTTCAGTCACCAGTGGATGAGGGACCTTGGACATATCCCGCCCCGGCAATTCGCCGTCGCCATAAAAAGTGGCATCCAACAGCGCGTAATCCACCGTCTGAATAATCTGGGCAATCTCAGTTTTCCAAACAGACCACTTATTAATATCCGGGATAAATAGCGCCGACTTGTTAGCACCCTTAATTAGATAGCCCACCGTCTCAGAAAACTCATCTCGGTGGGGCACCAGCAAAGGCGTAACACTCATACCCGCCAGCGTAACTGCCTTATTGTGCGTTAAGGGCTGCAAGACAATATTGTTAAACTCAACCAGCTGGCTCCAGGGCCCATTACTGCGCAGATAGCTCTGCATGCGCGGCATGGCATACACCGGAATATCCTTACCGCCCATAGCCTCATGACCCAAAAACATCAGGCCGGCATAATGGCCCATATGGGCATGGGTGAGAAAAATCCCCTCAAGTTCATATTGCGAGGAGGGTGCTTCTTTCTCAAGCGCATAGAGCTGCTCAGGCAAATTAGGCGTAGCTTCAAAGAGGTATTTTGTCTTAGCAGCGGGATCGATCAGCGCAATAGAGGTAGCACCACGACGCAGGCTTGGATCTTCCCAGCCCGGCATGCAATGCTCCTCATAACAACCTACCTGTGGATACCCAGCATCCTGAGCCACACCCAACACAAAGAGGTAGGCCTCATCATTAGCCTTCGCTGGTAGAGCAGTAACAAGAACAGTCACATAGAAAATAAACAGCGCACGCGTTAAAAACATAGCTTAAGAATGTGCCTGCAGCATAGCGCCCATATTTTGATGAATCATGCTGACCGCCTTAAGCGGACGCACCATCACTTTAAACTCAGTGATCAGCCCAGCCTCATTCCAAGAAATCATATCTACGCCGTTAACCTTAACCCCCTGAATCTCAACCTCAAACTCAAGAATCGCATTACCCTCACCATGAACCTCACGAACATAGGTAAAGCTCTCGTTAAAAAACACCTCAAACGCCGCACTGAGGTATTTACCCGTAATGCTCTTGCCCACCTGAGGGGTATGAACCACTGGCGAGTGAAACACCGCATCTTCAGCAAGCAGGTTATACAGGCCTTTTACGTCTCTATCCTTTACCACCTGATGCCAGGTAGCCATGGTATCTATGGTCATATTCAGTTATCCAACCAGCATCATAAAGTGAACCCACATCGCCAACAGTACCAGCAACGACAACACAAACGTCATAAAGCGATGTATCACATGATTATAGCTAATATGAATAATGGTATGCACCAGCCGCAAAGCCACATAGACCCAAGCGAGATTAAGCATAAGCGCACTGTCGATCTGTAAGGCGACAACCAATACAGCCAACACATAGAACAGCACAGGGGCTTCAAGAAGGTTAGAAAAATTTCGTCCGAGTTTTTGCACATAATCTGGCGGGGTATCACCCGACATAAGCACATAGTATTTGGGATTAATGTCTTTGCGGCGAACACTGATTAGCCTAGATAGGCCAGTAGCGGTAGCCACAATAAAGGTCAGCACGACGAGGCAAAAAACAGGGTAGATCAAATCCATGATGGCAGTCTCTTGTAGTAGTTTTTATAGAGGGTGTAACTATGGATGGAGTCTGCCGATCAATAGCAAGATTGTAAAGGTTTAGAGTATCGCTTTAAGAAGCCAGCCAAAAAGGTTGTTATCTCGTAACCAAAACCCTTCGCTCAACAGAGCGTGAATGGTCAAATTTTCATGAGCTATCTTATTAGATATCGCTTTTGGATAACTGCGTCACTAATTTCTGATCTTGTACTGCCCAAAGTCTTGGGGCGGAAAAGCCCACTAAAATAGATAAAGCAAAGATTTTTGATAGGGTTTATGTATGAAATTCCATTTCGTTTGCCAGGCTCTATTAATGCCAAGCTCCCTGCCATCCCTCTTCTCTCCAATTCCAAACCGGCTTGCAGTCAAAACTAACAACTGCAAAGGGAGTCGGTGATACAATTTCTAACTGCTATCGATAATATAGACCTTACAATAATGAAAGACTGCAACCAATGTGGAAAGTGCTGTATTAAATACGGCGACGGAGCACTCTCTGCAACAGCAACCGAAATTGAGATGTGGGAGCTATTTGAGCCGCATATTTACCAGTATGTAAAAGATAACGAAATCTGGTTTTGCCCAGACACTGGCGTACAACTAAACCGCTGTCCATTTCTTGAGATTGAACCCAACCAGGATAAAACCAAATACATCTGTTCTATTTACCTAAGCCGACCTGAAGACTGCCGGCACTATCCAAGTAACATTGCTGAAATGGTTCGCGATGAATGCGAGATGATTGAAGTTAAAGATTTAGACGACTTCAATAAGGCGCAGTCCACATTAGATGATCTGATGGAAGACAGTCGGCCAAGGCTGCAATAGACCACCTAGTTTCAATGGCCTATGTCCATATTGTCCCTTTAACTCTAGTCATTCTCATCCGCTTCAAACCACCGATAAACAGTCCCAGCCAAAATAGCCCCTACAATAGGAGCAAGCCAAAACAGCCACAGCTGAGATACCGCCCAGCCGCCCTGAAAAAGAGCAACACCAGTGCTTCTAGCGGGATTAACAGAGGTATTAGTTATAGGGATACTAATAAGGTGAATAAGCGTTAGCGCCAAACCAATGGCAATAGGGGCAAAGCCCTGTGGTGCCCGTTTGTCTGTTGCGCCCAAAATAATGATTAGAAACATAAAGGTCATCACTATTTCAGTAACCAGTGCGGCTATCAAACTGTAGCCTCCCGGCGAATGTTCAGCATAACCATTCGAGGCGAATCCGGCTGTAACATCAAACCCTGCTTGCCCTGTAGCAATAATATATAACACAGCTGCTCCGGCTATACCGCCTGCAACCTGTGCCGCTATGTATGGGCCAACTTCAGATGCTGAAAACCGGCCACCGGACCACAGCCCGATTGAAACCGCGGGGTTGAGGTGGCAGCCAGATATATGTCCAAAAGCGAAGGCCATTGTTAAAACTGTAAGTCCAAAAGCCAGAGACACCCCTAGCAAACCAATGCCCACTTCAGGAAAAGCTGCAGCAAGCACTGCGCTACCACAACCACCTAGTACCAACCAAAATGTACCAATAAATTCAGCGCCTAGTTTTTTAGATAATGTCATTGTTGTCTCCTAGTGAAAGTAAATGTTTCGTTCCAATAGATTAATAGACTATTAATACCGCCTTTGGGCTCATAGAGTCCCTTTACTCCGTTAAGGATTACAATCTGCGGTATATCAATTGGCGCAGGAGCACTTATTTACCTGTTAGCACCGCCAATATGCTGGTTCAAAAAATTTTCAATCGCTTTGAGCTTGGTTATCTCATTTTTTTGATTCGTTCGATAATGCTCCCCATTAGGGAGCTCAATATAGGTAGAATCTTTTTTAAGGCGCTTAAGCCTATGGTGCATTTTTTTGGAATGGATGATCGGCACGACCGTGTCTTTTTCGCTGCCTATAATTAACATAGGCGCCTCGATATTCTCGGCCAGATGGTGGGGTGACGTCTGTAAAAGATCTTCCCAGTTATTCCATATGGCTTTATTGAGGTTGCCGTAGAATAGGTTTCTAGCCGAGCGATTGATGCGTTTTAAGTTCAGGACGCCATTAATGGTCACAGCACATTGGTATAACTCAGGGGTTTTGGCTGCGCCCATGGCTGCCGCATAACCACCAAAACTGGACCCAACGATACAAACCTGATCTGGGTCAGCAATGCCCTCACCTATCAACCATTTAAGGCCGTCAGTAATGTCATCTTGAATGCCCAAGCCCCACTGGCCGTAGCCGGCTTGCGATGATTAGAAAATGAGATATCGGCGAGCATAAAAAAGGGCTCCCTCAGGAGCCCTTTTCGATGTCACTTTAACTAAGCATTTAATTTATCTTAGGATCTAACTCGCCGCTGTCATAACGCGCAGTCATCGCATCCAAATTCAACGCTTTCATTTTGCTGGCATTACCTGCAGTGCCAAAGGCTTCGTAACGCGCCACGGCAATATCTCTCATTGCGGTGATGGTTTCTTTTAAGAAAGAACGCGGGTCAAAGGCAGCGGGGTTTTCTGCAAGGAAACGACGGACTGCACCGGTTGAGGCAAGGCGCAGGTCTGTGTCGATATTAATTTTACGCACGCCGTGTTTGATGCCTTCGCAGATTTGCTCAACGGGCACGCCGTAGGTCTCGGGGATTTCTCCGCCGTACTGATTAATAATGGCTAACCATTCTTGGGGTACGGAGGATGATCCATGCATGACCAGATGGGTGCCAGGAATGCGCTTGTGAATTTCTTTGATACGGTCGATGGCTAGAATATCGCCTGTCGGTGGGCGGCTAAACTTGTAGGCGCCGTGGCTGGTGCCGCAGGCTATCGCTAGGGCATCGCAATGGGTCTTAGACACAAAGTCGGCGGCTTCTTCTGGGTTGGTGAGCATCTGGTCGTGGGTGAGTATGCCTTCTGCACCGACGCCGTCTTCTTCACCGGCCTGCCCGGTTTCTAATGAACCTAGGCAACCGAGTTCGCCTTCAACAGATACGCCACAGGCATGAGCCATTTCTACGGTTCGCCTTGTAACGTCTACATTGTAGTCGTAACTGGATGGGGTTTTGCCGTCTTCCATTAATGAGCCGTCCATCATGACAGATGTGAACCCTAGCTGAATTGATCGCTGGCAAATGGCGGGGCTGGTGCCATGGTCTTGGTGCACGCACACGGGAATATCGGGCCATTCTTCTACGGCGGCTTGAATCAGGTGGCGCAGGAATGGGGCGCCGGCATATTTGCGGGCGCCAGCCGAGGCCTGAACAATCACTGGGCTATCGGTTTGTTCGGCGGCCAGCATAATGGCGCGCATCTGTTCTAGGTTGTTTACGTTAAATGCAGGTACGCCATAATTATATTCGGCGGCGTGGTCGAGCATCTGTCGTAGTGAAATTAGTGCCATGGTCTCTTCCTTCCTTTAAATCTAATAATTCTATTAATCGTTTGCGCGCTGTTCCAGCATTGCTACGGCGGGTAATTCTTTGCCTTCAACATATTCTAAAAATGCACCGCCCCCTGTTGAAATATAGGACACATGATCGGTGATTTCATATTTATCCACGGCAGCTAGTGTATCTCCACCCCCGGCGATTGAGAACCCGGGGCTTTTAGCAATGGCTAAGGCGAGTGTTTTGGTGCCCTGACCAAACTGATCAAACTCAAACACCCCGACGGGGCCATTCCAAATAATGGTGCCCATGGAGGCAATTATGCCTGCGAGCTTTCTGGCGGAGTCTGGCCCTATGTCGAAAATCATGTCGTCGTCTTCCACATCGTCCACTGACTTGATAACGGCCTCTGCGGTTTCTGAAAATTCTTTACCGACCACTACATCGGTGGGCAGCGGAATATTAACTTTTTTCATCAGCGCCTGAGCAGCTGGAATTAGATCGTGCTCACAGAGTGATTTTCCGACGTTTTTACCCGCCGCCGCCAAAAAGGTATTGGCGATTCCGCCACCTACAATCAGCTGATCAACTTTGTCGGCTAAGGTTTCTAGTACCATTAATTTGGTGGAGACTTTGGAGCCACCAACAATGGCGGCCACAGGCGGCGTGGGTGCGGCCAGTGCTTTTTCTAGCGCCGCCAACTCTTTGGCGAGCAGCGGTCCGGCACAGGCGATGGGGGCATATTTAGCCACACCATGGGTGGAGGCTTGGGCGCGGTGTGAGGTACCAAAGGCGTCCATCACGAAAATATCACAGAGTTTGGCGTAGGCTTTGGCGAGGGTGTCGTCGTTCTTTTTCTCGCCTGGATTAAAGCGTACGTTTTCTAACATGACGATGGCGCCGTCGACGGTTTTTAAGCCGCTAGTCCAGCTCTGCTCTACAACCACTGACTGACCCAACAGACTGGCCAAATGTGCGGCCACAGGTTTCATGCTGTAGTCGACATTGTATTCCCCTTCGGTGGGGCGCCCAAGATGGGACATT
>Ga0302131_1001325_pt1 | contig 13525 bp, 13 predicted proteins | sample CB9_20m_MG_FD_203105 | JGI IMG/M metagenome (GOLD analysis project Ga0302131, IMG submission 203105) | Marine microbial communities from Western Arctic Ocean, Canada - CB9_20m | ecosystem: Environmental > Aquatic > Marine > Oceanic | place: Canada: Western Arctic Ocean | collected 2017-09-19
AGGCTACGTCGCAGGTAAGTACATCGCCGAACAACTAGGTGGCAAGGGTAAGGTTCTGCAGATTTGGGGTCCATCAGGCAGCCCCTGGTCGGAAGCACGACAGCGTGGCTTTGACATGGTTCTGGCTAAATTTCCCGATCTTGAGGTCGTCGGCAAGGCTGATGGTGGATACGTGCGCGACAAAGGCTTTGCAGCGGCGCAGAACCTCCTTACCTCAAACCCGGACGTCAATGCGATCTACGGTGAAAACGAGGAGATGGCACTCGGGGCATCACAAGCGATTGATGCACTTGGTATGCAGCATTGGGATGGGAACGGTGGTATAATCACTATCGGTGCCGACGGCCTGCAGTCCGGGTTCGAGGCTATTCGCCAAGGCCGGCTGTCCGCTACAATTTCAGTTGGCGGCGTCGGGCAAGGGTTAACCATGATGGAGATGTTGGTGTCGCACCGGTACATGGGCAAGGTAGTAGCCGACGTTAATAACGTGCCAGTGACACTGGTAACCAAAGACAACGTCGATCAGACAGAAGCCCTACAGGCTTGGGCGCTGGACGCAGAGGCACTCTGACTTTCCCCAGCACTCACGTCATTCTTTGCCGGGCGAGACTTTGGTTCCGCCCGGCCGATTTACCTGAGCTCGGTGAAAAGCATGATTTTTGAACTTCGCCTCGTGGCTGACTTACGTCAGGAGTTGGGGGAAAGCGTCCTTTGGGACGACCATCGCGCGGAACTGGTGTGGATTGACATCCACAAGGGCACACTATGGCGTTGGCTCTCTGAATCCGGCGCTCTGAGAAGCCACCAATTACCCGACCGCGTCGGAGCTATTGGCCTGACCCGCTCAGGTCGTTATGTTATGGCTCTTGCAACAGGTTTTGGATTTTTCGACCCAGAAACTGAAAAGTGGGAGCCGGTTGTAGAGATCGAACCCGAACAACCACATACCCGCCTTAATGACGGCCGCTGTGATCACTTCGGGAACTTCGTCTGCGGCGGGATGCGAGAAACAGACGACCCAGCCGTGACCACTGCGCTCTACCGGTTTAGGCCGGATGGCCGCGTAGAGACGTTAATCAACACGATCAGTTGCGCAAATAGCACGTGCTTTGCGCCGAACGGACGAACAATGTATTTTTCGGATATGCCGACGGGTATGATTTTGGCCTATGCCTATGACCCGGACGGCCCGCTACGCAAGGCAACGGCGGTTGCAGATTTGTCAGCGGAGCCAGGCCTTGCGGACGGATCAAGCGTCGATTCTGAAGGCTGTGTGTGGAATGCGCAATGGGGCGGAGCCAAACTGGTGCGCTATAGTCATGATGGCACTACTATGCAGGAAATTAAGCTCCCAATAAGCAACCCAACCTGCGTGGCCTTCGGCGGCAGCAATCTGAAGACACTGTACATTACCTCGGCCACGTTCGGGCTTACAGACGCACAACGCGCGTTAGAGCCGCACGCCGGGAGCGTATTTTCTGTGGATTTGCCGGTGAGTGGATTGCCTGAACCGCGGTTTGCGGACTGACGACCCAATACAATTTTTAACGGGTGCTACGCAACAGACAAGGGGTTACCGCCAATGAAAAAATTTATTAATTCGCCAGAAACTGTTGTGCCTGACTATTTGAATGGGCTGGTGGCTGCGCATCCAGAAATCCTAACCCTTCAAGCGAACCCACGGGTACTACTCCGCAAGGGTGTGGGCCAACACCGCAAGGTCGGGCTGGTCGCCGGCGGCGGGTCCGGCTGCGAACCGCTGCACACTGGCTTCGTCGGCCCGGGCATGCTGGACGCAGCCTGCCCGGGCGAGATCTTCACGTCACCGGTGCCAGATCAAATAATCTCGGCGACACGGGCTGTGAATGTCGGGGCGGGTGTGGTGCATATTGTTAAAAACTTCTCCGGCGAGGTAATGAATTTCGGCATTGCACAAGAGATCCTTGCCTTTGAAAACATACATCCAATTACTGTGTTGATTAATGACGATTGCTCCATCCCAGACGATGACGAAAGCGCCGGGCGACGAGGCCTGGGTGCCACCGTCTTCGTCGAAAAAATTGCCGGGGCATCCGCCCACCGTGGCGACAGTATCGATACGGTGGTGAGGATTGCGCGGCGCGCAAACGACCGGGCCCGTACATTCAGCATTGGCCTGAACTCCTGCATTCCGCCGGCGCGCGGTAAACCAATTTACACGATGGGCGAGGATGAAATGGATATCGGGATCGGTATAAGCGGCTCACCTGGGCGTGAAAGGGTCCCTATGCGCCCCGCCCGCGACATTGCCGAGATGCTGCTGCAGAAGGTGCTGGGCGACCTAAAACCCGCTGATGGGAGCCAGATTCTGACCCTAATTAGCGGACTAGGAGGCACCCCTGAAAGCGAACTCTATATCCTTTACGGAGAGGTCCACCAGCGGCTGCGTGCGGCCGGGTACGATCCGGCATATGCGCTGGTTGGCAATTACGTCACCTCGCTGGAGCAAATGGGAGCGGCACTCACCGTTCTGGAGCTTGACGATGAGCTGGCCGCGCTATGGCGGGAGCCGGTGCACACCTCAAATCTGAGATGGGGAATGTGACATGCCACGCATTACGATAAAGACGGAAGCCTTGACCGTTAATGAGATAGAGCACTTTTTGCGGACCTTTTGTGATCGTGTAGTGGCGGGCGAGCAAGAACTCTCAGACCTCGATTCCGCCACCGGTGACGCAGACCACGGCGCGAACCTAAGTCGTGGCATGCGGGCGGTAACGGCGATGCTAGACGAGGGTAGCAAATACCGCACGCCCGGCACCCTTCTTAAGGAGGTTGGGATGAAGATCGTCGGAACGGTCGGAGGCTCAAGCGGGGCCCTTTACGGAACAGTATTCCTGCGGCTGGCCGCGGTGGCTGGAGAAGCCGAGGCCGAAGTGCAGGCCCAAACTCTGGCCAAGGGGTTGACGGCGGCGGCTCAGGGTATTGTTGACCGGGGTCGCGCTCGCCTGGGCGACAAGACGATGTATGACGCAATAAAACCAGCCTCCGATGCCTTTGCCGAGCAGTGCCAAGCGGGTGGTGGATTGTCTCAAGCGCTACAGGCGGCTGCATTGGCCGCCGAAGCGGGGGCACGCGCTACCCGCAATATGCGGGCCCGACGAGGCAAATCCAGCTATGTCGGTGACAACAGCATAGGAACTGTGGATCCTGGCGCCGAGTCCATGGCCTGGTTGATTCGCTGCCTAGCCGATGCGACCAAGCTGGCCAAAAGTTGACTGCCCTTTGCGCCCTTTGCGCCAGCAATTATACATTCCTTCGTCGGAACCGCTCTCGCGTAAAAGGGTTCTTTGATCCCAAGACTTTAACTGGAAATTCCAAGCCGCCATCCCCTGTTCCCCACGACTTGGAAGACGAGATATCGTATTAACTTCCCAGCGGTATTTCGAACTGGGGGGCAAGAGGCTGTGGGCTACCGTCGTTGATCGATGCAACGCCCGAACTTTGCTAACTTGCCCCCTTTTTTAGTTTCCACCAATTGGTTTAAACCCACCGTCTTCCAGACGGACAAGGAAAATCAAAAGTGCGCCGGAGGCGCTCATTTGATGCGGACTGGCTTCGGGAATTATTGGATGAACGGAGCATTGAGGCCGTTATTCCACCAAAATCCAACCGTAAAAACCCAGCATCATGTGACATGGAAATCTACAAGTGGAGACACCTAGTGGAAAATTTCTTTCAGAAACTCAAAGAATTCAAGCGTGTAGCAATGCGTGCGTGCAAAACCGATACCAGCTTCGAAGCCATGATACACATTGGAGCAATAATCATTCGCACAAGATGAATATCAACAGGCCCTAGCTACCGTGGCTACCCCGACACAGCTCCCGAACCACAGCTCAAAAGAATTTTCCCTCTAGCGCGATGCCATTGTAGGGGCTTTTGATCCCCCTTTGGGTGACTAACTGACTGCTCGCTTTCGCCGCTTCGAAGCCATCTCAGATAAGCGTGTGAATGTGACGACAATGAGAATCACAGTGCCGACCACGAGGGTCTCGAACACCGGCGGAATACCCGACAGATTGATGACATTTTGAATGACCACAAGCGTCAGTGCGCCGATGGTTGCGCCGATCAGGCTGCCGCGGCCTCCGCTGAGCGCAGCGCCACCAATGATTGCGGCCGCAAGGGCCTGAATTTCCATCCCACTTGCCATGTTGGGCATTACGGTGCCAAACCTTCCGGCCAGAAGGACGCCGACCACGCCGGCCAGAAGGCCGGACAGAGTGTAGCTTGCCAGCTTAATCCTCTTGATATTGACACCAGACAGCCGCGCGATCTCAGGGTTTTCGCCGGTGGCGCGCAGGTGGCTAGCAACGCGCGAATAGCGCATTAACAACAGTCCAACAATGATTAGGAACGTTACAATAAACTCCGGGACTGTCAGGCCGCCGGGCAACCGCCTGAGACCACCTAACATCATGTAGGAATTACTCGAAAAGCCGATGATTGGAACACCCTGGCTCCAGACCAACAGAATCCCCCGGATCAACGCTAACGTTGCTAGCGTGGTGACGAAGTCTGGAATTCCGAGGCGCGTTATGATCAACCCGTTCAAGAAACCCATCGCTGTGCCTGCGAGCACGCCGCAAAGAAGCGCTATTGGCAGTGGCACGCCAAGTTTCGAGATCAATATGCCGACCACTCCACCCGCCAGGGCCGCGACAGCCCCAACCGACAAGTCGATACCCCCACCTATCAAGACAACAGTCATACCCACCGCTAGAAGCATCAGGAAGACGGACTGATTAAAGATGTTCGCCCAGTTAAGCCACGTGAGAAAGAACGGTGAAACGAAACTCATAACAAACGATACAACAACTAGAAATATCAAAATACCAAACCCGGGACGGCTCAAGATGGCGCCGAGGCGATCGGTCAGATGGGCTGAAGGGCTCTTCATGGTAACACCTGCGCTTTCAAACGGAACTGCTGGGTAAAGTGGCTAAATCAGCGGCATCGAGAGCGTTCGATTCGTATGCCTCGACGTAACGTTCGGCCCACTGATGGAAGGCTACTGCACCTATGATGCTAGATCCAACAAAAACCGGGTACCAGGTCGGATCAACGCCAGCAATCTGCAGGCCCGTGTTGAGTGTCGCCAAAAGCAATGCAGCCATGGCGGTACCCATGACAGTGCCACGCCCCCCAGCAAGGCTGGTCCCGCCTAGAACGGCGGCGGCGATGGCCTGTAGTTCATAGCCCATGCCTAGGGCAGGCTGGACCGAGGCCAGGCGCGCCGCCAGCAAGATGCCCGACACCGCCGCAAGAAACCCAGACAGCGCGAAGACCATCAACCGTACGTTTGGAACATCGATGCCGGCAAAGATGGCGCCAGCCGGGCTCATCCCCGAGGCCTGCACTCGGCGCCCAAAGACGGTTTTATTAAGTATCAACGTGCAAGTGACGACCAACAAAAATCCAAAAACGATAGGAAAGGGAATGCCGGCGATCTCACCGTAGCTGAGCCAAGTAAAGCTATCAGTTTCGGCACCGCGCAATGGTCTAATGTAGGCTAAGGTTTTCAGCAGGCCACCGGCAACGCCCATTGTTGCGAGCGTCACAATAAAATCGCTTAGGCCAAGGCGCGTAACCAAAAAGCCGTTCAGCAGCCCAAAAGCCGTTCCGACCCCCAGTCCGCCGATAATGGCCAACGCCGTTGGAAACGACATAGTTAAAAGAAACATCGTCACCCCACCCGATAAACCAAGAACGGCGCCGACGGACAGGTCGATTGCGCCCGAAGTAAGCACGAAGGACATCCCAATCGCGATGATCATGACAAATATCGATTGGACCGCGATTATAGCGAGATTGTCAGGGCTCAGAAAGGCGGGGTTTAGTGCGGTGAAGGCGATGACTGCAAGGATCAGCGCCAGGGAAATAGGCGCGCCCTCTGTGCGCAGAAGGCGGACGAGTGCGAATTGCATATCAGTTCTCCTTTGACGCCGCTGCGAGCGACATGAATGCTTCCTCTAGTTTTCTTGCGTCGTCTGGCCTGTCGTCTGGGCCCAATCCAGATAATTCACCTACGATTCTCCCAGCTTTCATCACCAGAACGCGGTCGCTCAAGCCCAAAAGCTCCACTAGCTCTGAAGACTTAACAACTGCGGCACCGCCGGACGCGACATAGTCACGGATCAGCCTGTAAATCTCAATCTTTGCGCCAATATCCACGCCCTCGGTGGGCTCGTTGAAGATGATGGCCTTGGGTTTTGCGGCCAGCGCCCGGGCAATAATCGCCTTTTGTTGATTGCCGCCAGAGAGGCGAACTATCCGGTCTTCGACACCGCGGGCTCGGATGTTGAGCGCACCAAAAAAATGCTGTGCAGTCTGTGCCTCTGCGCTCTGGTCCACAAACCCAATGTGAGCAAATTGTGACAGCGACGCGATCGAAATATTCTGCGCGATACTGAAGGTCGGCAAGATTCCACGGGATTTACGCTCGTTCGGCACATAGGACAGTCCCGCAGAGAAGGCTTGTCGAGTTGACCTAAATCGCGACGCTACGCCGTCAACGAAAAGACTCCCGGCGGCAAAGCGGCGCGCACCAATGATTGTTTCAACCAGGCGGTTGCAGCCTGCGCCTTGCAGCCCTCCAATCCCGAGAACCTCTCCCTGCTTAAGGGATAGGCTCAGGTCATTCAAGCCGGTGTAGTCGGACAAGCTATCGACGCGTAGTACTTCACCCCCAAGCGTTCCGACACGAGCCTTGGCCGCAGTCACAAAGCTTTCGATGGTCTCAATCTCGCGTCCGACCATCATGCGCACGATGCGACCAGAGGTCGCTTCGGACCCGTTCAGCGTGCCAACAAGCGCCCCATCGCGCAGCACCGTCACCTCGTCCGCCATGCCGGAAAGTTCATCCAGTTGGTGCGTGATCCACAAGATAGCCGTGCCACGATCGCGCAGGCGCCGCATCTGGGCAAAAAGAATCTGACGTTCATGGATACTGAGCCCGCTGTTGGGTTCATCGAGAATGATCAGTTCGGACCGGAAGACCAGCGCTTTTATAACTTCGACAATCTGCCTCGACAGCGCACTCAACTCTTCCACTGCTTGGTGCAAAAGTCTTACGTCAAATTCGAAATCCTGGCACAGCTCTTCAACTGCGTCCCGCATTGCCCGAAGGTCAGTCAGCCCAAAAGAGCCACCCGTCCTGGCCTGGATTTCTCGGCCAAGAAATATGTTCTCGAGCGCGGAAAGATTATTGATTAGCGTCCGCTCTTGGTAAACTGTGCTGATACCACATTCCTGCGCCACGTGGGGCGATGTAATGTCGACCGGTTGCCCCTTGATCAGGATCTGTCCACCGTCTGGACTGTAAACGCCAGACAGCATCTTGATGATTGTTGACTTTCCCGCTCCATTTTCTCCAACGAGAGCATGGATCGTGCCAGGCCAGATACCAAAGCTTACGTTTCGGACAGCGACCGTGCCGGGGAAACGCTTGAGCAAGTTTTCGACCTGCAAAAGCGGCGCCGCAGCCGGTGCTGGATTCAGGGGCTCCATCTTTATTGAATCTGCCCCCATATCAGTCTTTGTTCCGGGCGTAGTGGGGCACAAGGTCCTCCCATGGGACGTCATGGACGAAGTAGTCACGGACGCTGTAAGTCATATCCAGAGTATCCTTCAGCGACTTGGGCCCCGGAAAACCCACAAGGTCCCAACCGACACGGTTTTGGTTTCCGCCATATACCGGGTCGCAGAACATTCCCTGCCTCGTATGAAGGCATAAAGCCTCAAAAAAGCCCATTCCATCGTCACCCACGCCCTGCAATGTCGAGCTGAGCGGTGCGGTTTGGGTCAGGCTGACAGAATCAGGCTTTGGCTGACCCGACATCAGCGCGAGAATCTGGTCTTGAGGGTCCTCGTCTAAATCGACGAATGTCTTGCCGAAGCTGTCTTGTGACAGCGCATCAAGTGCTTCGATCCCCGCCTTGTAGGTCCTCTGCAGCTTGAATATCCGGGCGCGCCAGGCATCAGCCAGCTTACCACTCATCTTAAGAAATCCCGACCCGTCACCGCTGGCATATATGTAATCTATGCCAGACAGATAATGGTCGATATAGCGCACCACATTGGCTTCGCGCGCGCCTGGATCGTCGTCAGTGGGGTAGACCCGTGCACAAGCGGCCTCGATAGTAGCCAGTTGGTGCGGGCTAAAAAATTTGGCTTGGTCTCCCTCAATCTTGAGGTTCATAACCGGCCAGTCAGTCTTGGTGATCATCAAAATTTTCCTTTTTGTCAGAGTTAAGCACGGTCTAACTATTTCGTCAGGCGGCCCTTTGCGTAACCTTCAACGATATGCTCACAGGCGCGCCAAGCGACAGCCATGATGGTCAGCGTCGGGTTTACGCCCAGAGCTGTCGGGAAGCCGCTGCCATCGACGACGAACAAGCCAGGCACGTCATGTGCCTCACAGTATTCGTTTAGCACCGAGGTACTCGGGTCCTTTCCCATACGCGCAGTGCCATGTTGATGGCAGGTGTTACCAGTCGACCGCTCCTGGTAGACCGGGATCGTCTTGCGGGCACCGGCAGCATCGAGGATCTCCATGTTCTTGTCGACCTGCCACTTACCCATGTGGATGTCGTTTGGGTGGGGCTTGTGGGTAATCCGCGCGGCCGACACACCCCAGGCGTCGACAACATCTGGATCAAGGTCGACCATGTTGGATTCAACAGGCATGTCATGCAGAATCAAACCAATCTTCATAGCATAGCGATAAAAATTGCGGTCCGCGTCTTTCGCCGCCTGACCCCACTGCGGCCGACCAGGAAAATTCCAGTTAATCGGATGGCAGACCTGGCTTGTAGATATTATGCAGCCGCCGATGTGGCCGCGCCTTTCGTCGGACTCGTAGAAATCCATCGTGCCGCCGCTGATATAATTTCCAGCAAATCCGTCCAGCGAATCGTCAATGGCATTGTCGAACAGGCCAACGGCGAAAAGGTACTCGTGGAAGGTCGCATTCTTACCCAATTGACCGCTGCTGTTAGCAAGGCCGTCGGGGAACTGCGGCGACTTAGAGTTGAGCAGAAGTCGGGCCGATTCGATAGCACTCATGCCCAGAACGACAATCTCTGCTTCCTGTTCGACCTCGCAACCGTGCTCATCTATATAGACAACCCCTTTCGCCCTACCGCTCCTGTCGGTCGTCACCCGCACGACGTAGCACTCCGGCCTCAGTTCGTAGTTTCCGGTGGCCAATGCCTCAGGGATAAACGTCGTGGCCGCGTTCGAGCGCGTGCCGGACGGATCGCCATACTGGTTCCAGAACCCAGTCCAATTGTTCGCTTTGCGGCCTTTGTGGTCATGGCTGACCATAGCGTGTGGGATTGGAAACCCGTTGATGTCGAGCGCGTTACAAGCGTCATAAAACTTCTTTCCGTATTTTGTCGGGGGCAGCGGTTTCGACGGATACGGCCTAGAGCGCGGAGGTGCATTGCGGTCAGCGTTGTCCAGACCCGAGACGCCGAATTCCCACTCGACCTTTGTCAGGTATGGCTCCAGGTCGTCATAAGTGAATGGCCAGTCGGCGAGGCTGGCACCGGCAACGGTGCCGTGCAGAGATTTTTGCATAAAGTCCGAGGGCATCGGGCGCGGCACCCAGCCGGCCCAGTGCACAGTGCCACCACCAACGAGTTGCGGCAGCGGTGAGAAGGGAAATATCTCTGCCTTGGAGTTCTGATCCTCCCGCACTGTGCGCGGTTTCAATGTGGGATCAGGCCACAGGAAATTGCGATTAATGAATTTAATCTCATCCCCTGAATAATCCTTTTCTGGCCGCAGCCAGGGCCCGCGCTCCAGGCCCACGACCTTCATTCCTGCTTCGCTCAGTACTTTTGCTGCCGTACTGCCGCTGGCGCCCGCGCCGACGATCACGACATCAACCCGAGCTGGCTTTTTCGCATAGTTCATTTGGTATCTCCCTTAATCAGACCCTGACATACTCAAGATTCAGGCCGATTTGTCTGCTCGGATTCGGCGCCGAGGTAGTTGACGATTGCCCGAGCGAAGGCCGGCAGATCAGGGGGCGTGCGCGAGGTTATCACGTTGCCATCCTGCACAACCTCATCATCCACCCAAATGCCGCCAGCCGCTTCGACGTCGTCTTTGATTGGTAAGTAGCCAGTGATTTTTTTGCCGGCTACGACACCGGCAGAGCACAGTATCCAGCCGCCGTGGCAGATCGAAGCAACTAACTTGTCCTGGGCATGAATGTCGCGGACCAGGTCGATCATCGGCCGGCAGAGGCGCATATGATCTGGGGCAAAGCCCCCTGGCACGACGACGGCATCAAAATCAACAGCACTCACATCCGCAATCGAGGCATCTGCCTCCATCTCGTAACCCAGTTTAGAATGGAACGTTGACTTGTGACCGGGGCCTACAACGGTGACCTTGGCGCCACTCTCGATTAGGCGCATGTAAGGATACCACGCCTCCATTTCTTGGTAATCATCTTCAATAAGAAGCGCGACGTGTTTGCTGTTGAGTTTCATGTCAGGTGCCTTTTTATGGTTATTAGTTAACTAGTTTTGCTGTGGCCACTACTTCAGGCCAAGCATTTCTATGAATTCAAGGCTGGTTCGCACATCGCCATAGTTCATCTGTATGTTGCGCAGCGCTTCCCAGTGCTGGCCATAGCCCAACGGTACATTTTCCAGCATGTTAGGTACCGAGGTAGTTGTATCGGCCAGCGCAACAATGTTGTAATTCTTGTTCCATCCGTCGAGCGCCGTCGCGTGCATGCAGTTGGCAGAGGTGACGCCACAAATGACCAGCGTGTCACGCCCGTCCTCACGCATCCACTCGTCCAGAGGCGTGTTGTAGAAAGAGCTGAAGCGGTGCTTCTGGAACACGATCTCGTCGTCACGTGGGCTCAGGCGGTCGTCGAGCTCGGCATCTCGGTTACCCCATGACCCTGGAGACTCAGGCGTGCCGCAATTGAAGGGTGGCCATTTCGGTCCAGCATTGCCGCAGTCTTTACCGTCACCACGTAAGCCCCACTTCGAATACACCACCGGAATGCCGACCTTGCGGCAAGCCTCAATAGTATTGATGCACGGCTGGACTGTGTCGGTGCCCGCTGGTGCGCCACCGACGCTAGGTACGTGGCCCGCACCAGCGGGGTCAACGATCAATCTCTGGATATCCAGCGCCATTAGCATGGTCTTTTGCGGGTCTAGGCCGTTTTCAAAGAGGTTGTTGGGTGTACCAAAAAAATGGCGTGGCACAACTTTCTCTAGGTTCTCATAGGTATACTCGAGAGATGACATTTTATTTCCTTTTCATCGTCAGCGCCTCCACGGAACATTGCAGCAGGCAGGTTAGGGGCGCGCTCACGCGCCGCTTTTTAAGCTACAAGGTAGTCCTGTAGCGATTTAGGACGTCTTCGTTAACGGTTACTCCTAGACCGGGGCCTGTGGGTACCGACACACACCCGTCCTGAAAGTCGAATTTCTCCTCCAAAAGATCGTCGCGCAGTGGGTTGTGCTTACGGTCGAACTCGACCACCGGCTCATTCTGCAGAGCGATTGGGTTTGCTGTATATGGAGTTGGCGGGATGATGGCCAAAGCATGCATTGCCGCAGCAACCGCGATGCCCGATCCCCAGACGTGAGGAATTGTCAGAACACCAAACGTGCTGGCCATGGCCTGGATCTTTAAAAACTCTGACAATCCGCCGCAGACACATATGTCTGGCTGTGCGATGTCTATACATTGGCCTACGAACAAATCGCGAAAGTCATAGCGGGTGAAGGCGCATTCGCCGCCCGCCACCGGAATATCAATAGAATCGCGAACACGCCTGTATCCGGTTAGGTCCTCGGGCGTGACGGGCTCTTCCAGAAAATGAACACCAAAGTCACCTAGGGCCTTGCCCATGCGGATCGCCGTCGCCGTCGTATAGGCGTGATTGGCATCAACAAGAAGCTTGATACCATCTCCCACGCTGCGCCTCACGGCTTCAACGCGCTTCAGGTCATCCTCAACTGACAGCAGGCCAACCTTGATTTTTAGGATGCCAAATCCGCTTTCGACGTAACTCCCCGCCTCAACCTCAAGGTCGCGCAACATTTCGGGCAACGACCATGGTTGGTCGGGATAATAGCACCCAGTAGCGTAGGCAATGACCTTGCTACGGAATGCGCCGCCCATCAAAGCGTGTACGGGTTGGCCCAGAATCTTGCCCCAGATATCCCAAAGTGCGATGTCGATTGCACTGATGGCCTCTATATATGTTCCGCTTTGGCCAAAATCTCGAGAATAAGCATATAGGCGCTCAGACGTAGCAACGGGTGTACAGGCAGAGTGGCCAACCAGAAGTGGCGAAAGCACGTTCTCGATACATGTTGCGACTGGACCAGGCGGTCCGTATTGGCCCCCCTCACCCCAACCAACAATGCCGTCTTCCGTAGTGATTTTGATCAGCAGACTGTTCCTCTCTGGGAACTTAGACTGAGAGGAATAGAACGTCCGCTCTTGAAGGGGAACACGCAGAATTATTGGTTCAATGGAAGCAATTTTCATAGCGTTATACCCTTATGATCAGCGCGCGGCGCGACCTCTGGCCCCAGGAAATTGTGGATGCGCTGCAGGCTTTTCTCTAAGTGTAATCGCATTGAAATAGCGGCCTGCTCTGCGTCACCGCGGCAAACGGCTCGGCAAATTTCAATGTGCTCTTCAAGAGTGTCCTCATAGGGCCTTGGAAGGTTGCGGATCAAAGTCTGTTGAGACCAACGGACAAGATGATGGATGCTTTCGGCCAACTTTTGCAGTCGGACGTTACCGCAATACTCCATTGCCAGCTCGTGAACGCGGAAGTCCGCGTCACGAAGGAGTTTCTCGCGCTCACCAGAATCCGTGCGCTGCGCTTTAAGATACTCCTCCAAGGCCCTTGTGTACTGATTCTGCGGGACATTAGGGGTTGCAAGGCGAATGGCTGTGGTTTCGATTGCCATTCGGACTTCGTAAATTTCTTTTAGCTCTTTCCAGTCGATCTCATTAACAAAAACGCCGCGCCTTGGCGAAATTTGCAGCCAGCCCTCAGTTTCCAGCTTCTTGAAAGCATCTCGGATAGGAGTGGTGCTGATCGACCACTTCTCGGCATAGTGGCTAGCGCCTATCCGTTGGAGACCCTCCAGCTGGCCGCTGATGATTTCCTCTTTGAGAGCATTCTCGACCTGAATTCCTAAGGTATCCTTGTTTATCCTGTCACTCACCGTCAATAACCCTACCTAACCCCTGAACCCAAGGCTGACACTCTGTCACCCGAATCTAATACCTAATATGTAATACATCAGGTTTTTTATTGCAATGGCGTTTCTTACTTTTGTATAAGTTTCAGGTCAAATGAGACTCATGCGGCTTCAGCTTGAGTGATTCTTAGATACTCCATTGGTGTGCGCCCTTTCAAGGCATGATGCGGGCGATATGTGTTGTATTTCGTGACGGCTTTCTTGAGGTCAAAACGGAG
>Ga0302131_1001332_pt1 | contig 13489 bp, 11 predicted proteins | sample CB9_20m_MG_FD_203105 | JGI IMG/M metagenome (GOLD analysis project Ga0302131, IMG submission 203105) | Marine microbial communities from Western Arctic Ocean, Canada - CB9_20m | ecosystem: Environmental > Aquatic > Marine > Oceanic | place: Canada: Western Arctic Ocean | collected 2017-09-19
TTCTGTGGTCCATCGATTTGGACGATAAAATTTTCCAATCAATGGAGCTTCGTCTTCGATGCCAATTTGATACACGCGATTTTCATAGCTATTCAAGGGAAATAGTCGGCCATCACTGAGATAGCCACAACTTTCCATGGCATCAAGAATAAAATTAGGCGTCAGGCTATCAAATGGATGTGACAAGGGATCACTGCTATCAACTGCATCCTCTTCTGGTTCTTGCACATTACCATTAATCATTTGCACAGCTCACTGCTCTTGGGTCTTGCTAACAGAAAAATAATAACAATAGCTAGCGCCCAAGCGAAACAGGTAGCAATATAAGGCTTTCCGACGTCAAGCAATCCAATGATGGTTAAACCAGCAACATTACCTATAATCTGCATCGTAACTATTAGCGGGGCATATTGATGACTACAGTCCAGTTTAGCTGTCAATCCCATCGCATAGGCAGCAGAAAAATTCCACGCCCCTCCAACAAAACAAAAGGCAACGAACATGAGTGGTTGTGGCAAATTCCCAGACAATCCTATCATCAGAATAACAACAGCAAGCCCTAAAGCTACTATTGCGGGCTTAGCATAACTAGGTCGAATATCCATTAATGCTGCAATCAAAGCCCCCAAACTGCTAGTCAATGCCAAAAATGCCATATGAGGGCCTGCACCATAAGCTATAGGCTCTATGGTACCGCGCACCACGTTGCCGCCAAAAAATATTAACAACACTGCAAACAGCGCAAAGAAGACAGGCGTTTTTCTCTCATCGTCAGCAAAAAATTTTACTCTCTCTATTTTCAATCCTACGGGCATTATTCGACTTAACAACACTGGCACTAAACATATACACGAAGCAGCGATTAGTGCGTCATTAAAGCTAATTTTCTCAGCGATCGACGGAGGTAACAGGTAGGCTGCAAGCGCAACTACACCGGCTTGAAGGCTCAAAACCAACGCATAACTACGGATAGGGTTAAGGCTTGCCCCAAGGCAGGTAATGGCCGCTGCACAACTAATGCCAACAAAAATCCCTGCTAATCCCTGACAGACTAATAAAAAAGTAAAGCCCGATACAAATATAGGCAGCGCAAAACTCATTAAGCCCATAATCCCGCTTATGAATATCAGCGATCTCCAACTCACCAGCAAAATAAACAAAGTTGATAGCATCATAGCCAGAGCAACGCCGCCCAAAAAAATCCCTCCAAGCCATAGAGGCGCTGTCTGGGTAAGGCCTAAATCTTTGGCTGCTAACGCCAAGACTAGAGGTATGTTAATCAAATATGCCGTAGCACTTAATGTGACCATTATTGCGGTCAAACGTGCGCCAATACTATTTATATCCACATATTTTTTTTCAAAAAAAAGTGACAACATCCACCAGCCTTTAGGTTCTACTACAAAATTATCGAGGTTGTTTGTTTGGATTACATTCTTATTGTTAGCCAGCGGAATGTCCAGTTCAGTTGAAATAAATGCAATAATCAGTTCGAGTACTGAAAAACTCTACGCATTCAATCAAGATATTTAAAAATGCTACTCCTTAGCGAAGGAGTCTCATTTACCATATGGTGCTGTGCGCTATGTATGAGTTGAATCTCTATATTGCAGAACTTTTTTCTTAGTACTTTTAAATTATATTGCCAGTCAACAGTCTTATCATGGTCCCCCTGAATAACTCTTAAGGGATAATCGCTCGATGGACAATCTAGAAATTCCTCGATCCAAAATCTCATAGCCCCAATCCATTCTATCGGAATAAAATTGGACTGAAGTGGGTCATGGTTTTCTACGAATTCATTAAATTTCTCATTGGCTGTGTTTGCGTTATATTTTCTTTTTATTTTTTTCAAAAATAAACATAGTAAGTGATATACATACAAATTTTTCTTCCAATTCACAGGATGAATTAATGGAGCAAGCGCTATCATTTCAACAAAATTATTTTCATAATGATGCGCTTTAGGGCACAAAAGATACTTAATGAGAATGGCCCCTCCTGTGCTCTGGCCAGCTGCTTTCCACGGTTTAGGGAAGCGAGCCTCGCAACTACACAACAAGTCAGAAAAAGCGTCCACATAGGGATCAAAGTTCTTAATTGTTGCCCTATTTCCGCTTGATAGCCCATGTCCCGGCAAGTCGAATGCAACCACCGCATAACCTAGTTTAATAAGATGTCTAATTAGATGCCCATAAAGACCTACATGATCTAGGTAGCCATGGATAATAAAATAGGTGCCTTTGGGATTATCGGGGAGCCAATATTGAGCGGCAAGCTTAAAATCACCAGATGCATATAAGCCCAAATAATGACTTATTGCAGAGCGCTCAGAGAACAAAGGTAATCCATAATGATCGATATAACTAAGCTCAGATGTCGTTTTGGCTGTCCGATCAGAGCCTACATCAAAACTTAAGGTTTGAAGGTCTTTGCGAATAATCTCTAATAATTCCAACGTGAGTATCATGTTTTCTTGCTGCCGAACCTGTATTATTTTAAATTAACACAGGGTGACGGCCAAATACTGCCATTTTTTTATCTTATGGCACCATAAACAAAAAATATCTAGCTAGGATACCGCTCCACTGGAATAACTCTGATGCATTTTATCTAGACTAGATACTCTTATTTTACTCGCATTGCCAGCTGCACCAAACGACTCGTATCTATCAATACAAACATTCTTCATGGCTAAGGTTGTCTCCGCAAGGTATTTTCGGGGATCAAACTCTGACTTATTCTCAGCCATAAAGCGTCTAACAGCTCCGGTAGAAGCTAATCGAAGATCTGTATCTATATTTATTTTTCGAACTCCATGCTTTATGCCTTCTACGATTTCCTCTACTGGAACGCCGTAAGTCTCAGGAATATCACCACCAAATTGATTAATAATTGTTAACCATTCTTGCGGCACCGATGATGAGCCATGCATAACCAGATGCGTATTAGGAATACGGGAATGAATAGCCTTTATCCGGTCGATATCTAAAATATCTCCTGTTGGCGGACGGGAAAATTTATAGGCGCCATGAGATGTTCCGATAGCAATAGCAAGGGCGTCTACACGCGTTTTCGATACAAAATCTGCAGCCTCTTCTGGATCAGTTAACATTTGATCATGGGACAAAGTTCCTTCAGCTCCAACGCCGTCTTCTTCTCCGGCTTGGCCGGTCTCCAGAGATCCCAAGCAACCTAACTCGCCCTCTACAGACACCCCACATGCATGGGCCATTTCAACTACTTTTTTTGTAACTGCTACATTATATTCATAAGATGCTGGAGTTTTTCCGTCCTCCATCAAAGAGCCGTCCATCATCACTGAGCTAAAGCCCAGCTGAATAGAGCGCTGGCAGATATCAGGGCTCGTACCATGGTCTTGATGCATGCACACTGGGATATGAGGAAATTCCTCTATAGCCGCTAAGATTAAATGCCTCAGAAAAGGCGCTCCAGCATATTTTCTGGCGCCCGCCGAGGCTTGAACAATTACTGGCGAGCTAGTGATATCTGCAGCCTCCATAATCGCACGCATTTGCTCCAAATTATTTACGTTAAATGCAGGAACACCGTATCCATTTTCGGCAGCGTGATCCAATAATTGTCGCATTGAAATAAGAGCCATGAGTTTATTCCCTAATAATTCTGCTAGTCGCCCAGCCTTTAAAATAACTGATGAACAGCTACAGTTTTTTATATTTTAACCTACTTCAGTCTGTGTTCTAAATCGGTTTTCAAGAATCTCTACAGCAGGAAGAACTTTCCCCTCTACATATTCCAGAAAAGCTCCCCCACCTGTGGATACATAAGAAATTTTATCGGTAATACCATATTTATCTGCTGCTGCCAGAGTATCTCCGCCTCCAGCAATAGAAAATCCTTTGCTATCGGCAATTGCTTCTGCAATTGCTCGAGTGCCTTCTCCAAATTGATCGAATTCAAATACACCGACAGGTCCATTCCATAAAATGGTCCCGGCTTGCTTTAGCATATTAGCCAATTTTTTTGCTGAAACAGGGCCAATATCCAAAATCATATCCTCGCTGGAAATCTCTTCCGTTGCCTTTACAGTGGCTGTAGCAAACTCTGAGAATTCTTGACCCACCATGACATCAGTTGGGAGAAGTATATTGGCTTTCAGCATAATCCTTTGTGCATCAGCAATAAAGTCATGCTCGCATAGTGAATTGCCTATCGACAGTCCTTGTGCTGCCAAAAAAGTATTAGCGATACCGCCGCCTACCACGAGCTGATCAACTTTATCTGACATTTTTTCTAGCACGGCAAGCTTTGTAGACACTTTTGATCCTCCTACAATCGCCACCATAGGGCGCGCTGGATTTTCCAAGACCCTCTCAAGCATTTCTAATTCACGAACCAACAAAGGTCCGGCGCAAGCAACTGGAACATATTTTGCTACGCCATGGGTAGAAGCCTGAGATCGATGTGCGGCTCCAAAAGCATCCATGACAAAAATATCACAAATAGAAGCATAAGCCTTTGCCAAGCTTTCACTATTCGTTTTTTCTCCTTGATTAAAACGAACGTTCTCTAGCAATACTATTTCGCCGTCATGACAAGAAAGTCGTTCTGTCCAATCTGAAACAACTCTCACTTTCATCCCAAGTAATGCGCTTAAGTGTCTAGCAACTGGCTGCATAGAATACTGATGGTCAAACTTATTTTCAGTGGGCCGCCCCAGATGAGACATTAATATTACGTTAGCACCAGACTCCAGAGCACACTGAATAGTTGGTAGTGCGGCACGGATACGGGCATCTGAAGAAACAACTCCATTTTTGATTGGAACGTTAAAATCCTCACGAATCAGGACACGTTTTCCTTTCAAGCATAAGTCTGTCATTTTAACTACATTCAAAATCACACTATCCTTATTTTCTCAAATCTATCCAATGCTTGGCTAGTTCAAGCATGCGATTTGCATATCCCCATTCATTGTCAAACCAAATCAAGACTTTCACTAGTCGCTGCTGGCTAACACGCGTTTGACTAGCATCGACAATACCACTACGCATGTCATGATTGAAATCGCAAGAGGCAAGAGGTTCCTCTGTGTATCCAATAATACCGGATAAGACACCATGAGACGCTGCCTCCAAGACCCTATTCACAGAAGCAACATCTACATCTTTTTTAAGCAAAATAGACAAGTCGATAACCGATACGTTGATCGTAGGCACACGCATAGCTTGAGCCTCAAAACGTCCAGCTAGCTCGGGCAACATTCTATCAATACCCAAAGCTAAACCGGTATCCACAGGAATAATAGAATGAATTGCAGCACGTGTTTTTCGCAAGTCAGTATGGTGGTAGGCGTCAATAACTGGCTGATCATTCATGGCGGAATGAATAGTTGTAATTACACCACCTTCGACCATAAAGGCTTCATGAAGAGCCTTAATGACTGGCACCACACAGTTAGTCGAACAAGATGCGTTAGAAACAATAGTTTCATTGCCATTCAGACTATCTTCATTAACACCAATGACAATGGTGGCATCTACATTCGGTTCAGCTGGCTGCGAGAAGAGTACTTTTTTAGCCCCAGCCAATATATGTTGTTCTGCTGTCAAGCGATCAGTAAAAGCACCGCTACACTCCAAGACTAGATCAATGTTTAAGGTGGCCCAAGGCAACTGACTTATATCTTGGAACTGAAATATGGAAATATTGTCCCCATTGACAAGTAAAGTGCTATCTTCAAGTTGCACGCTACCAGGAAAGTGTCCATGGGTTGAATCATATTTAGTCAGGTGTGCTATGGTTTTGCAATCAGCAAGCTCATTAATGGCGATCACTTGTATGTATTCACGATGCTTAGATTCATATAATGCACGCAATACAGAACGTCCAATGCGACCATAACCGTTAATAGCCACGCGAATCACAACATATCCTCCTGATTGCCACCCATAGTCTGCTCCAGAATCAATTACAGCTGTGCTAAGACGGCATTAACTACATTGTCCACCGTGAATCCAAAGTGTTCCATTACCTTTCCACCTGGGGCTGATTCACCAAAAGTTGTCATGCCAATCACCCTGCCATCAAGCCCAACATATTTATACCAATAATCTGCATGGCCTGCCTCTACCGCTACTCGATTTCTTAGGGTAGGAGGTAAGACCGCGTCACGGTAAGTGGATTCTTGTGTAGAAAAAATTTCGGCGCAAGGCATTGATACAACTCGGGCATTAATGCCCTTCTCAGACAATAGAGCTGCAGCATCAAGCGCCAAGTCTACTTCCGAACCAGTTGCAATAATGACAGCGTTCAAATCTCCTGAGGCCTCATATAATATATAGCCCCCTCTAGATATATCAGCCACTTGCTGCTTGCTGCGTAGCTGTGCAGTTAAATTTTGCCTGCTAAACACCAGTGCGCTCGGGCCATCGTTTCTCTCGAGGGCTCTCTTCCAGCATGCTGCCGATTCTATCGTATCGCAGGGACGCCAGGTTTCCAAGTTAGGGGTTGATCGCAGGGCAGTTAGTTGTTCTACCGGCTGATGTGTCGGACCATCCTCACCTAATCCCACAGAGTCGTGAGTGTAGACGAAGATACTTTTCTGCTTCATGAGTGCCGCCATGCGTACTGCATTCCTAGCGTATTCCATAAATATTAGGAACGTAGCACCATAGGCAATAAATCCACCATGCAGTGTAATGCCATTCATCATGCCACTCATGCCAAACTCACGCACACCATAAAACAAATAATTTCCCGACGCATCGTCGCTACTAATACCTTTTGATCCGGACCAAAGGGTCAAATTTGAACCTGCCAAATCAGCAGAGCCTCCCAATAATTCGGGCAGCAAGGGTCCATAGACATTCAAACAATTCTGCGATGCCTTTCGAGATGCAATCTTTTCCATCTTTTCTTGGCATTGAGTAATGTAAGTATTCGCCTTTTCATTAAAATCTTTAGGTAAGTCTCCACTCAAACGACGTTCAAGCTCTATAGCAAGTTCAGGGTAGGCATTACGGTAACTACTTAATTTTTTATTCCATTCCGACTGAGAGGCCGCACCTTTTTTAACTGCATTCCATCGTGTGTACATATCTGATGGAATCTCAAACGGACCAAACTGCCAATCCAGCTGTTTACGAGCTAACTCGATTTCTTCAACGCCTAATGGCGCCCCGTGACAGTCTTCCTTGCCCTGCTTGTTGGGAGAACCAAAACCAATAATAGTTTTACAGCATATTAAGGTGGGTTGATCTTTTTGCATGCGAGCTTCTTCAATAGCCGCCTTTATGGCATCAGCATCATGCCCATCAACATGAGAAATTACCTGCCAACCATAGGCTTCAAAGCGAGCCGGCGTGTCATCTGTAAACCATCCTTCAACCTCGCCATCAATGGATATGCCATTATCGTCATAAAAAGCAATCAACTTACCCAATTTTTGGGTGCCAGCAAAAGAAGATACTTCATGTGAAATTCCCTCCATAAGACAACCATCGCCCAAGAAGCAATATGTGTAATGATCTACAATCTCATGTCCTTCTCTGTTGAACTGAGCGGCTAGGACTTTCTCGGCTAACGCCATCCCTACAGCATTACTCAATCCTTGCCCCAGCGGACCTGTTGTTGTTTCTATACCTGGCGTATATCCATACTCTGGATGCCCGGGTGTTTTTGAATGCAGTTGACGAAAATTCTTTAAGTCTTCTATGGACAGATCGTAACCGCTTAAATGCAGCAATGAATACAACAACATAGAACCATGACCGTTAGATAATACAAAGCGGTCACGGTCAGCCCAAGACGGATCCGCAGGATTGTGATTCAAATAGTCATTCCATAGCACTTCAGCGATATCTGCCATCCCCATGGGGGCTCCAGGATGGCCGCTATTGGCCTTCTGAACAGCATCCATACTAAGCGAGCGAATTGCATTGGCAAGATCACGTCTAGAAAGCATTTAAAGACTCCTACTTAAATAAATCATTGAGACATTCAAAAAAAGGGGTGACATTCTCTCTTACTAAGAGGCTTTCGTAAACATTCTAATTATACACTTTAATCTATATCAATATTTTTTGATATAGATTTAGATTTGTGATAAAATTGCCATAAATGATAAACACTGCTCAACAAATAAACGATTCTTATCTCAACCAAACAGCTTTGAATACAACTGCCTTAGCGGTTTTCTTCAAAGCTGCTGGAGAACCACTTCGTTTAGATATTCTCAGGGTCCTACAATATAACGCCTATGGCGTCCTTGAGCTCAGCGAACTCTTTGAGGTAAAGCAATCTGGCATGAGTCATCATTTAAAAGTGCTTGCTAATGCGGGACTTGTTGTTACACGCAGAGAAGGCAACACAATATTTTATAGGCGTTCTCCGCTACCTGCAAAGCCAGCCATGCAAGAACTGCATCGTGGTCTTTTTGCAACTATTGATTTGATTGAGATTTGTTCTGATCTAGTACAACGAATTCAACTTATAAATCTTGAACGCACTCGAGCTTCACGGGAATTTTTTGAACAAAATGTTAGCCAGTTTCATGCAAATCAGGACCTAATTGCCAGCTATGCACAATACGGACAAACAGTAACTGAATTTTTGGATTCGACGTCTACAAAAAAGGGCCAAGTTCTTGAGGTGGGGCCAGGAGAAGGAGCTTTTCTTCTAGAGCTTTCAAAGCGATTTGATCGGGTAATTGCTCTCGACACATCAAAAGAAATGCTTGCTCTGTCTCAAAAAAGAATCCAAGACCAAGAGTTAGCTAATGTAGAGCTAATTCATGGCGATACTCGGCTAGCCTTAGAAAAGAAATTAGTGGCTGATTGCATCACTCTAAATATGGTGCTTCATCATGCCCCAGACCCAGCAGCTATTTTGAATGATTTGGCTAGATTGCTTAAAAAAAATGGTGTCTTGCTAGTTACAGAGCTCTGCCATCACGATCAAACTTGGGCGTATGAATCATGTGGCGATCTATGGCTTGGTTTTGAACCCAATGACTTAAGCAGTTGGGCTGATGCTGCAGGGCTAGATGAAGGGGAAAGTCTGTATCTCGCTCAACGCAATGGTTTTCAAATACAGCTGCGGCAATTTTTTAAAAAAACTAAGTGACCATTTGTCACAACAGGGAAAAATATATATGTCTAATTACAGTCTTTTTACTTCAGAATCTGTTTCCGAGGGACATCCAGACAAAATGGCTGATCAAATTTCTGATGCAATCCTAGATGCTATTCTTAAAGATGATCCTGATTCTCGGGTTGCCGCAGAAACAATGGTCAAAACAGGCATGGTTGTCATTGCTGGCGAAGTAAGGACGAACACCTATGTCGATTTGGAGGACATTGTCCGCAATGTCATTACAGGTATTGGCTACACAAGTTCTGATATAGGTTTTGATGGTGCCTCGTGTGCCGTAATTAACGCCATCGGCAAACAGTCCAATGATATTGCTATAGGCGTAGATAAAGGTGAAGGAAAAGAGCTAGGGGCCGGAGATCAAGGTTTGATGTTTGGCTATGCAACCAATGAAACAAAAGTCCTGATGCCAGCGCCCATTTACTATGCCCACCGGCTAGTAGAGCGACAAGCTCAGTTGCGGAAAAATGGTGCGCTAGCATGGTTGCGCCCTGATGCCAAAAGCCAGCTCACCTTGCGCTATAATAATGGTGTGCCTGTTGCAGTAGATGCCGTCGTGCTTTCTACTCAGCATGCTCCTAATGTCTCGCTATCGGATCTTCGAGAAGCTGTACTTGAAGAAATCATTAAATCGGTGATTCCGGAAGAATGGCTTCACAAAGATACCCAGTATCACATCAACCCCACGGGACAATTCGTTATTGGCGGCCCTATGGGGGATTGTGGACTCACTGGTCGAAAAATTATTGTTGATACTTATGGCGGAATGGCCCGCCATGGTGGTGGAGCATTTTCAGGAAAAGATCCATCTAAGGTTGATAGATCTGCAGCCTATGCTGCACGCTATGTGGCAAAGAATATTGTGGCAGCAGGCATTGCTGATCGTTGCGAAATACAAGTTTCTTATGCAATTGGTGTTGCAGAGCCAACCTCCATCAGCATCAATACCTTTAATACAGGAAAACTTGGTGATGACGAAATTGTGCGCTTGGTGCGAGAAAATTTTGATCTTCGCCCACAGGGCGTCATTGACATGCTGGATCTAAAACGACCTATTTACCAAGCAACCTCAGCCTATGGACACTTTGGCAGAGAGGAAGAGAACTTCACGTGGGAGCGAACCAACAAAGCTGATGCTTTAAAAGCCTCTTTATAAAAGATTATTTTACTAAAATTCAAATTAATATCGAAAGGAATAGAAAATGAACAATATGATTATTAACAGCGACTACAAAGTCGCAGATATTACTCTAGCAGAGTATGGCCGAAAAGAAATTGCCATAGCAGAAACAGAAATGCCTGCATTAATGGCCCTCAGGAAAAAATATCATGTAGCGCAACCCCTCCAAGGAGCTAAGATTCTCGGCTGTATTCATATGACTATCCAAACAGCTGTATTAATCGAAACGCTCGAAGCCTTAGGGGCTGAAGTGCGTTGGACATCTTGTAATATTTTCTCAACACAAGATCATGCAGCAGCTGCAATTGCTGCAAATGGTACCGCTGTCTTTGCCTGGAAAGGTGAAACTGAAGAAGAATACGAGTGGTGCCTTGAACAGCAAATCCTAAAAGATGGAGAGCTTTGGGATGCAAATATGATTCTTGATGACGGCGGTGATTTAACAGGGCTGCTTCATGAAAAATATCCGCAAGTGTTAGAACACGTTCATGGAGTCACAGAAGAAACAACAACTGGCGTGCATCGTCTTTATGAAATGCTCAACAATGGCGAGCTAAAAATACCTGCCATTAACGTAAATGATTCTGTTACAAAATCCAAGAATGATAACAAATATGGTTGTCGCCACAGTCTCAGTGATGCTCTTAAGCGTGCAACTGATCACTTGCTTTCAGGAAAAAAAGCCCTCGTTATTGGCTATGGTGATGTTGGCAAGGGCTCTGCACAATCATTACGCCAAGAGGGCATGATTGTAAAAGTCACTGAGATAGACCCAATTTGTGCGATGCAGGCCTGCATGGATGGATTTGAAGTAGTGTCCACCTATGTCGACGGTGATCCGTCTAAGGGTGTAGACAGCGCCTTGCTAAGAACAACGGATTTAATGGTGACCGCCACTGGCAACTATAACGTTTGTGATGCCGACATTCTAAATAACCTAAAAGCAGGTTGCGTTGTATGCAACATTGGTCATTTTGATAATGAAATTGATACTGCTTACATGCGCAAAACTTGGGAATGGGTTGAAGTAAAAGCACAAGTTCATCAAGTTTTTAGAGACTCTGCAACGAATGACTACTTGTTGCTACTCTCCGAAGGCAGGCTGGTTAACTTAGGAAATGCCACGGGACATCCCAGCCGAATAATGGATGGATCATTTGCAAACCAAGTGTTAGCTCAAATGCATATTTACAAACAAGCTTTTGCGCATCAAGATAATGCTACTAAAGCAGATTTATTGCGTGTAGAGGTGCTACCGAAAAAACTAGACGAAGAGGTGGCTATCGAGATGGTGAAAGGGTTTAGCGGCACCCTCACTCGCCTCAAAGCCTCGCAAGCTAAGTATATAAACGTACCTATCGATGGTCCTTTCAAGGACGATAGCTACAAATACTAATTAATTAACCTAGCAACTAGCGCTGCTATTGAAAACCCCTGGTAAATTATGAACAGTCGTCATCTGAGCTTTGAGTTTTTCCCACCTAAGACTCCCGAAGGAAAGGAGAAGCTTATCCATGTGCATCGCAAACTGAGTGGGCTCCAACCAGAGTTTTTTTCGGTAACCTATGGTGCCGGCGGCTCCACCAAAGAATTTACTAGGGATTTTGTATTGGCGATTCAGGCTGCAGGTTCCAGTGCAGTCCCTCATCTCTCTGTGTGTGCAGATGAAAAATCATCGTTACTCACACTACTTCATGAATACAAAGAGGCAGGAATCAAAAAAATTGTGACGCTCCGAGGTGACCTGCCCTCCGGCATGGGTGGGGCCAAGCAGCTTATTTATGCAAATGAACTTGTTGCTTTTGTCCGTGAGCACTTTGGTGACAGCTTTGAGATTTTAGTTGCTGCTTACCCGGAGATTCACCCCGAAGCTGAAAGCTATGAAAAAGATATTTATTGGCTGAAGAAAAAATTTGAAGCTGGGGCCAGTCGTGGAATCACTCAGTATTTCTATAATCCTGACAGCTATGCTTATTTTATAGAACAGTGCCAAAAAGCAGGCATTAAAGCTCCAATCATTCCTGGCATTATGCCCATTACCAATTACCATAATTTGATTAGATTCTCAGACAGCTGCGGTGCAGATATTCCGCGCTGGATCAAGAAAAGACTCCATCAGTATGGTGATGATATCGACAGCATCAGAGATTTTGGGTTAGACATTGTAACTAGCCTCTGCGAAAACCTGCTTTCACATGGCGCTCCCGGTCTACACTTCTATACAATGAACCAAGCAGACGTGAGTCTCTCTTTATGCAAAAGACTGGGTTTTATTGACGCTCATGCGCAATACTAGAGTTTTCACAAACCAAGCCCTCTCGCCCGGACTAGAGATAACACTTGATGATGTGACCTCCAGACATCTAGGAACCGTTTTAAGACTAACCACAGGAGACCCGGTCGTATTGTTTAATGGTCAGGGCGGAGAGTTTAAGGCGGCTATCAGAGGATCTAACAAGAAAAAATTGACTGTACTTGTTAGCGACTACCTGGAGATCAACCGAGAATCGCCATTACGTATTCATTTGGGTATTGGTCTTTCGCGTGGCGATCGCATGGACTGGGTCATACAAAAAGCCACTGAAGTTGGAGTTACTGAAATAACGCCACTGATTACCCAAAGAACAGAAGTAAAATTAGTCGAAAATAGAATACAAAACAAGTTATCTCACTGGCAAAAAATTTGCATTAGCGCTTGCGAGCAATCCTATAGAACTAAAGTTCCTCAAATACATTTACCCATCAAGATAAACCAGTGGACTGCTAACGTCAAATCAGAAAAAAAACTGGTGCTCCATCATCGTGGAGACAACACCATCTCAGCTATCAGAGAAGAAAAGATTTCGAGTGTTTCTCTTTTAGTAGGGCCTGAAGGCGGCCTGACCGAGGAAGAAATACAAGCATCTGCACATAAAAACTTTGAGCAACTAGCACTTGGGCCAAGAGTTTTACGTACAGAAACGGCTCCGATTGCTGCGATCAGCATCATTCAATCCATATGGGGCGACTTTTCTTAGAAGTCAAACGGCGAACGCATAAAAAGAGTCGAAGATATACTCTTGACCCTTTTTCTACAAAAATTTTATCTAACCAAAAAAATTAATGCTTCTTTTCTTTCTCTAGGGCTTCTTTGGCTTTTTTGCCTGCCTGCTTTTCTTTGTACATCGCGTCAAA
>Ga0302131_1001343_pt1 | contig 13432 bp, 11 predicted proteins | sample CB9_20m_MG_FD_203105 | JGI IMG/M metagenome (GOLD analysis project Ga0302131, IMG submission 203105) | Marine microbial communities from Western Arctic Ocean, Canada - CB9_20m | ecosystem: Environmental > Aquatic > Marine > Oceanic | place: Canada: Western Arctic Ocean | collected 2017-09-19
CGCCCGCCCACCCCTCCCACCCCCCCCCAACCTCCACCCCCCCCCCCCCACCCCCCCCCCCCCCCCCCCCCCCCGCCCCCCCCCCCGCCCCGGCCCGCGGCCCCGGCCCCCCCCCCCAACGGGGTAACCTGGAAGAAGATAAGCACCTCGATGACGCGCGGGGACAGCGGCAGCTCATTTTACCTGAAGAAGGAGCGCTGGAATAACGCGGGGAACCAGCTCAACGCTGCACGGGCGTTTCCGGTGGACACGGGCAAGAACCTCAATGATGCGGCCATTCTTGCTGACAGCGAAATCGTCAACTGGCTCGACGGTTCGATGGTCGTTGGGTTCAGTGAACAGCCGAAAATGTACCTGGACCAAAACAAGAACCCAAATACTATGGAGAAAATATATAAATGTGGTTCAGATAAAGATGCTATATGCCCGGATAAGTTTCACCCGTCAATACAGATGTATGATAAGTATTCGGAAGGTGGTACACAGGAGCCTACCTTTAAGAAGTTAGGAGATAATCTCAACGACGCGCGGTGGTCGGGTTGCAGCCACCTGAATAAAAATTGTGGGCTCCCCGTTGATTATGAAATCCTGGGGACAGCCGACGATGTATTTTCTACCTACCCCGTTCCCAGTGAGAATGCGTTCGCTGACGCTTCCAAAATCCCACCTAGTTTCTTTCCAAATATTCTTAAAGCTAGTTCTGGCGACTCGGGGTGGTTGACACAAATAGATGACAACGACGCCATCAAGGTCGCCGCAAATCGTTGCTCTTCAACCTGTTCGGCGGACGCATCGTGCTCAGGTTGTTTTTCGGTGAGTGGGTTGGTAGACCCCAGATTTATTGACTGGGCAAAAAAGCACTTCCCGCCGAACTCGCTAAGTAGTGTGGAGTCAGATAAAGCTGTAGGGTTTTTCCTAGCGACGAATTTAACCGCGAGTGCGGACGGACAGCCTGTCGATCCGTCGTCTGCGGACATCATCGCAATGGCAAATGCTTCAATTAAACTCGCAAATAGTACGTGGTACACTACCGCGCGCAACTCGCTGCACCAGAGCAATAACAAAATGAACTTAGATTTCCCGGGGGGGGCTCAACCCGAAGATATGAGTGGTGTCATACTAACGCCTCCCGAAGGACTCATGAGTAAATGGCACAGTAATGGCTGCATAACAAACGTATTGCCCGTACCGGATGGACATTCGTGGACAGAACAGTACAATGAGAATAGGACAAGTTTTGATGGGCCAAATAATCCTCTGCTCACCCATTGCACGAGCTCGAGTGTCGACCCTGTAAACCAAGCAAAATCTATGTGGTGCTGCGCCCACACCTCGTGCGGTGACATTTCAGGCGTTTCCTGTGGAAAAGGGGTCGATGATAGCCGCGGAAAATATTATGATGGACTTTCGCCAGAGGAAATTTCTAAAAACGCCGCTGCAGGAGGCGGATTATCATACGACGCCTCGTCTACTATACAAGATACTCTATATATACAGTCACAAATATGGTTGAAAGGATTAAGTTATTCGGATAGCTCCCCCCACGCCCCCCAAGCCATTATTGATAATATCACGACCCGAATTCTCGACATCTCCGGCAGCAAGACAAAGATTGACCATAACCTTGGGAAAATATCAAGTATGGCGGCGAAGGACAAAGCTGTTGTGCGAGTGGCAGCAGCAAAAGCAGCAGGCAGCAAAGACGGTGGGTCGGGTTCATTCCAAATAATCACAGATGATGTCAAAACCGCCGACAATTATAGGAAGGCTGGTGACAAATGGGGAAACCAGGAGGGCTGGATGAAGTACGCCATCGAAGACGCTAGTAATCTTAATACCGACCCGAAAGGATGGAGGGATAATTATAATTTAATCATGCCGATAAAAGACAGATATGATAATTCTATAGCCATACTCACGCAAAAAAGGGAGGCTCTCAACGCTAGGATAACATTGGCGGGTCAATTGTGTCTTCGGGAGAGCTCGATGGCGAACGGAGGACAGTGTCCTACCGACCCTATGACTTCGGAAGAGTTGCTAAATTTTGACAAAGACAGAATTCAAAAAGAAAAAGATTATACAGAAGCAGCGGTGAAGAAACAATGCAGGATAGTTGATGCAGACCTGTTGGCTGAAATTGACACGCAAAGGGACCAAATTAAATTACAATCCGAGGAAATGCAATTACAATCCGGGGAAATTGAGAACGCGCAATCTATGGAAGAATCATATACTCGTCTTCTCGGAGACTATTCCAAAGTTTTGGATAAGGCAATAACGGTAATCCCTTCACACGCACAAATATCGGCGGCAACTAAATCCTTACAGACGACGGGACCCCAACCCCCCCAACCGCCGACACCCCCCCAACCGCCGGCACCCCCCCAACCGCCAACAGAGGGATTTATGTCTAGACGCAAGACGAAATATTCCATTCAAGAGGGATATACCTCTACAAAAGACGGGTATGGTAATATAAATATTACGTGCAGGAATAACGGCGGTGCCGCTGGTGCTGGTGCTGGTGCTGGTGCTGGTGCTGGTGCTGGTGCTGGTGCTGGTGCTGGTGCTGCTGGGGCTGGTGCTGGTGCTGGTGCAAGCGGAGCAGGCGGTGCTGCTGGTGTTTCTGGGTTTGAACCGGGGCATCAGTTTGACCATGGTGGACTCACGCCATTTAGCGGGGGGTGTTCTTAATAATAATACTGTAATAAAACTATAATAAAACTATAATAAACTATAATAAAACTGCAATAAAACTGTAATAAAAACAATTTATCTCATTAATTTAATGAAATTAATTATCAAGTCAAAGAAATTAATTATAAATAACAAAGTAAACGATGACAATGTTCATATATTTAATCAATTTTTTATACCAAGCACTGATGAGCGATACGACGAGATAAAATTTTGCTTAAAACAAAATGTTGAAAACGATGATATTGATTATATTCATTTATTGTGTGAACGTATATATACCGACGAAGAACTAGGTATTCAATCAAATAAAATTATCCAAACAAATATAGGCAAACGTCTTACGTTCCAAGATGTATTTCAATATATACGCACAAACGATATAACCGGCTATTTAATCCTATTAAACTCTGATATATTCTTTTTTTCGGAAACTATTAATAATTTAAAACGCTCCAATTTTCATACACATAAACTATTTGGTGCAATACTTCGATATGATTATAATTCAAAAGATGTTTCTAAATCCAAAATTTTTGGTCCAAGGTTTGATAGCCAAGATACGTGGATTTTACATTCTAATTTTAACATTCCAGAATTTTCCGAAAAGACATTTGATTTTGAATTTGGAAAACCGGGATGCGATAACAAACTTATTTATTTAATGAGCATTCTTGGATATGATATATTAAACGACCCGAAACACATTAAAACACTACACTTTCACGAGTCAAAAATACGTTCTTATACTATAAAGGATACTCTACCTCTCCCATGGGGCGTGATCTGCCCCTATTCATATGAAATAGATACCCTTCCCAATAGTCTGGGGATTTGGATACAACAGTTCTCTGTTTGGTCAAAAAATTTTACCACATTAATGTTGGAAGATAATAAATATTTATCAAATTATATTTCCGACAAAATACAGTCAGGTAAAAATTTTATTATTCCAAGAATAGCCGGAATTGAAAATAATACGGCGGTTTTCCAACGCATTATTAATGAAAATCCGCATAAAGATGTAACCTCGCTAAAACAATATATTCAACAAATATCATATTCTATGAAAAACAACGCCGGCATTCAATTATCCAATACAGCCGACCTGTATTCTAATCTTTATCTTTCTGCATTTGAAAAGTGTGATATTTTCGCATCTTGGGAGCCACAAGGTTCCTACGTCTCCCATATTGCTCATTCACTACCATATGTGTTAGATAAATATAAGGATAAGCCCACATTTTGGATTTCCGCATTTGATATCTTTCATTATATTTTTTCAGAACCTTGGACACATTCTTTAAAAGGTAAGCGATTATTAATCGTTTCACCTTTTATCGAAACAATAAAAGAACAGTTATCTATTCGCGAACATTTGTATAATGGTGTAGACCTTTTTCCCGGATGCACATTTGAATTTTTAAACCCCCCTCAAACACAAGCAGACGAACCTAGTCAAGATTTTTTGTATGAGATGCATCGCTTTAAACAGAATGTCGATAAAAAATTAAACAGTTTTGATATTGCTTTAGTATCTTGTGGAGGGTATGGAAACCCTATATGTGCACACATTTATTCAAAAGGTAAATCTGCTATATATGTCGGGGGAGTTTTACAGATGTATTTTGGTATACTTGGAAATAGATGGATAAAGGACCGCCCTGATATTATTAAATTGTATCATAATAAATACTGGACACGTCCAAAATCTACCGAAAGACCTAAAAATTGTGGAAAGGTAGAAGGTGCGTGCTACTGGTAGTTAAATGGTTTATCATCGTCGTGTCATTTTAAATCTTGAACGAGTTAATTCATAAAATTATAATTTAAATGTAATTTGTATATTTGTATAAATGAAGTTTATTATAGCCGGCTGTGTTAGAAATTGCGAAGTGCACATTAAACACGTTTTTAAAAATATTAAAACTATATGCGATATTATTAATGTAAAGAAAATTGTGGTTGCATATGATTCTTCCTCCGATAAAACGCTACTTGAACTAATAAAACAAAAAAAACATAGCCCAATAGATATAGAAATTTTAATTAATAAGAATTCGCTTACGCCGCATAGAACACAAAATATATGTAACGCTAGAAATAAGCTATTACAATATATTTATAGTTATTCTCCTAAGATAGATAAATTTATAATGATGGACTTTGATGACGTATGTTCGAAACCCATAAATGTGGATGTTTTTAAAAAAAGCTTGGACTTAGACGCCGATTGCATAACATTTAATAATAAGAATTATTATGATTTTTGGGCTCTATCATTAGACAACTTCGAATTTAGTGCGTGGCATCTTAATCCTCCGCGTAAATATTTGAATTTATTAAGAAATTATTTAATAAAAAAAATTGCTGATTCGGAAAAAGAATATATAGAATGTGATTCTGCTTTTAATGGTTTAGGTATTTATAAATTAGATAGCTTCAAAGACTGCAAATATCAGTCCTTAATGGATTATAAATATTATAAAAAAGATAAATTGGATTACATAAAAAAAACATATAATATTGAGATGAATAATACAACGGCGCCATATGATTGCGAACACCGAATATATCACTTAATGGCCAAAAAAAAGAACAACGCTAATATAATTATTTATAAAAAATTCTTGTTTCCGGAATATATTGGTTCTCATACAAATTTTATTGCTTAATTATTTATTAAGTTAGTCTAACAATATTATTTTTAAAATAATATTGTATAATGAAACTTCTCATTTATGGTTCTAGAGGTTGGATCGGTAAGCAGTTCTTAGAAATATTACATTCACAAGGAATTCCTTATCATATTGGTGCCGCTCGTGTAGACGACACAGATAAGCTCGATGAAGAATTAAAACGGATTTCGCCCACCAATGTAATTTCTTTTATCGGGAGAACGCACGGAGAAATCTGCGGCAAAAAGTATTCTACGATAGATTATTTAGAACAACCGGGAAAATTACAAGATAATTTACGCGATAATCTTTTCTCTCCACTATCACTTGCTATACTATGTAACTCTCAGAATATTCATTATACTTATTTAGGAACGGGGTGTATCTTTACGTACGATGAAGACCACCCTTTCGGCAAAGAAGAGTCTGGATTTTTAGAAAATAGTCTACCAAACTTTTTCGGGTCTGGGTATTCCACCGCCAAAGGTTTTACCGACCGTCTTATTACGATGATAGGAGGTAACACCCTTAATCTGAGAATACGTATGCCGATTACAAACGAGGATAATCCCAGAAATTTCATCACAAAAATTACAACCTACAAAAAGATATGCTCTATTCCAAATTCTATGTCGGTATTGCCTGAGTTATTGCCGCTTGTCGTTAAAATGATGCAAGATAGTGTCACTGGAACGATGAACTTAACTAATCCTGGTCTCATTAGTCACAATGAAATATTAGAAATGTATCGTGATCACGTCGACCCGCATTTTACGTGGGAGAATTTCTCCCTGGAGGAGCAAGCCAAGATACTCGCATCCGAACGCTCTAATAACTTCTTAGACACAAGTAGATTAGAGAAAATGTTCCCCCAAATCAAACCTATAAAAGAAAGCGTGAGGGAAATGTTAGAAAATTACAAAATAAATAAATGTGTTACAGAAAATCGGGATACCGAGGTATCTTTACTTCAACTAGGAACGGATTTTGAAAACACGAAGGATACCACACTGCTAGTAACGGGTGGTTGTGGATTTATCGGTTCAAACTTTATTAACCTAATTATGGAGAGATTTGATAACATTAATCTTATTAACATCGATGCAATGTATTATTGTGCGAGCGAGGCAAATGTTGATTCGGTATGGCGCGATTCCCCTCGATATACGTTTGTGAAAGGCAACGTGTGTTCGATGGATTTAGTTACCCACGTTCTCACATCACACCAACCTACACACGTTGTTCACTTTGCTGCACAGTCTCACGTGCAAAATTCTTTTACAGACGCGCTTCAATACACAAACGACAATATTGTGGGAACACACACACTCCTGGAAGCAACACGTCTTTATGGAAAGATTAAGAAGTTTATTCATGTTTCTACCGACGAGGTGTATGGTGAGTCTATGTTGGATGTCGGCGAGGTGCACAAAACAGAACATTCTGTGCTGTGTCCCACGAATCCATACGCGGCGACGAAAGCAGGTGCCGAGCTTATGGCCCAGTCCTATAATCACTCTTTTGGTATGCCCATCGTGATTTCGCGCGGCAATAATGTGTTTGGTCCGAATCAATATCCCGAAAAGGTTATTCCTAGGTTTATCCAACAACTTAAGGCTGGAGAGAAAGTGACGATACAAGGAGATGGTAGTTGCGTGAGAGCGTTTTTGCACTCACACGATACGGCAACGGCATTCCAGACAATATTAGAACGGGGAAAGATAGGCGAGATATATAATATTGGCTGCGACGAAGGTATGGAGTATTCTATTATGGATGTCGCGAAGATGCTTATAGAAAAAATATGCGGAACAACTGATTACGATAAGTGGATTACGTATATTGAAGATAGACCATTCAATGATCAGAGATATTATATAAGTAATCAAAAATTAAAAGACTTAGGATGGGATATTACGGTTAGTTTTTTGGAGGGGATTAATATGTTGGTTTAATATAATATAATATGGGCGACTTACAAAAAAAATTGGATAATATTATATGACAATAATCACTGGAGATTATACATATGGTTCAGATAATATATCATTATTAGACTTTACTCATAAGTATAAAGTTAAAATAGGAAAATTTTGTCTCATATATATATATATATATGAAAAAATTATTAATCCGAAATACTTTAAATTATCACTATGAGATAATTGAATCAGTAATAGTAAAATATCGTGAAATTTTCAATTTGATAGTGAAAAAATAATGGATATATATTTATATGTAAATAAGAATGATAGTTTTAAAGAATATATAACTAATAAATATCCTAAAATAATATTTAAAAATATTAAAGATTATGATTATTATATAAATTGCACAATTTATGATCGAGATTTTGACAATTTAGATAATAATAATAAATCTGTAAAAAGGTATATATCGCATGAAATAACAGAAAGGTTAAAAACTAGTCCTAATGTATATTTTCTATCACCATTATCCAAAGATCAGTATATATATACTGATGTATTACCTTATTCAAAAGATAAAAAATATCAAGTATTCCTATTTATGTAATACAAGGAAATCTAAACCAAGGAAGAAGATATTTAAACTTGTTAAATAAAATTTTAGACCAATCTTATGAATATGATTTTATTATTAAATTAATAGGAAGAGGACATTTACCAAAAGAATTAAATAAACACAAAAATAAAATAGTATTGAAAAATAACTTAAATTTTATTGATTACCATAATGAATTTTTAGATGCGTATTGTATATTACCTTTAATTTCCAAAAAAACGCACCCAACATATTACAACACCAAATTGACTTCAAGTATAAATTATGCTCGTGGATACAAATTAAAGTGTATAATAGACGAAGATTTACAAGAAATTTATAAATTAGATAATGTTGAAGTTTATAGAGATATAAACGATATTCAAAGTTGTTTTATTAAAACATTAGAAAATTTTTATAAAAAATAGTACAAACTTAATAAAGTCAGCGTTTTAAATGTTTAAAAGAATTATATAGAATATTAAAACCAGGGGGTTTGTTTAGATTAGCAGTTCCAGATTATATGAATCCAAAAGACAGGTTTTGTTTAAAAAAAGGATTCGATCCAAGGAATAACTTACACATAACATTAACCACTTATAATTTATTAAAACCAATTTTAGAAGACTCTCCGTTTAATGTAGATTTTTTACATTATTGGAAAAATGAAGATGAATTCATACAAAAAAGATAGATTATGCTAAGGGATATATAAAAAGAACTCCTGACAATGATGAGAGAAATAAAGGAAATAACAAATTATATGTAACGAGTTTAGTGTGTGATTTAACTAAATAATATGTATTAATAAAAATATACAAGGAGTTCGAAATAGTATATGAACTATAATATTATAATAAGTAAATACTTATAATATTATATTATTGATCTTCCCACATCTTGCTTCCACTCCTGATGAGGTCTATCTATTGTATTATTTCTCTCAATTACTGCGTCTAATATATAGGGTGTCATTCCCACTTTTTTCATTTCATTTCGCATACTAGAAGTATCTTTTGGAAAACATGTCCCACCAAACCCCTTTTTCCCATCGTGACCAGGTACCATACTATGTTTTTCTCCAATACGCTCGTCTTCTGTAGCAACACGTCTGACATTTTCATAATTTATTTCTTTTTTTTCACAATACTGTGCAAACTCGTTGCATATCGAAACTTTGCTGGCTAGAAATACATTTCTAAACATTTTTACCATTTCCGCTTCTTCGGTTGGCATAAATTCTATCGTATTATTTTTAATTTTATTATTTGTATGTGAAAGGTTTATTAACTGTGTTAAAATTTCTTTTTGATGACTAGTATTATCCGAATCATCGACTCCAAAAACCCATTTTTTATTATTTATAAAATCATTTTCAAATTTTTTTTCTGTTAAAAATTCTGGCATAAAACAACAACCTAATTGTTTAGCAGTACCTGGTGGAACTGTTGATCGTAACACGATGGTTCCCTCGTAATTATTTTGGGTTAGTTCATCAATAACACTAATAATTATATTTAAATGACATGATCCGTCTTTTTTCATAGGCGTTGGTACAGAAATAAAAACTATATCACAAGTATTTAAATCTTTTAGTGTTGTTCCTAATGGTATACAACACTGTGGATTTTTATCGTATGCTATTACTTCAACATCTTTACAACCAAGAATAAATGTTGCTTTTCCTACAAACCCGTTTCCAATAATTCCTATTTTCATTATAATATTGATGACGAATTATATTTACTTCTATACAACGTATCTTTATCTATGTGTAATTTCTAGTCATTATTGAAATCCATTAATTTTATTATTTCTGATAAGGACTTTTGTTTCTGTTAACCCTACATTATCACTAAACTTATATTTTTCGAAATTTTTAATTATCTTATTAACATTTATTTTTATCTATTTTTGTCTTATTATTACTTCTCATTTTGATATTATTTACCCTACGGCGGAATTTACTAGTGCTTCTTTATGAGCAATAATATGGGGAGAATTTTGTTCCCATGAAGAATTACTATATAGGGATGTATTAGGACCAGGATCATTTCTTTTATAACAATTTTTAATTATAGTAGAAGAATTTTTTTTTAACCATAAATCTTCAATACTTGATTGCGTTTTAAACCCTGCACTTAAAACTTTTTGTTCTTTATATTTATTTTTGTGAACTCCCCCGCCTCGCTGTTCTTTTATACCATATAAATATTCGATACTTTGATATCTATAATGGTTTATGCATAATTTATGAGAATCATGATTAAATAAAATTCTATTATTAATTTTTGATATAGAATTATGTATATTAAGTTTAATCAGATTATTTGTTCGAGATATACATTTTGGATGTTCAACTGAATCAGGCATATAGTGTGTTTGTGATTCTATTTTACTTATCTGATTATTAAAATGAGACACGCAAAAATTTTTCATTTGTATATCTATTCTTGAAATATTATTTGGAATGCCTGATAATAGTTTTTTAATATTAGAATATTCTTTTGAATATAAAAATTCATCTAAATCAATACACGCAACCCAATCAGATGTTTTTTTAATAGTTGGTAAATATTTATTATATACATCTTGTTGTCTAATTTCTGATTTATAAATAGTAACAAACTTTTTAAATTTATCATCAATTATATAGTTATCTGATGACATATTATCTATAAGATATATGTGATCGAAACCAACTGATATATGATGGTCTAACCATTCATTTATAATATGGCGTTCATTTTTAAACATTGTAATTATAGAGCATATCATATATATATATATATATTAAATAATTTATTATAGGAGGTTGGAGTTTTTGAAGCGTTCACTAATTTTTTCACTCATCCATGAATTAAATTTAAAATGATATATAAATGTTTTTGGTACAACTATACCAGTTCCATTTTTTTTTATAAATCTTCGTGCCCATTCATTTTCGTTCCAACCAAATGGATAATTTGGATCAAAATATAGTTTATTGTTAAATTTATTTTTAATTAAAACGTGTTTTGGAAATACTAAAAAAAATCCATTAAGTAAATAATTTTTAAAATCTTTATTATCTAATTCATAATCAAATATATTTAGTGCTTTTTCACTATACTGACAAGGCGTCGTGCTATTTTTTTTTAACATACAGCAGCCGGGCTTATTTGAAACCGGACCATAATAATTAAGTTTGTTTTTATTGAGGTGTGCTGAATATAATATGTGATATATTGTATTATCGCAAAATACGTCATCATTAGATAATATTATGGTGTCGGCGTTATTTTCAAAACACATATCAATCCCCTTGTTCCAAGTACCTGTGAGTCCTCCTGATGCAAGTTGATCTTTATTATGTACAACAGTAATACTAGAATATTTGTTACATAAATTTAATGTTATAGGATCATTTGATTCATTAATAAATAGAACAATATATGTGTTTTTAGGAAGAATCTCTATAAATTTTTTAATACAATTATCTACAAATATCCCATTATCTCCATGGGTTGTAATAATTACACCAATTTTTGTCGAAGATGAGATAAATTTTTTTTTCTTTTCTTCTGCTTCTTTTATAATTATCCTGTGCGTAGGACCATTATTTATATTTTTTTGTATATTAATAATTTTATTCAAATTATCTGTTGCCAACTTTTTAATATTTTTTATTTTTTCTTGGTTCGCGTTGAGTTCAGTGGGGTCCTTTTCTTTCATTCCAACCAACCCTTTTCCTGCTTGTGCTGATGTTAATACGTGATCAATTAATATGTGAGAATATACTATATTATTTAATAAGTTTGATAAGAAATAATAGTCTCCGCATCTTATTGAAGACCATGATGATTTATTTTTATTTTTTGAATGAAAGCAAAACATAGATGTGTCAACACGACCTACATGAATATCTTGTTTATTTCTCGGAAATATCAATCGGTTTCCTAGTTTATATTTCCAAAATAAAACATCGTTTGTTGATACTATATATTTTGATATAGTAGAAAGTGCATTATTATTCATAAAAACAGCATCATCATCTAAACCTATTATCCAATCATCTTTTACATAATCTAATAATTCATTCATATAAAGATTATAAAAATGACTTTTACTTTTGTCTGGAGTTTTTACTTTAAATATAATAATATTATCATATTCTTCATAATTCTTTAAATACTCTAAGCATCTATCATCATCATAACACATTATAATATTGTAGTTGTTATATGTTTGACTTAATATACTATTAATACAATTTTTAAAATACGTAGGTCTATAAGTATTGCGTATTAATATATTAAATTTTTGATTTTTTAATACTTTACTTTCTAAAGGAACTTTTGATATTTGTTCTACGTCCTCTTGAAGTGCTTGTGTCTGCGTTCCCCGCATTTGCATCCCCATAACCTTCTGCCGTTGCATCTGCAAAGCCTTCTGTTTTTGCATCTGAAAAGCCTTCTGTTTTTGCATCTGAAAAGCCTTCTGTTTTTGCACCTGTTCCTGTCGATGTTTATGTCTTTCTACATACCCATTGGCATTGGTAAACATATTTTGCATTTGTTGATGTTGGATTATCCCTCGTTGGTTCATTATTGTATAACATATTAAAATATATTAAAAATATGTATTAACTGGTTACAGAACTATTAATAGACATTATCGATAAGCATTCATATAATAATTATTATCAATTCTATTATCTGCTAGCCAAAAACAATGCCCTCCCAACGGATTAGCACTAGACAATGTCTCCTGAGAAAACGTATTTGCGATACCGTGTGGCGCAACCGTCCCTAAATTATTATCTATCATCGACTTTGAAAAATATACATCTTCTGGGATATACCCACTCTTAAAAGGCTTTATTTTATCGATGCATTCTATCATTATTGACTTTGACCGTAGAGAAAATCCACCGTTCCCTACTCCATTCTTATTAAGACCGCTGGGGATTTTCCACGGTGCTCCTATATAATCGTATTTCAAGAAGGGCGATATATTTCCGTGAAATAACATCGTATCTTCTTGGTATATAAGAATTTTTTCGCCAACAAATCTATTCCAAAAATCCTTTGTCATTAACAGATCGCTATATTTCTTGGGAACCAGATTATCTATATCAAGCTTTATTATCTTTATTTTTGATTCAGTATCCTTATGAATGGTCTCACACATTTTCTTCACCATCTCGTAATTTTTTGTTCCACATACAAAGGTATGATTCCAATCGTTTAGTTTAATAATTGTATTTCTCAATAAAAATTCTAAATGTGGCAAAGGGCGAAATTCTATTAAAACAGTTTCTTTTACACCACTCTTATCCCCAAAATTATTAATTTTAATATTTCGGAGAAAAGGTAGGTTAGATAAACATATTTGTCGATGAATTTCCTTTTTCGTATTTGGCTTAGATGCGTCACGTATTCCCAGATTCATCTGGATTGAATTTTGGGTGTATTTCAATCGGTTCTGTTTCTCTCGGTTCTGTTTATCTCGCGTAAGCTGGAGTTGTCTTTTTTTTCTTAAAAACATAACCC
>Ga0302131_1001351_pt1 | contig 13406 bp, 8 predicted proteins | sample CB9_20m_MG_FD_203105 | JGI IMG/M metagenome (GOLD analysis project Ga0302131, IMG submission 203105) | Marine microbial communities from Western Arctic Ocean, Canada - CB9_20m | ecosystem: Environmental > Aquatic > Marine > Oceanic | place: Canada: Western Arctic Ocean | collected 2017-09-19
AAGGCGTATCACAGCAATCACCTACACTGCGTCTGTCATCTCAGGCAGAGCTGCAGGTTAATGCGTTTCCGTCTTTGGTTGAGGGATTACAAAAGCGACCACCGCTAGAATATGTGGCTAAAATTAGTGACTCCGAAACTACGGGGTCCTTCACACACTTGATAAACCGTGACGCTACTGAACGATACTTCATGTTCATCAATGCTAGTAATCAAGTTTCTATCTATGATCTGGCAGGTAACCAGAAGACAGTGACATATCCTAATGGCACAGCTTATCTAAATAGTACCACTCCTGCAGCTGACTTCAGGGCTGTTACGGTTGCCGATTATACTTTCATAGTTAACTCAACACAGACCACAGCTATGAGAACTGATCTTACCCCTCTCTACCCATTTACTGGTTTGATTGCGGTTAAGCAGGGTGACTACAACCAGCGGTTCACTGTATTTCTAGATGGTGTTGAGGCTGCAAACATTACAACGTCTGCCACTGACCAAGTCCAAACTAGGACAGATGATATTGCTACGAGACTAGCTACAGCAATCGATGGTCAATCTAGTTTCACTGCTCGGGCTGATGGTTCGACTGTAGTAATTACCAAGACTGGTAACGCTACTTTCGACATGGCTACCTACGACAGTTTAGGAGACAAAGGCCTATCCCCCACTTCTGGGACAGTACAGCGTTTTGATGACCTACCTGAGACAGCACCTGAAGGCTTCATAGCCCACATTCAGGGTGACCAGACAAATGACTTTGATGATTACTATGTTAAGTTTGTAAGTGACAACGGCTCACAGACCAGTGTTGGTCAGGGTACATGGATCGAATGGGTTAAGCCCGGTATCACATACGAGATTAATGCCTCGACGATGCCTCACCTATTGATCCGTCAGGCTGATGGTTCATTTACGTTTGAAGAAGCTAACTGGGGCGACAGGGCTGTAGGTGACCTAGTGTCAGTACCAGACCCATCGTTCATAGATCAGAAGATTTCAGATGTGTTCTTCTTCCAGAACCGTCTAGGTGTCCTGTCGGATGAGAACGTAGTCATGTCGAGAACGTCAGAATACTTTGACTTCTTTGCAACGACTGCGAGGACCCTACTGGATAACGATCCAATTGATGTGGCTGCTAGTCACACCAAGGTGTCCACATTGAAACATGCTATTCCGTTTGACCGGAAGCTATTGCTGTTCTCAGATCAGACACAGTTCATTCTCAAAGGTGCTGACTTCATCACGCCTAAGAATACATCGATCAGCCAGACAACTGAGTATGAATCCAGTACAACCTCTAAGCCTGCAAGTGCTGGCAGTGTTGTGTACTTCCCAGCTAAACGGGGTGGCTTCACATCAGTTCGTGAATACTACGTTATCGATGATACTGACCGATCAGATGCTCAAGACATTACATCCCATGTGGCGAAGTATGTCCCTGATGGTGTCTACAAGATGGAAGCAAGTACAGCTGAGAATGCTCTAGTTTGTCTGACTTCCCAGGATACCAGCTCTATGTATATTTATAAGTATCACATAGCAGGTAGAGAGAAGGTACAATCTGCTTGGATCAAGTACACTTTAAGTGGCTGCGAGATACTGAGTGTCGAGTTCATTGAGAGTTCTCTTTATGTGGTAGCAAATAAAGCAGGTAAGACTGTTCTATTTCAGATTCACTTTGATGCTGGGCGCTTCGATGTAAATCAACTCTATGTAACACGCCTAGATGGTAGGATGACAGAAGCACAGGTAACTAAAACTTACTCTAGTGCAGCTAACCAGACTACAATCACAACGCCATTCGCACTGACCTCTCCCGTAGTTGTACGTCGAGGGGCATCGCAGGGTGTGGTGTTACCTACAGTATCCGCTAGCTCGACTACAGTCGTCGTAGCAGGCGACCACACAGCCACTGAGTTCTATATTGGTGAGCGTTATACAATGACATATGAATTCTCTCAGCCCACCCTAAAGGAGCCTACAGCTTCCGGTGGACGGGTAGCAATTACAGGTGGTCGATTACAGATTAAGCATTGGCTACTTCGATACCAAGACAGCGGTGACTTCGTTGTGAAGGTACAGCAACGGACCAGCTCCACATCTCTAGACTATGTATTTACAGGTCGAGTGATTGGTAGCGGTGCGAGTACGCTGGGTTCTACTACTCTGTCATCAGGAGACTTCAGGTTCCCTGTTATGTCTAAAGCCGAGAATATTCGGATAACCATTGAGAGTGCTAGCCACCTCCCCTGCCAGTTCCTATCGGCTGAGTGGGAAGGTCAGATGCACCTGAGAAGCAGACGAGTTAATGGATAAATTACTTACACCAACTACGGTGGAAGATATCGACTTCGTTGCCCCAAGATTAAGAAAAGCAGATTACAATGAGTGTACGGCTTCTACAGGTAAACAACCTCGTGGTGTCCTACATCGAAGTCTTGATCTTGGGGCAATCTCTCTGACCCTACGCGCGCCTGATGGTAACCGCGTGGGTCTTTGTGGGGTTGTTAATTCTTCCCATATAGAGGGCGCAGGAGTTGTTTGGATGGTCGCAACAGATGACATCTATCAGCACCAGACAACATTCCTGCGTAACTCGAAGAGAGCCTTAAAGCATCTCTCTGAGGACTATCTAGTTCTCTTTAACTGTGTAGATGCCCGAAATTCAGTCCACATCAAGTGGCTTCGTTGGATGGGCTTCACGTTCATCAACAAGCACGAAAATTATGGGGCCGAGAAAAGGCTCTTCTACGAATTTGTGAGGATTAAATAAATGTGTGAACCAGTGACACTGGCTACCCTTGGCACCACAGCAGCAGGCGTGGGTACAACAGCAGCAGTAGCAGGCACAGCCGCCACAGCCGCAACTACAGCAGCTACATGGTCTAAAGTAGGACTAGCCGTTCAAGGTATAAGCGCAGGTGCGAAGGTACTTGGAGCAATGGATCAATCCAATAACTCCAACGCTGCATATGTCCAGAATACCAGAGCAGCTAAAGATGCCTACTTCCTGAAGTCTAAACAATCAAACCTTCGGGTTTTACAAGAGCAGACCCAAGCATCTCAGCAGAAGCAAGACGCTGACCTTAAAGCTATGAAGGCACAAGGCACAGCTATGGCAGCTGCAGGTGGCTCTGGGGTTCAAGGCGCTAACGTAGCGCAACTACTAAATGACTTTGAGCGTTCTGAAGGTGTCCTGACTGATCGTATCAGCCAACGCCTCGAAGGTATTCAGTCACAGAATGAAATGAATAAGCTTGGCTACCAGAGCGAAGCTATTAACCGCATCGCCTCTATGCAGCCTATTGGGTTTGCCGAGACACTGTTTAACGTAGTTGAACCCATCGCTGGATTTGGCATTGATTATGCCGACTCCAAAGCGCGTAACGCTAGTATATAGGGATATAAAAAATGGCTAGACCAGCAATTGGTAATCCCTTCGATGGGCAAATTGGGACGGTAGCACCTACAGCATCTCCCGTAGATATTTACCAGCGTGGCGTAGTGCAGCGTAGTCCTTTTGTGGCTTTAGCAAATACCCTGTCACGCTTAGAGCAGAAGGCTACCCCCGCTATACAAGCTGCTGAAGCACGAGCTGCTGAAGCAGAATATGCAGCGGGTGTAGAACTATATAACACTAACCGGGTAGCAATGGGTCAGGCTGTAAAAGATGGCATCATTCAAGAGGGTGAAAGTCCGTACCTCCGTAAGGGGTATAGAATTTCTCACTTAAATACGATGGCAGCTAGGTACACTGATGAACTACAGAATGCTCTGGTAGCTAAGAAGTTGTATAAGAACGGCGACCCTAAAGCTATCGAAGACTTTACTGATAAGTTCTACGAGGAATTCCAATCTTCAAATGGCATCGATGGTTATCGTGACGTTGAGGTAGCTGAGTTCTTCTCAGGAGCAGCTGCAAAGGCTAACGAGACTTTCAGGTCAGCTTGGAAAGAGAAAAACATAGCGTACCAAAAAGAAGCCAACTACAACGCTTGGTCTATGGAAGTTAGTGCCTATACCGATACTCTCTTTTTACCCGGCGATACCGAGGAAGTCCGTCAGAAGAAGCAAGGACAACTTGCTGTATGGTTAAGTCAGAAGGTCAAAGAAGCTGACCTCGATGGCATGAGCCGAGCAAAGATTAACGAGACAGTAATCAACAGCGTAATTCTTACAGCCTATGAAAAGAATGACCTAAGTGTTCTCGATGTTCTCGATGGGGTTGTCACAGGTACAGGCGTCCTTGGAAGAGGACCAGCAGCCCGAGAAGCTGTATATAAAGCTAGAGGCGATATCGCTACAAGCATTGCTGCGGCTGAAAAGGCTCAGAACGATGCAAGGAAAGAGTCTCAGAAGGTAACAATAGCGGCATCGTCCGGTGAGATAATTATGGCTGCGCTAGCAGATCGAGGTTCACCGGATGATGCAGTAGCTCAACAGGCCCAACAGATCATAACTAAGCATCTTAACGAATTAGGCGTACTCGCTAGAAATGGCGTGGCTGGTGCAAGCGCACAGCTAATTTCTATGACCAATTTCATAGACGCACAGCAAAAAGCTGAAGAAGAAGAACGAAACCCCGCAACTCCTAACGAACTCTTTGAACTGCAGATGGATGTGATGAGGGAGACAGACCCTGTTATGGTCTTTAATATGTTAGCCGTAGCTAGGCGTAATGGGAAGATTCAGGGTAAAGAGATGGCTCCACTTCTAGCTCAGTGGAAATCAATAGTTGGTGCAAATCCAGAAAACCAATTAGCCGTTTATGACCCCTCTAGTATCGCCTCAAAAGAGCGAGACAATTTTATAACATCTCTCGGGTACGCTACAGAGTTTGGAGTATCTACTGGTGAGAACCGTATCAGAACATCATTAGCGATTGATACCTATAATATGGAATATCTAAAGGCTTCTTCAGCTTTAAAGGCTGAGTTAGGTCGTGTCTTGGAACCTCTGGAACAGATGAGGGTAGCTCAAGAAGTTAGACAAAGAATATATCCCACATTGGTAGAGTTAGAGACATTAGCTTCGGCTGAAGGCTTACTCGAAGAGAACCAAGTTGTAATACAAGAGACCGAGCGACAAGAGCGAGAAGACGCAGCTACGCGGGTCCTCTTAGTCCAACAAGCGACTGCCCAAGGTTTAACCCCTGAAGAAATAGCCCTCATGTCAAATGATGACCTAAGCCTCGCGCTAGAATAAGGAGCCGAAAATGGCTGAGAATAATCCCGTCGATCAGATGCTGTCTGCATTCGGCGTCCAAGAGAATACTATGAATGCAGCCTCAGAGCTGGCCGGGATGATGTCAAAGATTAACACTCCCGCCGCTGCTCCTGTGGTCCCCGCAGCTACTGCAGAAACTGCTCCTACTGCAATCCTACAGACACAAGAAGAACTAGATCGAGCCAAGGCCCTTATCTCAAAGAACCCAGAAACTATGGGTCCTATGATTGATAAGAAGTACGGCCCCGGTGCAGCCCTCTCAATTATGCAAAATAAGTATGTACTACCTGCAGAACCTGAAGAGAAAGAAGGTGGCTTTATTCAGGGGGCGAAGGACGTATTCTCAGGGGTAGTTCGCGGCTCTTTAGGAGCTGGTGCGGAGCTTCGACAGACTTATGAAAACTTTGGTTCTATCAATGAAGCTCAATTTAGAGAGATGGTGGATGCCAAGGCGCTTGAAATTGAAACATCTCGCGGCACACCACTCACAAGTGCGGAGCGTAGTGAGCTTGAATTAAAAGAGAGCATGGCATTCCGCAATACTTGGAGCCTCAAGAACCCTTTCATGAATGCAAAGATTGGGGACCCTGATGATTTACCAGATTATAGTGCCGATACGGCCCTCGGCAACCTAGCTACTGTCGGAGTTCTCGGTAAAACTATTGACTTGCGAGATGAACTGGCTGCCCCAGATACCATTAAAGGTAGTCTGGCTGAAGGACTATCACAGTTTCTTACAGGTTATGTAGCACTTGGTGGCGGTGGTGCAGGTATCGTCCGTGGTATTGCGATTGGCGCGGCAGTAGACGCCACTATGTTTGATCCTTTAGATGCAAACTTATCTACTTGGATGGACTCTTCGGAAAACGAATGGGTTAAGAAGTTTGTCCCTCAAGCTCTAGTCAAGAATGCAGATGATACTGAGTGGGAAGCTCGAATGAAATCCTCTATTGAGGGCGGCATTCTGGGTGGTCTAATTGAATTTCCCATAGCAATGGTGAAATTTGCTCGGGCAACTAAGAAGGCGAAAACAGAGGTAGCGACTAACGGATCAGTTAGTTCGGATACCCTAGCGGAACTTGAAGAGATTGAGGCAACTATCCAAAGCTTCGACGATCTAGCAGCTGACGGTAAGCCTAGAGGCGCTATGACACCTGACGGGATGTTCACCACTCCTGAAGGTATGAAGTTTGACCCTAACAATGCTGGTACTCGCCGCTTTGACTTAGAGACTAAAGTTGACACTGCAGTAGACCAAGCACAGCCGGGAGCGTTAGACACTCCTGAAGTTGGTACGTCCCCTGATTTGGATACGACGCCACCATCGCGGGTAAACCTAGCAGATGAACTTCAACCAGATGCCCCAAAGGCTCCAACTGTTGAGACTTCTGACATACCTGTAGCAAGTGCAGCCGATGCCCCGGTTAAGGTTGTAAAGCCTAAGAAGGTCCCTAGTGCTGTTGTCGGGGACGCTAAATTGTTTAAGGCAGCTCTACGAGGCACTACTAAAACTAACGAGATTGTGCCACTCAGCGCGCTCGATCTTGAGGGTAACGATATTGGCCTGTTTAACTGGGACAATATGGATGGTCCACAGGACGCCATGAAAGTCATGGACTCTACTCAGCAGGCCTTATCAGACGCTGGTGTCCTCAAAGCTAATGGCTTAGAGACAAAACAGACCCTGCAAACAGTGTACGACGAATCTGTAGAAGAGGTAGCTGACTTGGTAGGGGCAAATCCCGATACGGTTAGAGCAACATTCTTAACTGCAGAGAAGGTTACCCGAGATAGCGCACGGCGCATTGTGTCCGGTAAGATGATACTACAATCTACAGGTCGTAGGATTTCTGAACTGTCTGAGCTTATCACAAGGTCAGCAAAGGCAGGCGACACTAATACCGCAGTTGAGCGACAACTTATTAATCTAATGACATTACATGCAGATATTCAATTATCTGTAAAAGGAATTCAGACTGCTGCAGCTAGAGCTGTAGGTGCAGGCCGTATCAGGACTGCAGATGCTTTAGGTGATGATGCTCTAGATGCGTTGATGCAATTTGGTGGTTCTAAACAAGTACAGAAACTCGCCAAGAAAATAGCTTCAGCTGATGGCAATAGAGCAGCTCAAGCTAAGATGATTAGGAAGGCTAGTGAGAACAAGTTCTGGGGTGTTATTAACGAAGTGTGGCTGAACGCCATTTTATCTGGCCCAAGAACTCACATACTCAACATGGGCGCTAACGGATTTAACATGATACTCCGCCCCGGCATTCGTGCAGTAGGTGGTGCTCTTACTGGAAACACTCAGGCTATGGAAGAAGGCGCACGACAGTATGCCTACTTAGCCAGCGAAATCTTTGAAGGCATTACATACTTAGCCACAATCGGCAGGACCCAAAAGGATAGCTCAATGGCTAACGCCTTCAGGTCCTTCTACAACGCTGAGAGTATACTAGATACCGCTACAAAGTTTGACCCTGTTAGGGGAAAGCATCGTGCAATATCAGCGGGAAATGGTAACGTATTTGGTAACGGACTAGCTAAGGGAACGATAAACCTAGCTGGTAAATTGGCTACAATGTCAAACCGCGCATTAACTGCAGAGGATGAGTTGTTTAAGCAGATGATTTTCCGTTCTCGTATGAGAGCAATGGTTACATCACAGGCTCATCGTTTGGATGCTAAGGCCTTAAAGGCCCAAGGATACAAAACCAAAAACGATTACATTATTGGTGAGATGGACAGGGCTATTAACACCAAAGAAGCTCTCGCTGAGAGATGGCAGAAAATGGTTAAGTCAGGTCAGGTTCTAGATGATGCTGCAGCTAAAGATATATTCATCAGTAAGCATACAGGCTCCTATAACCACACAAGTGAAATGGCTACTCAAGCACTAGGTGATGCGCGTGAGAGTACGTTTACCACTCCATTGAGAAACGGCACGTTCACTAACGACATGCAAAAGCTCATCGCACGTAACCCTTGGATGCGTCAAATTATGCCGTTTGTGCAGACGCCTACCAATATCCTTCGCACAGCCTTTGAACGCACCCCCGGTCTAAACTTAATAATGAAAAGACAGCGTGAATTGCTAAGGACAGGGACCCCTGATGAGAAGGCAATTATTTATGGCAACATGGCGGCTGGTGCTGCATTCACTTTTGCAGCTTACCAATTAGCTTCCAATGGTAGGATTACCGGAGGTGGGCCATCTTATAGTAGTGACTCAGATAAAGCTAAATTGTGGAACGCTTCACCAGATTGGCAACCATACTCCATGAATATTGGTTCAGTTGAGAAACCCCAGTGGGTTGAGCTGAAAAGATTAGACCCACATGGGATGATCTTTGGTATTGTAGGCGACCTGTTTGAGATGGCTGAGTATATGTCCGATGCACCTGACCCAGAGTTAACTGAATTAACTGGTATGGTAGCAGCCTCATTTGCAAATAACGTAATGTCTAAGACTTATATGATGTCACTCAGTGATACTATGAAGCTGTTTGATGGTTCTGCGTCAGGTAGTAAGTTTAAGAATTTCTTTGACTACCGATTAGCATCTGCAATCCCATTCTCAAGTCTCTCATACCAAATGAACCAGAACCAGAATGATGTGATGACAGAGCTACGCACAACAACAGATCGACTGAAATCCCGTGTGTATGGTATGGATACGTCCACTCCTAAGCACGATTGGTTGACAGGTGAAGCTGTGGACACTCCCGATTATCTTCTTGGGTTTATCCGTCAGAAGAAACTTGAGACAGCTGGAAACATTACTGCAAAAGTATACGAGGAACTTAGAAACCTTAATCACGCTTTCGTAGGCCCACAGAGAAATATTGGCGATATCGAACTAAACTCAGTTCAGTATCAACGATATAACGAATTGGTTGGCTCGGTAGTAGTCAAAGGTGGTCGCACACTATTAGAGACTCTTAATCATGAGATGGGGTCTAAACGCTATGCGTCTTACACCGCATCTTCAGAGATAAACCAACCCGCTTCCGCAAACGATCCGCGAGTTAAGCACCTAAATATCTTCATTCAAGTTGCTAAACAAAAAGCAGAACGTCAGCTATTAAAGGAATTCCCCGATATGGCAGACGCTAAAAATCAGAACACCCGCAATAGGAAACTAATGCAGGGCGGTAGAGAAGCCGGGGAACTGATTTTCTCAGTTGATTAACACCTACAGGCCCCTCTTCGGAGGGGTCTCTCCCTTTTAAATTCAGGAGATATGGATGTCTTCCATTATTAACTATGTCGCTGACGGATCGACGAACTCGTTTCAAATCCCGTTCACCTACATAAGCCAATCGCATGTGGTAGTCACCGTAGATGGTGTTAGCGTAACGCCTACTTTCATTAACGATACTCAGCTTAGTGTATCCCCCACACCAGCCGCAGGCCTCATAGTAATCGTAAAGCGAGTTACGCCTGTAGTAGCACTTGTAGACTTTACAGATGGCTCAACTCTATTTGAGGCTGACCTAGACCTCGCTCACCAGCAGAACAGGTTAATCTCCGAGGAAAGCCGTGACCGTGCAGATAATGCCATCACGACTTTGAATGCTAATATCACGAACATTAACACAGTAGCTGCTAGCAACACTGCGGTTAATACAGTGTCCAGCAATATAGCCAGCGTCAATGATGTATCAACCAACATGGCTGAAGTGCTACTTGCTGATACTAATGCTGCTACAGCTACGACTAAAGCTGGAGAGGCTTCTGCATCTGCTAGCACTGCATCTACTCAGGCTGGCATTTCAACGACTAAAGCTGGTGAGAGTGCTGCAAGTGCTGCAGCTGCCCTAGCTTCTAAGAATGCAGCGGCGACTTCTGAAACGAATGCTGCGGGTTCTGCAGGTACTGCAACAACCCAAGCGGGACTTGCAACATCCAACGGTGCTTCTCAGGTTTCTCTGGCTACGGCTCAGGTTTCACTTGCAACGACTAAAGCCTCGGAAGCTTCTGCAAGTGCCTCTACAGCTACTACACAAGCTGGTATAGCAACAACTCAAGCGTCTACAGCTACTACACAGGCTGGCATTTCTACAACCCAAGCTGGTATCTCAACTACAAAGGCTTCTGAAGCATCTTCAAGTGCTGCGGCTGCTTTAGGTAGCCAGAATGCTGCCTCTTCTAGTGCATCTTCTGCTTCTACAAGTGCTGGTACAGCTACTACTCAGGCTGGGATTTCTACGACTAAAGCGGGTGAAGCGGCAACATCTGCGTCTAACGCTTCCACATCTGCCTCAACAGCGACAACCCAAGCTGGCATATCAACAACCAAGGCTGGCGAAGCTGCTGCATCTGAGACGGCTGCGGCTGGGTCTGCGTCCACTGCAACAACCCAAGCTGGTATTGCCACAACCAAAGCTAGTGAATCTGCTGCATCTGCATCAGCTAGTGCAACATCTGCATCATCCGCACAGGCATCTAAAGACGCTGCCCTTGCTGCATTAGATTCATTTGACGACAGGTATTTAGGCCAGAAGTCTGCTGACCCAACTGTAGACAATGACGGTAACGCTTTAGTAGCTGGAGCTTTGTACTTCAATACGACTGACGATGTCATGAAGGTGTATGAAGGTTCTAGCTGGGTTGCTGCTTATGCTTCCCTGTCAGGCGCTCTGCTTGCTGCAAACAATCTGTCTGATTTAGCAAGTGCATCTGCTGGTCGTACTAACCTCGGCCTTGGAACTAGCAACAGCCCTACGTTCGCTGGTCTAACTACAACTGCTGATGTGTCCTTCGGCGACAACGACAAGGCCATCTTCGGTGCTGGGTCTGACCTACAGATTTACCATGATGGTACTCATAGCCGCATAAATGATACTGGAACAGGGTTTTTAGTTATTGCTGCTAGTCGTTTACAAGTTAACAATGCTGCTAATAATGCAGAGATGATTGTTGCTGTTGAGGGCGCACAAGTAGAATTGTTTCATAACGCCGCAATGAAATTGAACACCACAGCCACTGGCATTGACGTAACAGGCACAGTGACGGCTGATGGGCTGACTGTGGATACTACAACCCCCTTTATGTCTTTTAAGGAGTCTGGCGCAACTAAACTTTTTATTGGTGAAAGTAGTGCAGTTGGTGGTGGTGGTGCAGGTTATTATGATTTTTATGCTGTTACAGGTTTAGGACAAAGGTTCTTTACAAACTCCTCAGAACGTATGCGTATCGACTCGTCAGGCAATGTTGGCATAAACATGACTGCCCCTAACTCCGGCCTACATGTAAATGGAAGCATTACAAGTAGTAACTTAGGGCAAGACGCATCAACCTCTAAAGGTCTTTCCTTACAGGGTTACGGAGACACTTCTTACATAAACATGAGTGGTGCTGGCAATCTAATCTTCCGTATGGGTTCAACCTTTGCAGAACGTATGCGCGTCGACTCATCGGGCAACCTGCTTGTGGGTAAGACGAGTGCTGCTTACAATACGGCTGGTTTTCAAATTCAGTCTAATGGTATTGCTGGAGCAACTACTTCCGTTGGTAGGCCTTTCTATGTAAACAGAAAAAGCACTGATGGTGCACTTTTTGACCTATATAAAGACGGCACATCTGTGGGCAGCTGGATGTCACGGGCTGGTGTTGTTTCGACAATAATACTTGACCCTCGTTCTGGTGGTGGCGGTCTCTCTGGTGGCGGTGCAGCATTGTACCCAACCAATAATGTGGGCGCACTTTCTAACGGAGCTTTAACACTTGGTGATGCGTCATATAAGTTCAATGACGGCCACTTCTCAGGAACAGTCAACGCAGCCAACTTCAACACCACCTCAGACGCTACACTCAAGACCAACGTAGAGACCCTCACAGGCTCTCTGGATGCCGTTAAGTCCCTGCGTGGTGTATCATTCGATTGGCTAGAGAATGGCAACTCAGAGGTCGGCGTAATCGCTCAAGAGGTGGAAGCAGTTCTACCTGATTTAGTCAGCACTAACGGCGAAGGCATTAAGTCAGTCAAGTACGGTAACATGGTTGCGGTGCTGATTGAGGCAATCAAAGAGCAGCAGCTTCGCATTGAAGCCCTCGAACTTAAACTAGGAGAATAATTATGGCTGTAACATTTACATGGTCTGTAGCAAACCTTGAGCGCACAACAGCAGACGGCGGTGTGACAGTAGTCCACTGGCGCTGCGATGGCGTGGATGGGGAGGCTTCGGCTGGCTCATACGGCACAACCTCATGCACACCTGACGCATCTGCATCTGACTTCATTGCATTTGCTGACTTAACTCAAGCCAACGTGCTTGCTTGGGTCTGGAACACTGTCGTGAAAGCTGACGTTGAAGCAAGCATTACGGATCAGATCAACGCTGAGTTGAACCCAACGACTACCGCTGGGCTTCCTTGGTAATCTCTACGCTAATAGTGGAAGGACACGACGATGGCGATTAAAGTAAACGGTACTACGGTTATTGATGATAGTAGAAACCTTGTAAATATTGTAAGTGGGGCGGGTAGTAGTACAACCTACGGTGCTGTTGGTACTTATGCCTTCTTGTATTCAGAGGGTGTAGGCATTGTTGACGGCACCACTCATGCTGGGTCTAACTTAAAACCAGCGGGATTTTACTGGAGCGGCAGTTTGGGTAATGATGCGTCTGGGGCTGCAGACCTGACAAAAGGTGGCTCAACTCTTTCTGGTACTTGGAGGGCAATGGGGCGGGTATATTACAACTCTAGCTCAGCAGCCCAAAGAGTTACTCTATTCGTGAGGATATCATAATGAGCATCACAATCACAGAAGTCCGTAATGCGGCATCACTACAGTCTGACAACGCTCGTATGAACGTAGAGATTAATCACCCACAGCACGGCTGGATACCCTACACACTAGACCCTGCTGACACTGACACAACCATCGACAACGATGAAGTCATGGCTCTTATTGGTACAGACTTTGCAGCCTACGTTGCACCTACTCAAGCAGAACTAGACGCAGCTACAGCAGCACAGGTACGCAGTGAGCGTGACAACATCCTAGCCACAGTCGTTGACCCTCTGGTATCCAACCCACTTCGCTGGGCTGACCTAACGTCTGACAAACAGGCTGAGTGGTCACAGTACAGGATTGACTTACTGGGTGTACCACAGCAGGCGGGTTTCCCAGCAGACATCACTTGGCCCACTAAGCCTGAGTAATGAAAG
>Ga0302131_1001352_pt1 | contig 13405 bp, 8 predicted proteins | sample CB9_20m_MG_FD_203105 | JGI IMG/M metagenome (GOLD analysis project Ga0302131, IMG submission 203105) | Marine microbial communities from Western Arctic Ocean, Canada - CB9_20m | ecosystem: Environmental > Aquatic > Marine > Oceanic | place: Canada: Western Arctic Ocean | collected 2017-09-19
CTTTTCACTATTTCGAACACCCAATCCGATACTTTGCCGCACTCCTCAAAGAATACACTTGCTGCCATCGAATCAGGTTTTAGAATGTTCAGATGGACGTTGCCATCTCCGATATGGCCGAACCATATAATTTCGAAATCTGGATAGGCTTTACTGACGAGTTCATCAACTTCAGTCAGAAATTCTGGAACTTTTGCTACCTTAACCGAAATGTCATTTTTATAGGGGGTGAACTGTGAAATAGTTTCAGATATGTCCTCACGAAGACGCCAAAGACTTTTAGCCTGATTCAAATTCTGACTAATGGTGCCATCAAGAACCCAGCCAGATTCCATACTCTGTTCAAACAAGGACATCGCTGTCTCAAGGTCTGCTTCTGTATTATTTTCAAATTCGATTAATACATAGAACTCTGTCTGGCTTTCAAAGGGCTTTTGCAGTCCTTTTTCCGCGAGAACATGATTTAGCGCTTTGTCGGAGAAGAACTCAAAGGCGGTGAGACTCAGATTGTCTCTAAATAATTGCAAAACCGGCATGGTCGACTGCATATCATCTACACCCAGGAGTAAGACACTGGGGTCTTTTGCTTGGCTACAGAGTCCTATTGTAGCCTCAACCACAAAGCCCAATGTGCCCTCGGAGCCGACGAACAAATGTCGGAAATCATAGCCGGTAGCGTTTTTCGCCAAGCCTTTGTTTAGATCAAGAAGCTCACCGGAACCGGTAACCACCTTTAAACCATCTACCCAATTCCTGGTCATACCATAGCGTATTACTTTAATGCCGCCAGCGTTTGTGGCGATATTACCGCCTATTTGACTAGATCCAGCGGAGGCGAAGTCAACCGGGTAGAGCAGGCCTTTATCCATAGCAAACTGCTGAAGCTGCTCGGTGATCACCCCAGGCTGGCAAATCACCTGTTGGTCACTGGCATTAAAATCGAGTATTTGATTCATCCGATCAAATGCCACAACAACTTCTTGATTCATGGCCACTGCGCCACCGCTAAGGCCTGTGCGGCCTCCAGAGGGCACTAAGGCAAATTTTTCCTTATTGGCTAAAAGCACCAACGATTGGACGTCTTCTATAGTGCTTGGCAACACAATAGCGAATGGGTCCGCCGGAAAGGCTTTAGTCCAGTCTTTGCCGTAGTTTTGTTTGTCTGTTTCACTGGTTTTAACCCAGTCTATTCCTACAATGTCAGCTAATTTGGCTAGTAGCTCTGTTTTCGAGCAATTCATAGTTGAGGCGTTCCGGATAGTTTAATGAGACGGTTGTTAAAGCTTCTGAACAGTCAAAATATTCTCTAAAAGACTGAATCAACCCAATGGCAAACTAGGATATGTTACCATGTGCGAGCACTTTGAGCAGGATTTGACCCACGACAATTGAATTAGAAAGACGCACGGCTGTTAATAACAGCTGGTCATCAATACTTACGTCCGCATGCGAACCCCGTATGCTTAGTTTAGAGCAATAACCACATAAACTTAATCACCCACTCAAACTCTGAATAAATTCCCAATGATAATGAACCCCACATCCTTTGAAAAAAGTAAGATAAAGATCCTTCTCCTCGAAGGCGTCCACGCAAGCGCTCTTCGTAGTCTGGAAAAAGCCGGCTATACCAACGTAGAAAGCATAAAAACCTCTCTTGGTACTGAGGAGCTGAAGCAAAAGATTGCAGGAGTTCATTTTGTCGGTATTCGGTCTCGAACCCAGCTAACCAACGAAATATTCGAAGCTGCCAATAAACTGCTCGCGGTAGGCTGTTTTTGTATTGGTACTAACCAAGTTGACCTCAATGCGGCCCTTATTCGAGGCATCCCGGTCTTTAATGCCCCTTTCTCCAATACCAGAAGTGTTGCAGAGCTGGTCATTGGACAAACTATCTTGCTACTCAGAGGCATTCCTAAGAAAAATGCTCTATTGCACAAGGGTGTCTGGCTAAAGGCGGCAAAGGGATCGTTTGAGGCCCGCGGTAAAAAGCTCGGAATTGTGGGCTACGGTAATATTGGCTCTCAGTTGAGCGTTCTAGCTGAGGGTATGGGTATGAAGGTGTATCTATATGATGTGATGACTAAACTGCCACTGGGAAACGCCACTCAGCTGGATTCATTAGAAGAGTTGATGAGCGTGTGTGATGTTGTCAGCCTTCATGTACCTGAAACGCAACAAACACAAAATATGATCGGGGCTGAGCAAATAGCCTGGATGCGCCCAGAGGCTGTGCTTATTAATGCATCACGAGGCACGGTGGTGGACATTGACGCGCTGGCAACCGCCCTCAAGGATGAAAAAATAGCAGGCGCTGCTATTGACGTTTTCCCTGCTGAACCGAAATCTAATGACGAAGAATTTATATCCAAACTGCGTGAATTCGACAACTGCATTTTAACGCCTCACGTTGGCGGCAGCACTATGGAAGCTCAGGAAAATATCGGCGTTGAGGTGAGCGAGAAGCTCGCGAAATACAGCGACAATGGGTCTAGCGTCACTTCAGTTAATTTCCCAGAAGTCACCCTACCTGCTCATCCCGACAACCACCGAATACTTCACATCCATGAGAACGTGCCCGGCGTCCTCACCAAAATCAACTCGGTGTTTTCTGAAACCGGAATCAATATCCGCTCGCAGTTTCTCCAAACAAACGAAAAAGTTGGCTATGTGGTCATGGACATCGATCAGAAGTACAGCGAGCTTGCACTAGAGAAACTTAATCAAGTCACGGGAACTATCCGCTGCCGTGTACTTTTCTAGATAAACTAGATTGGCTTAAAAGCTCTATCCACCGACGCAAATACCTGATGTCTGTATGTCTCGCTTTCATTAACTAAATGATGGCGAGCATCTGGTATTTTATCTATGTGAATATTGGGAAACTTCAATTTAAATTTTTCTAAATTGTATTTCCAGTCCACCGTAGTGTCATCAGTACCTTGTATAACGTGAAGTGGCACCTTGTTAACTTCAGCTAGCTTAAATCGCGATTGGTACTTAACCATCGCCAATATCCAGTCCCGCATTAAGCGCCTGCTTTGTAGCGGATCTTGGCATTTAACAAAATCTAAAAACCTCTGGTCGTGACTGTTCTCAGAAAATTTTCTATTGGTCGATGAAATAAAATACCGGCTTAAAGCAAAAAGTAGCCTGCTTGTTTGCCAGGCGTATGGCCTTAGCAGCGGCGCTAAGGCAACAAATTTAGAGAGCGGGAATTGGGGGGAGAATCTGTTTGAAAGCAAGCAATCTATCATCACCGCAGCACCTGTGCTTTGGCCAAGAAGATTCCAAGGGCCAGGCAGTTCTGCACTTGCCATGGCATCTAACAATCGCAACAAGACATCAGAATACAATTCAAATGACTCAATACTTGCCACTTTACCGCTGGACAGTCCATGGCCCGGCATATCGAATACGACAACACAAAAATTCTGATCTAAGCAGTGTTTAATAATGTGCTGATAGATTCCACTGTGATCGAAATAGCCATGCAGCAGAACAACAGTGCCTTGGATATCTCTACCGACCGGTTTGAAACACTGAACAACCACATCGAAGCCTGCCGCATGAATAATGCCAGCGGTGTGGCTAATGTCTTCTCCAATCACGTTCGAATCGAATCTATAGAACTCAAAATAGAGTTCAAACGCTGAGCTTAAGGCCTCAGCGAGTGGCGCCGTAAAATCTATTTCGCCAAGGCCACGACGAATTGCTGTTGCATCAGAGGATGTAAACATTCGAACCGGTTAGACTATTATCTAACATCTGCAATTTTTGCCGTAATCTATATGCCATCGATATAACGTTGAGACATTTCATCCAAGGTATAGATCTTCTTGATGCTGGATGTTTGCCCCTCGCAGCCGAAAGATTGCAGTCTTTCAATAACAATATTTCTCATTGCGGTAGTTGATGCAATCAGGAATTTTCGTGGGTCGAATTCTGATTTATTTTCACCTAGAAATTTTCGAACAGCGCCGGTAGAGGCAAGTCTTAGATCAGTGTCAATGTTGACCTTGCGAACCCCATGCTTGATACCTTCCTGAATTTCTTCAACAGGGACACCATAGGTTTCAGGGATTTCGCCACCAAATTCGTTAATCACTGCCAGCCAATCCTGCGGCACCGATGACGACCCGTGCATTACTAAGTGGGTGTTAGGTATCTTGGCATGAATTTCTTTTATGCGCTGAATCGCTAAAATATCACCTGTTGGTGGGCGACTGAATTTATAGGCACCATGGCTAGTACCAACGGCTATCGCCAATGCGTCAACGCCCGTTGCAGCAACAAAATCTGAAGCTTCCTGAGGGTCAGTTAAAAGCTGAGACATCGAAAGTACGCCTTCGGCACCGCTACCATCCTCTTCGCCGGCCATCCCTGTTTCCAATGATCCAAGGCAACCAATTTCACCTTCCACGGAAACGCCGCAGGCATGAGCCATTGCAACCGTCGTCTTAGTAACAGCAACATTATAATCAAAATCAGCCGGCGTCTTGCCGTCTTCTCCTAGCGAACCATCCATCATAACGGATGAAAAGCCAAGCTGAATTGAGCGTTGGCATACGGCAGGTGAGAAGCCGTGATCCTGATGCATAACGATCGGCACGTGAGGATATTCTTCAATAGCGGCTTGAATCAAATGCTTGAGAAAATTGGCGCCGGCATACTTTCTTGCACCAGCGGATGCTTGCAGTATTACGGGGCTGTTAACTTGAGCAGCTCCCTCCATGATCGCTTGAACTTGTTCGAGATTGTTCACATTAAACGCAGGCACGCCGTATTGATGCTCTGCGGCATGATCAAGTAACTGTCTTAAGCTAATAAGGGCCATGACTAATCCTCTAATATTTAACTGAAATTAAATTTCTATTTGAATGTCTTTGTAAATGTCTAATCGAGTGTCTTGCTAAATACCTAATCGAGTATCTAGTTCCCCGCGGCACACAGTGAGGTTTGTCAGTTAACTACCGCGTTCTTTTAGTATTTGTACTGCAGGTAATTCGTCACCCTGCACATATTCCAAAAATGCGCCGCCGCCTGTTGATATATAGGAAATAGCGTCGGTTACTTCAAATTGATCAATCGCGGTAATAGTCTCACCACCTCCGGCGATAGAAAAACCTTTATTTTTTCCAACTGCTTCAGCGATAGCTTTAGTGCCTGCGGCAAATGCTGAGAACTCAAATACACCCACTGGCCCATTCCATATTATGGTTTTCATATTGCCGATTATGTCATTTAAGACAGCGATACTCTGTGGCCCAATGTCTAATATCAAATCATCATCAGCGATTTCTGATACATTTTTGATAGTGGCCTGCGCCGTCTCCGAAAATTCTCTAGCGCATACAACATCTACAGGTAAAGGTATTGTGGTCTGCTCCATTAGCTTTGCAGCTACGCTTACAAGATCCGGTTCATACAGTGACTTACCTACATTAAAACCACTGGCCGCTAGAAAGGTGTTGGCTATGCCGCCGCCTACGATTAACTGATCAACTTTTCCCGCGAGGCTTTGTAGCACTTCTAATTTGCTGGACACCTTGGCTCCACCCACAATCGCGAGCATCGGCCGCTCGGGATTTCTGAGGGACTTCTCCAGCGCATCCAATTCTTTTGCTAACAATGGACCGGCGCACGCCGTGGCCGCAAACTTTGCCACTGCGTGGGTGCTAGCCTGCGCTCTGTGAGCGGTTCCGAAAGCATCCATAACAAAAACATCACACAGAGATGCATAGCGCTTGGCTAATTCGTCACTGTTAGATTTTTCACCAACGTTAGCCCGCACGTTTTCTAAAACAACGATGTCAGCACCGGCATTGGAAATTGACAGTGGAGAATCAAGATAATCATCCACCAAAGCCACTGAACAATCCAGCAACGCCTCTAAATGCTTTGCCACAGGGGCGAGCGAAAATTCACTTTGCTGAGAGATCACCAACCCTTCTTTAGGGCGTCCTAAATGACTCATGACAATAACTTTTGCACCGGCCTGCATCGCCGCCTTTAGTGAGGGGATAGCGGCGCGAATACGAGTGTCATTTACTATTTTGCCATTCTTGATGGGCACATTTAGATCTTCTCGAATCAAGACTGTTTTCTGATCTAGTTCAAGCTGCTCCATTCTCAGGAATGTCATTGTTTGGCCTTTCTCCACTATTGCTTACAGTCATTCTAAAATGAAAACGTCTTTGGTTAACCCAGTCGGCACATATACTGAGCCACATCTAACATTCTATTAGCGTAGGCCCATTCATTATCAAACCACACCAATAACTTTATCAGGCGGCGATTAATCACCTTGGTCTGATTTAAATCGACGACAGCCGATCTTGGGTCATGATTAAAGTCACAAGAAGCTAGCGGTTCTTCGGTCACTCCCAAAATGTTAATTGGCAGCGCTTTGCTAGCATTTTTTATCGCCCTAATCACCTCATCAATAGAGGTATCTCGTGACACATTGATTGACAGATCCATGGCCGAAACGTTTACCGTAGGCACTCTAACGGCCTGAGCCTCAAGCTTGCCCGCAAGGTGGGGCAGGATACGCTCTATACCCTTGGCCAGAGCAGTCTCAACAGGAATGATGGACTGCATTGCGCTGCGAGTCTTACGTAAATCGCTGTCGTGGTAGCTATCAATAACTGGTTGGTCATTCATCGCCGAATGTATTGTGGTTATAGCACCAGAATCAATACCAAAGTTATCGTCCAATACTTTAAGTACCGGAACAATACAGTTAGTGGTACACGATGCATTTGAGACAACCGTATCTTTAGCCGTCAATGTGTCTTGATTTATGCCATAAATAATTGTGGCGTCCACGTCGCTTTCCGCAGGCTGAGAAAACAACATTTTTTTCGCGCCTTGAGATAAATGTTTCTCGGCAGTCAGTCGATCAGTAAATGAACCACTGCATTCTAAAACCAGATCTACTTCTTGTTCTCTCCAAGGCAAGCCCATAATATCCGCCGAACGGTAGAGTTTTATTTTGTCGCCTTCAACATCCAAGGCATTTCCATTTACTTGAACGTTGCCAAGAAAACGGCCATGGGTACTGTCGTAGCGAGTCAAATGCGCCAGCGTGTTTGGATCAGCAAGATCGTTTAAAGCGACGATTTTGAGATCTAAATAATTGTTAGACTCATAAAGCGCCCGTAACACGCAGCGCCCAATTCGGCCGTATCCATTAATGGCTATCCGAAAGGCCATAAAAGTTCCTAAAATAAAAAGATTGAACCGCTACAGCAGATCTTTAGCTTTAGCGGTCACGTTTTCAGCAGAGAATCCAAAATGTTCCATCAGAACAGCACCCGGTGCTGATTCCCCAAAACTTTTCATGCCCACGACGTCACCGTCTAAACCAACAAATTTGCGCCAGTAATCGACTCCAGCGGCTTCCACTGCTAAGCGAGCACGAACTGATCTAGGAAGAACAGATTCTTGGTACTGTGCATCTTGCTTCTCAAAGATATCTACACACGGCATTGAAACCAGTCTTGCGGCCACGCCTTGCTCATTGAGTGTCTCAACCGCTTGACGAGAGATTTCTACCTCTGAACCAGTCGCAATAATAATAACCGCCGGTTCACCGGAGCAGTCTTTAAGTATGTAGCCGCCTCGGGCAATATTACTTAACTGGTCCGCGCTTCGAGCTTGATGAGCAAGATTCTGCCGAGAAAACACAAGTGCCGTCGGTCCGCTGTGGTTTTCCAAACTGGATTTCCAAGCTACTGCAGATTCGACATTGTCACAGGGGCGCCACACTGACATGTTTGGCGTACTGCGAAGGTTTGCCAATTGCTCTATTGGTTGATGAGTAGGCCCATCTTCGCCCTGACCGATAGAGTCATGGGTATAAACAAAAATGCTCTGCTGGCCCATAAGTGCGGTCATGCGCACCGCGTTGCGAGCGTATTCCATAAAGATTAGGAAAGTTGCCGTGTAGGGAATAAACCCTCCGTGCAATGCTATCCCGGACGCAATCGCGGTCATACCAAACTCGCGCACACCATAGTAAATATAATTACCGTCTGCCTGCTTTGTGATTGGCACAGTACCGGACCAGTTGGTTAAGTTAGATCCGGTTAAATCTGCGCTACCGCCAATAAGTTCTGGCAGCAATGAAGCATAGGCTTCGATAGTGTTCTGAGAGGCCTTACGACTTGAAATATTGTCATCTGCTGCTTGGCAGCTGGCAATGTATTCGTCAGCTTTATCACGAAAATGCCCTGGCAACTGGCCTTTAATGCGCCTTACAAGCTCCATCGCAAGCACTGGATACTCTTCTTCATACATGACCAGTTTTTCTTTCCAAGCCGTTTCAGCTGTGAATCCTTTTTCAGTCGCATCCCAAGCTTGCTTGATTTCTTTCGGCACGACAAATGGTCCATGCGGCCAATCAAGATTGAGTCGCGTTGCCGTGATTTCCTCGTCTCCTAACGGTGCCCCGTGAGTTGCAGCGGTGCCTTCCTTATTCGGAGAGCCAAAACCAATGATTGTCTTGCAGCTAATTATGCTTGGTTTAGACGATTCAGCCCGGGCCGCATCAATTGCAGCTTTAAGTTGCTCAGGGTCATGACCGTCAACATTTAACACCTGCCAACCATAAGCTTCAAAGCGCTTGCCGGTGTCGTCAGAAAACCACTCATCGACCTTACCATCGATTGAAATTCCGTTATCGTCATAAAAAACAACCAGTTTGCCGAGATTCAAGGTGCCAGCGAGAGAGCAAACTTCGTGGGAAATACCCTCCATCAAGCAGCCATCTCCTGCGAAAACATAGGTAAAGTGGTCAACAAGCTGATGACCTTCTCTATTGAATTGAGCTGCTAGAGTTTTTTCAGCGACAGCCATGCCGACACCGTTTGCCAGTCCCTGACCCAACGGACCTGTTGTGGTTTCTACCCCGAGGGTATAGCCATATTCTGGGTGGCCGGGAGTCTTGGAGCCAAATTGACGAAACTGCTGAATATCTTCGATTGAGAGATCGTATCCAGACAGATGTAATAGGGAGTACATCAGCATAGAGCCGTGCCCGTTGGACAGGACAAATCTATCTCTATTAAACCAATGCGGATTAGAAGGGCTGTGTTGATAGTAGTCATTCCACAATACTTCAGCTATGTCCGCCATGCCCATTGGGGCACCTGGGTGTCCACTTTTAGCCTTTTGAACGGCATCCATGCTCAATGCTCTGATGGCATTGGCACATTGTTTTCTGGACACAGCGTTATCCGCCATTTTGTCTCTCCTAGTTTGATGTCATTTGGGCAAATCGTCACCAGCTATGATTGCTATGACGTCTGCCCATCATTTGGGTCGGCTCAAGGCGACGTATTTTCCCGCACCTAGGACGAATATGCTACCTGTACTTAATATCAGCACTTATTAGCGATGCTTTTGGCTTTACTTAAACCGTAAAGTCTATATTACCGGTTAAAGGTTGCCGTTAAAGCTGATAGCTATAGTGAAGGCCAGACGCTGAGACTGACAGTTAAAACTAATAGTAAAGGCCAGTAGTTAAGGCCAGCAGTTAAGGCGAATCGTTAAGACCAACGGTCAATCTCAAAAGTTAACTCATCGGTTAACTCATCGGTTAACCCCCAACACCGTTTCTATAATAAAAAAGAGCCGTGAGAGCGGCCACTATCAACAACACTTTTTTACCAATACCCTTAATAACAGCCCTAACAACACTGATAAAAAACAGCAGTAGAGCTATCGTTAGTGCTTGTAGTTAGCCCTGCGGCTTTAGAGCCCTTAGTTAAACTCTATGCAAGTCAGACGCCAAGTCCGTGAATCATCTGTATTGGGTCTTACTCAGGCATTAGTTCTTACTTAAGTCTTAGGCAAAAGAGCATAAACGCCGGTAGAGAAGGCAATGAAGCGCACTGTTTTCGTGCGCCACGATAGATTTTCAGCATTACGAGAAAAAATGCTTAGCACAGAGCCATCTATATCAATATATATTGATATAGATTTGAAAAGAACGCTTCAAGCTGATAAAGTCCCCAACTTTATTGGCCCAGAGCAAAAGCATTGGCAAATTTAGCCTCCGTTAACCACATCAGCGAACTCCCTGCACTGCAGCTTGATCATTGCGAAGTTGAGCAATCTCTTCCTTTATATAAAGCCCTAGCAGACGGTCTGCGCTTGCGAATTTTGAGACTGCTAAAGAATGAGTCTTTTGGGGTTTTGGAGTTGTGTAAAATTCTCGATACCCGCCAATCTGCTTTAAGTCATCATTTAAAGGTTCTTGCCACTGCTAATCTTGTCTCTACTCGCCGAGAAGGTAATTCAATTTTTTACCGCCGCGCCTTTATAGCTGAAGAAGACGCCTTTAAAGAAATCAAAAAAGGCGCCTTTGATGACATGGATAAAACTGAATTATCGTCTGTCTACTTAGATGAGATTCATAAGATTCAGCTAGAGCGCTCACAGCTTTCAGTAAACTTTTTCAATAAGAACGCTAATAAATTTCGTGAGCAGCAAGGTTTGATTGTGAAGCATGATGACTATGCCGGCGCACTGCATGATGTCATCGACAGCATAGGCTTGACCTGTGACGCCACCGTGATGGAAGTCGGCCCCGGAGAAGGACTGCTTCTCTTGGAGTTAGCGCAAAAATACCAAGACCTAACCGGCCTAGATAACTCCAGCGACATGCTAGAGCGATCTAGGCAGACTCTCGTTAATGTCGAGGTTGAGAGTGTTAGCCTGATTTTGGGTGACACCACCGTCGCCAAAAAACTAGACCTGAGATACGACCTCATACTCTTCGACATGGTCCTGCATCACATTCCTTCCCCTGCAGAAACCTTTGTTGATTGTTCGGAACTACTCAACTGTGATGGTTACTTACTAATAGCCGATCTATCGACACACGATCAAGATTGGGTGCGCGAGTCATGCGGCGATCTTTGGTTGGGCTTCGATGATAGTGATTTAGTCACCTGGGCTAACAAGGCCGGTTTAACTGAAGGCGAAAGTGCCTTCCTCGGACTAAGAAACGGTTTTCAAATTCAAATTCGCGTGTTCAAAAAAGGAACACCTGTTAATAACTAAGAATTAAAGGAAAATTCTATGTCAGAAACTTCTCTATTCACTTCAGAATCTGTATCTGAAGGCCATCCGGACAAAATGGCCGACCAAATATCAGATGCGATTCTTGATGCCCTGCTCACCGAAGACATAGCGGCGCGGGTTGCCTGTGAGACCTTGGTTAAGACCGGCTTGGTATTAGTTGCCGGTGAGATAACAACGGATGCCTACGTCGATGTTGAAAAAATCGTGCGCCAGGTAGTTGATGAAATTGGCTACAACAATTCCGAAAGCGGTTTCGACAGCAACACCTGTTCGGTTCTTAATGCAATTGGCCAACAGTCAGCAGACATCGCCATGGGCGTTGACCACTCTGACGAGCATGAACAAGGAGCTGGAGATCAGGGCCTAATGTTTGGTTTCGCAACCAATGAAACTGACGTCTTAATGCCTGCACCTATTACTTATTCTCATCGGTTGGTGAAGCGTCAGGCAGAGGTTCGTAAAAACGGCACCTTGCCATGGTTGCAGCCTGATGCAAAAAGTCAGATTACTTTTCGCTATGAAGACGGCAAGCCAGTCGCTATTGATGCGGTTGTTTTATCGACTCAGCACAAAGAAGAAGTCAGCCTTAAAGATTTAAAAGAAGGCGTGATGGAAGAAATCATTAAACCCGTGCTTCCTGAAATCTGGATAGATGGCAATACTAAATTCTTCATCAATCCTACCGGCCGATTTGTTATTGGTGGGCCTCATGGAGACTGCGGGCTAACTGGTCGTAAAATCATAGTAGACACCTATGGCGGCATGGCTCGACATGGCGGTGGCGCATTTTCTGGTAAAGACCCGTCAAAAGTCGATCGCTCGGCTGCCTATGTAGCGCGATATGTCGCTAAGAACATCGTTGCCGCTGGCATTGCCGATCGCTGCGAGATTCAACTTTCCTATGCCATTGGCGTGGCCGAACCCACATCAATTAGTGTAGAAACTTTTGGCACAGGAAAAATAAGTAACAGCAAGATAGTGACCCTTATTCGAGCGCATTTCGAACTTAGACCTCGCGGCCTGATCGAGATGCTAGACCTAATCAAACCTATTTATCGCGCGACGGCGGCTTATGGCCATTTTGGCAGAGAAGACCTTGATCTCAGCTGGGAAAAAACGGACAGAGCCGACGCATTAAAATCAGACGCGGGCCTTTAAGCAATTTAATTACGGAGCAAAACCATGAACGACTTAACAATTAAGAAAGATTCAGCAAGTTTAGAAGATTATAAAGTAGCCGACATCAGCCTAGCTGATTTCGGACGTCGAGAAGTCACATTAGCTGAAGCCGAAATGCCAGCGCTAATGACCCTACGTGAGAAATATGCAGATCAGCAGCCTCTTGCCGGCGCGAAGATATTGGGTTGTATTCATATGACAATCCAAACCGCTGTACTTATCGAAACCCTAGTAGCACTTGGCGCTGAGGTGAGATGGTCTTCGTGTAATATATTTTCAACTCAAGACCATGCCGCAGCTTGTATCGCAGCCGAAGGCATCGCGGTTTACGCTTGGAAAGGTCAGACAGAAGACGAAGGCGAGTGGTGTATTGAGCAGACCATTCTTAAAGATGGCTCACCATGGGGTGTGAACATGATCTTGGATGACGGTGGTGATTTAACGTCTATGGTTCATGAGAAATACCCAGAGCTATTACCAAACATTCACGGCATTACTGAGGAGACAACTACTGGCGTCCACCGTTTGTTGGAAATGCTAGAAGAAGGTTCGCTTAAAGTACCTGCAATCAACGTCAATGACTCAGTCACTAAAGCTAAAAACGATAACAAGTACGGTTGTCGCCACAGCTTAAATGACGGCATCAAGCGCGGCACAGATATGTTGTTGTCTGGAAAGCAAGCGCTTGTAGTTGGCTACGGCGATGTTGGCAAAGGTTCTGCTCAGAGTCTTCGTCAGGAAGGCATGATTGTTAGAATTTCAGAAATCGATCCAATCTGTGCGATGCAAGCATGCATGGACGGCTTTGAAATTGTCTCTCCTTATATCGAAGGCATAAACACAGCCAGCGCTGAAGGTATCGACAAGGTATTGCTTGGTAAAACTGACTTAATCGTCACCACAACTGGCAATGTAAATGTTTGTGATAAGTACATGCTTGCAGCAATCAAAAAAGGCGCAGTGGTTTGTAACATCGGTCACTTCGACAACGAAATTGATACTCAGTTCATGCGCGATAACTGGAGCTGGGAAGAAGTTAAGCCTCAGGTTCACAAGATTTATCGCGACGGTGAGAAGAATCAAGGCGATTACCTAATTTTACTTTCTGAAGGTCGATTGATTAATCTTGGTAACG
>Ga0302131_1001358_pt1 | contig 13397 bp, 13 predicted proteins | sample CB9_20m_MG_FD_203105 | JGI IMG/M metagenome (GOLD analysis project Ga0302131, IMG submission 203105) | Marine microbial communities from Western Arctic Ocean, Canada - CB9_20m | ecosystem: Environmental > Aquatic > Marine > Oceanic | place: Canada: Western Arctic Ocean | collected 2017-09-19
AAACAACAACACTAGGAAGAGGTCTTGGGTACATCGTACCTGGTCTACGCAACTTCAATTATGCGCGTGAGCAAATGCCTGGCGGTATGCGAATGGACGAGGCAATCGATCAGGGCCTGCAAGACATCGGGCTTCGCATCCCAGAGGGCGATGGAACTTTGGAAAATCTCGCCCGTGGTCTTGTGCAATTCGGGGCTGGCATGGCGGCTGCGCCGGTGCGCGGCGCTGGATATTTAAACATGATGCTTAGAGGTGGGTTTGCTGATGCACTGTTTGACCCAGAGGACGGCAACATTTCAACACTCTTGCGCGACCTTGGATTAGACAATGATGTTCTGGAGTATTTAGATAGTGCCGTTGATGAAGACGCGGACGCATCGGAGCGTTTAAAAGCGCGGCTGAAAAATGCTTTTGAGGGGGGGATTGCTGGCGCAGCAATAGACTCCATCGTTGTAGGTTTTCGCATTGCCAAATCCAATGAGGGATTTCGTGACGCAATCCGTGAGAAATTAGTTGGCATGGGCCAATCTGCCGACGCGAGAATAGAGGCCAGAGATGACAAAAACACTCTTAGCTCCGGCATGGACCCAACGCTTATTACTGACCCGCTGATTTCAGCGGCTGGCAGGGTGGCGGCAAGAACAAATAATACCGGCGTCCGCTCTGAAGGTGGCTTGCCTATTGTGCAAGAAAAGGGAGACGAAAATCTCAGGCTGCACCGTCAGCGCCTCTTAGCGGCGGTGGAGGAGGGCAAGGCGTACCCAGGCGCACCCCAGAACCCTAGAACAGTTATCAAAGCACCAGAAGGCTCTAATTTGCCTGACATAGTTGTAGGGGCTGTTGAGCCAGGTGATTGGCAAACGCGCATTGAAAGTTCTATGTCAAAAGAGGAAATTGCAAAAGCGGCTGACTGGTACAAAGTGGTTTTTGGAGAGTTTAAAAATCAGGCTGACGGCAACCCAGAAGAAATTGCCCGTTTAACTGACGCTTGGTTCGCCGGCCAACAAAACTCTAGCCCCACTCAAACGCTCAATGACGTTCTGTTTGTTTACGAACAAATCAAACGCGGAGTGCCAAAAGATGAGTTGAAAGGGAAAGGTCTGCCATCCGCAAACAAAATTGTTATAGATATTCTCACTGACTCAACTATTGAAGGAGGCGCGGGGCAAAAGATTTCCGATTTCCTTGACAGTGGATACGGAAAGAATGTTCGGGCAATTATGGGAAATAACCCAGAGGGCGGGTCGCCATTCGTAGTTGATATACATACTGCCCGTGACACTGGCTTAGTTGATCAAAAGTTTGTTAACCATCTTACGCGCTTGGGCTACGACGTCCCAGAAGGCTTAATTCTGGATGTAGGCGGTGGCGGCATTAAGGGGCCACAATACGAAAACAGAGCATTGTTTGGCCTACAACTTACGGAAAACCTCAACGATCAGAATTGGATGGGACGCTCTGATTGGGAGCCGGCAGAAATACAAGCAATTGGCTGGATGCAGCTTTCTGGCATGACCGGAGGGTCTAATACTGGCGGGGATGTTGTGGACGCATTTACACGCAATACGCGCCGCATCTCAATGGAGGTGGATCCTGGGGCTGGTTCGCCATGGGCAAACAAGTTTGGAAATGACTTCGGCAACCTACCTCTGCCAGCCCGTCGCGCAATAAACGATGAGGTCACTGCAAAGGCTATCGATCTGGTCAATAAGCAGACAGGCATTACGCTTGGCTCAAATGTTCACGGCACCGGCGGGTGGGAGCTATTTCAGAACCCATCAACCGTGCAACAAGCTATTGCGTCTAAAGATACAGCAATCGAAGCTGGCGCACGTCTAGGCTATCTTCTCCAACAAACAGAGGTTTGGGTGAATGCACCGAAAGCTATAACTAAAAACCCTAAGAATTTTTCCATTGATATTGTGGAATTTGAAGGGGAAACTTTGCGAGATGGTGACCGACTTACTGAGCTTTTTGATGCAATTATATCAGAAGAGCCAAACGAATTGTTTCGAGGCTATCAGCCAATCGTTGTAGATGGGAAACCTGGTATTAGAATACTAATTACAAATGATGCCGTTAAGGCTAGCCCACTTACAAAGGCTCAAGCAGTGGCATACATCCAAGAATTTGCGAATGGTAAGTTAGGTGAAATCACAGGTAGATTGAACTTTGATGCAGAGGTTGATATCATGGAGGCAGATCTAACTCAGATCCGTAATGATTGGACAAAGGATAAAACAGGTGGCGGTTACCAAAGTTACTTTAGTGGACAGTCCGGAAAAGATGCGTCCTCAGAAATCTCCATCGATGGAGTACTCGATACTGATGGGCGCGAACTTGAAGAACTCTTCGAGCGACGCATCCGCGAAGCCCAAGAAAACCAAGGAGGATCCAGCTCTGTAGATGTTGACGCCTCTAGCGATGGAGGCGGTTAATGGCTAGATTTATCAGAGACCTTATTGAGGCCGGCGTAGAAAAAGCTGGCAAAATTGCTGAAAATGCCGAGCAACGGTCCTATGGCAGTCAAGTCCCAGACGACGAAGTTACCAAAGGCCCATCGGGAGATATTGTCGTCAAGGCAATGGAAAACGACGAATTAATGGCTATGAACAAAGCGCTCGAAGAAGGCGGGTTTCAAGGCGGTTTAAACCTAGGGCGCATAGGTGAAATTTTTGGCAGAGAAACGGCTGATTTTATAGGCCCAACTGCTCCTGGCGCGTTTAGTATTGAGACGGTTTTACAGAACATTAAACAAAACAATGTCGATCTTTTTCAGCATCTTCGCCGCGAAAAGCAATCCATGGACACTCTGATGGGCCTTGCTAAACTTACTGGTTATGATGGCATAGTCTACAAAATGTTAGGTCGCAAGCCTGGGGAGGTTCTGCCAGCGGAGGACGTGCTGGGTGGTTTAGTCGCCGTTATAAAATTAGGCAAGGAAATGGAGTATGGAGCGCGCAAAGCTTTAAACATGTCGGCCTATTTGCCAGAACAGGCAGCCGCTAAAAACGAAGCGTTTAAAAAGCTTCGCATCATGGCGACCATCCAATCAAACCTCGCGGCCCAGGTGTCTGGCAACGTCTCGGAATACGGTCGAGGGCTATCCGTTATATCCAACGTAGCCAAACTTGAGGGCATGGATCTTAGCACGTATGCGGACAACCTAAACAACTTTATCTCCGAGATGGATGACGGCCTGGTCGATTACCATTTGCACACGTTCTTGGCACTTCAACAGCCAGCCGCTCGGGCCAAGTACGCTGAGAAAGGTTGGGGCGCGAAGACCTACGATTTTGCCATGGAGAACTACATAAACGCCCTACTCTCTTCGCCCGTCACCCACATGATAAACGTCGCCGGCAACGCTTCATTTCAGTTTCTTGCGTTGGCGGAACGCGGTTTGGCTGGGGCCATTGGTAATGTTCGCACAATGGGTGGCTTGGCTGGAGATGTAGGCGACCAAAGATATATGGGAGAGGCTGCGGCTGAAGCTTACGGGCTTATGATGGCGCAGAAAGACGCGGCAATTCTTATGGCTAAAACCATGGTTACCGGCGAGTCTGCAGACATGGTCACAAAGATTGACCTCCGCAATCGCCGCGCATTGGGCAGCACCGACAACCTGGCTGACATTGCATCTTCGATTAATCAGGGCGACTATTTTAAATCCGCCATTGACACACTGGGCGTGGCCACTCGTTTGCCTGGTCGGTTCCTGGCTTCTGAGGATGAATACTTCAAGGTGATTTCGATGCGTCGCGTCCTTTATCGTGAGGCACATAGGGCGTCGCAGATAGCATATACCGGTGCGCGAAGAACTGGAATGTCTAGGGAAAAAGCAAAGGCATTAGCAGAGGGCGCACATTTGCGTATTATGACAGACACGCCGAAAGAGGTGTCTGAAATGATGACCAAGGAAGCGAGAAAGCTGACGTTCCAAGGAGCGCCAGAGGGCTTTTTTGGTAGAATGGGGCCAGCAATCCAAGGCATCCCTGGCATGAAAGTTGTTGTGCCATTCTACAACACGCCCACCAACGTGATAAACGAGGCATACGACCGGACACTAAACTGGTCGCCAATTTATCGCGGGATTAAACAATCAAATATCCCTGGCGCAAACCTTCTTCCAGGGGGCAACAAGCCAATATCGGGCGTTGAATTTGATGATGCACTGGCCAAGCTTGCGCTCGGCAACGGGATAGCAATGTCTATGTTCGCTTTGGCCAACGGCGATTACGGCGATGACATAGTTGTTACTGGGTCTGGGCCTAAAGACTTTAGCACTAGAGTTAACATCATGGGCGGCGCTAATGTTCCACAATACTCAGTCGGCTTTAAGCAAACCGATGGCCAGTACAAGTATATCACGTTTAGCCGGTTCGACCCGATATCAGCGATGTTGGCTATGGGTGCGGATATGGCCGAATATGCGAGATATGAAGACGACCCAAAAATGATGTCGCTTATGGCTAAAGCCTACACGCTATCAGCGGCGGAGTACGCTGGGAATATGCCATTTCTGCAAGGCGTGTCCGAGCTTATGTCGGCGGCTGGTGGCTCATTCCAAACCCAAGAGGACTTTTTACAGCGGATGTCCAAGTTTGCTGGAAGTCAGGTTGCCAGCGTTGGCACTAACGTCGTTGGCAATCTTGACCGTTCAGTAGGTGGGCTGGGCAGTTATGCGGCAGAGTGGCTCACAGACGGTAAGTATCCGTTAATCGCTCAGAACAGTTTTTATGCAACGCTAGAGCGCCTCAACAATCCTGAGATGAGTAATACCATGTTACCCCCAGGCCAAGATCCGATTTCTGGCGATTTATACACTGAGGCCCCCGCATTTATGCAGGGTTTTTATGGGGTGCTGCAAGGCGCTAAGTCCCGAAACCCCCTGTTCTCTGACCAACTACCGCCAAAGCTAAACTTTTGGGGTGACGTTAGGACCGCCGGCAGTGGGAAACTATCTGAGACATTTAACCCTGTTCGGATACAAACAGGTGGCTACACAGACCTAGACCAAGAGCTAATACGTTTAAGCGAAACAGGGTTTGGTTCATTTTCTTTCCACAGCAAGCGCGTAAACGGAACATTACTGAATGGCGTACAATTTAACGATTTTGTCACAACCATTAACATGGTGGACGGGAAAGGCCGGATGTTGGGTGACAATGGTTACAATCCAAGCGACGCACTTCTCCCAGCTTTAACCGAAGAAATGAACAGTACAGAATATTCATTGTTGCCGACTGACGAGGACAGGTTCGACGCATTAAACTCAATTCTGTCTGAGCGACGGCAGGGTGCAAGGAAATTTATGGTCCTTAGTGACCCGCAACTTAACCTACTTGATATGGCCCAGTGACAAAACTGTGGATAAAGTGTACAAAGACTAAAGGTAAGGATTGGTAAATGGCAACTTTTTCGATTTCAGCAACGGCGAGAAAAGCCCAAGCAACCGGCAATGGCAGCGCTGGCCCCTTCTCATTCTCCTTCCAGGTCAACGCACAGGCCGAGGTTGACGTGTATGTAGACACAACGCTTAAAACGCTGAGTACACATTATACTGTCTCACTCAGCTCGGATGGCACTGGCTCGGTTTCGTTTACGACTAACAATTACCCCACATCATCGCAGACGATTACGATACTGGGGGACGCACCGCTATCTCGGACCTCTGTCTATACCTCTGGTGGGAACATTACAGCCGCTGCCCTTGAGAGCGACTTCGACACAAACGTGATGGTCCAGCAACAACAGCAAGAGGTGCTTGAGCGAACAGTCAGGGCGCCAGTGGATGACGCGAGTAGCGTAAACATGACGCTACCAAACAAAGATGCTAGAAAAGGCAAGGTTCTAGGCTTCAACGCAACAACAGGTAACGTGGAAGCTGGGCCGTCTATCACTGCGGTTCAGAGTTTGTCTGAAGTAACGGCAGCTATTAACCTTCTTGGCACTGCTGCTGTTGTTGAAGACATTGGTATTCTCGGTACTGCTGCAATTGTAGAAGACATGAGCCTGCTGGGAACATCTAGCAATGTAGCCGCAATGGCAAATCTAGCTGTTAGCGCTGTTCTTGCTGACATGGCAATACTTGGTACTAGCGCTATCGTAGCTGACATGGCTATCTTGGGTACAGACGATGTTGTAGCTGACATGGCTATACTGGCTACAAGCGACATCGTTACTGATATGAATCTTTTAGCAACGGCTGCTGTAATAGAAGATATGGGCTTGCTTGGCACGGCTGCTGTTGTTGAAGACATGAGCTTGCTAGCAACTGCGGCTGTTATTGAAGACATGGGCTTACTGGCAACTAGCACAGTAATTACTGACATGGGCATTCTAGGAACTGCTGACGTTGTTGCTGATATGGCGATACTCGGAACCACTGATGTAGTTGCCGACATGAATACGTTAGCTACAAGCGACATTGTAACTGACATGAACGTGTTAGCTACTGGTGAAAACGTAACGGCAATGGGTCTGTTGGGTAACTCGACTACAGTTACCAACATGGGTTTGCTTGGCACATCGGCTGTTATTGCTGACTTGGCGTTGTTAGGAACTAGCGCAGTTGTTGCTGACTTGGCTATCTTGGCAACATCAGACATTGTATCTGATATGAATACACTAGCAAATAGTGATATTATTTCAGACCTAAACACTCTTGCTACGAGCGACATTGTAACTGACATGAACTTGCTTGCTACATCTGGAAACGTAGCCGCAATGGCTCTGCTTGGGACTGCTGCTGTAGTCGAAGATATGGGGATACTCGCAACCTCCGCTGTAGTTGCTGACTTAGCTATATTAGGTACGAGTGATGTAGTTGCTGACATGAACACGTTAGGAGCAAGCGATATAGTTAGTGACATGAATACCCTTGCAACCTCTGCTAACGTAACTGCAATGGGCCTGCTTGGAACTAGCGCAGTTGTCGAGGACATGGGAATACTTGGTACGGCTGCTATCGTCGAGGACATGGGAATACTTGGTACATCTGCTAATGTTACCGCAATGTCTAACGTGTCTGGTTCAATAGGTAATGTTAATACTGTTGCAACAAATCTGTCTGGCATTACTGCATTTTCTTCTGTTTATTCTAGCGGGTCTAATGACCCTAGTTCTAATTTAAACGAAGGCGATTTGTTTTTTAATACTAGCAGTGACGTTCTTAAAGTTTATAACGGCTCTGCTTGGGTTGTTGGCGTCACTGCTGGGTCTGGGTTTCTTCCGCTTGCAGGCGGTCAACTTTCTGGCAATCTAACAATGGCTGGTTCACAAACAGTAGACGGTCGGGATTTATCGGCTGACGGCTCTAAGCTAGACGGTATAGAAGCATCGGCAACAGCAGACCAATCAAACGCTGAAATTCGTGCAGCAGTCGAAGCAGCTACAGACAGTAATGTCTTTACGGACGCAGACCACACTAAGCTTAACGGCATCGAAGCAAGCGCAACGGCAGACCAAAGTAATGCTGAAATCAGAACAGCGGTAGAAGCAGCAACCGATAGCAATGTATTTACAGATGCAGACCACACCAAACTCAATGGTATTGAAGCCTCTGCTAACGTTACTGACACTGCTAACGTAGTCGCAGCACTTACCGCTGGTTCAAACATTACTATTGCCTCTAACGGGACCATTGCTGGCGCTGCGCAGTACACTCACCCAACACATCCCGGTGACGATGCGGCTGTAGACACAGGCGCTTTAAGTGGTGCTACGGTTATTTCTGACTTAGACTTCAACATCACTACGGATACCCTTGGTCACGTTACGGATGCTAACGCTACAGTTGCTACCCGTAACCTTACTCTAGCAAACCTTGGGTACACTGGCGCGACAAACGCCAACTACATCACAAACAACAACCAGCTTACGAACGGTGCTGGGTACACCACGTACACCTCTAATCAGGCTACGAATAACAACAGCACTGTGACGTTTACGACTGTCGCCGCTGGCACATTTAACACCACTTCAGATGAACGCACCAAGAAGGACATCCGCCTAATCGAGAACGCGCTGGATAAGGTTCAGCAACTTGGCGGGTATATGTTCACGTTTAAGCACAACGACGAGAAGGCCTCTGGCGTCATCGCCCAAGAGGTGCAGAAGGTTATGCCGGAGCTAGTCCAGGAGGGTGGCGAGGGTCACTTGACCGTGCAGTACGGCAACATGGTGGGCCTTTTGATAGAGGCAATCAAAGAGCAACAGGCGCAGATTGACGCGCTTACGGCAAAAATTAATGGCTAATAGTTCGAAAGGAGAACGACGATGGCTATACAGGTAAGCGGCACACAGGTGATAGGTAACTCGCGAGAGTTAACCAACATTGCGTCTGTAGATGCGACTACAGCTACGGCGATTGGCAATGCGGGTGTTGGTGGGGCTACTGCCTTAATATCATCTGGGCAAATTACATCAACTATTTCATATATAGATTTTACCTTTTCAAGTAGTTACACAAACTATGAACTTTACTTCACTGGGTTAACCGCCAGTGTTCAAGACTCAAATATGCTTAGGATGACTGATGGAAGTGGCAGCCTTATCACTGCTGCTGAGTATGGTGGGGCCGCTGCTTTAGAGTTAAATAATGCTTACCATCCTTCGACAGCGCACAGGTTTGCGTTCCAAATGCCTAAGTCTACAGCTACAAGAACAGGCATTTTTATAACATTCAAAGATGGCAATGGCGGTAATACGGCCTCTACCCAAAATGTGCAAATGCAAATGGCAAACACTGAGGCTAATAATGTTTGTAGGATTTACAACAATAGCGGTTCGCTTACTGGTGGATTTTATCAATTTTATGGGGTCAAATAATGGCACAAGCATATGTAGACGGAGTTTTAACTGAAGTATCTGATGCTGAAGTGGCACTAACAGTTGCTTTTGTAGAAACTGATACTTCCATTCGTGGAAAGCGTGACGCCTTATTAGCTTCTACAGACGTATGGGCGCTATCAGACCGCACGATGTCAGACGCACAGACAGCCTATCGACAGGCGTTGCGTGATGTTACAGGTCAGGCGGGTTTCCCAACGGACATAACATGGCCTACTAAGCCGGAGTAACTAGGAATAATTGAATGGATAAACGCACAGTAGCATCCGCGCATGAGCGCATCGATGGTCTTGAGAAGGAGGTAATAGCTATCAAAACTGAAGTGAAAATCCAATTCAAGGATTTGTTTGGTCGCGTCAAGCGCATGGAGACTATTCTGCTTGCTGCTACTGGCTCTATCATTGCACTCTTGGTTACAGTCCTGATGAAGATGGGCTGAGGCTTGCCTGTCCTCGAAACCATTATGGCGGCAAACGCTGCGTATGCTGTAATAAAAAGCTGCCTTGAGAATGGCCGAGAGGTTGGTGGGATTGTCGGCCAAGTTGGTAAATTTCTTTCCGCCGAAGATGAATTAAAAGAAGCAGTAAAGCGCAAGAAGAATAACCCCATTACGGCCATAACTGGCGGGTCGGAAGGAGATTGGGAAGAGTTCCAAGCACTCGAGGACTTGAAGGCCAAGCGTTTAGAATTAGAGAGCTGGTGCAGATTATATGGTCCGCCGGGTACTTGGGACAAATGGCAGCAGTACCAAGCTGAAGCGCGCAAGGCTCGTAAGGCTGCACAAAAACAAAAAGAAAAAGAACGTGAAGAGCTGGTTGAAATGATGATGATGTGCTTGGGCTGTCTGTTTGCAGTCAGCGGCATGGCTGCGCTTATCTTTGCACTTGGTCGATACATGGAGAAGTGGTGATGTGGTTTCTCTTCTGGTTTCAGCTAATCAACAACAACATTACCAGTTACAATCTAGGACAATTCCCAACTGAGGAGTTGTGCATGGACGAAAAGAAAGACGCTGTTGTTTTAATTACGGGCAGTAACACTGCTTTGTATTGCTTTGAAGCTAAGCCAAAGGGGTAAGCAATGCCAAATGAATACGACTTGAACGGCAACGGTAAGATTGATCCAGATGAACGGGCTTTGATAATGGAAGACCGCCGCCTTAGAATTGAAGACGACAACGCGCAAAGAGACCAATCTCGTAAGATGATATGGTACGTTTTGGCTGGGATGCTTGGCTACCCGTTTTTTGTAATTGGATCTAGTTTTTTAGGGCTTAATTCAGCTTCTGACATTCTAGGCTCAATGGCGACAATATATTTTCCAGCGACTTCACTTATCTTAGCTTCGTTTTTTGCAGCGAATGCCTACAAATCTGAAAAGGAAAGTAAATGAGTATTCTCAGTTCTCTTATTGGCCCAGCTACCGAACTTGCGGGCAAGTTTATACAAGACAAAGATAAGGCTGCGGAACTCGCGCACAACCTTAGTACAATGGCTGATAGGCACTCTCAAGAAGCTCTTTTAGCACAGATAGGCGTAAACAAAGCCGAGGCTCAAGGAAATTGGTTTCAAGCGTCCTGGAGGCCGCTGTGTGGGTATGTCTGTGTGCTAGGTTTAGCAGTAAATTTTCTAATCTCCCCTATCGCGGCTGGGTTTGGTTTCGCAATTGTTCAAGCTGATATGTCTGTAATGCTGCCCGTGCTAACAGGAATGCTCGGCCTTGCTGGCATTCGCAGTTTTGAAAAGGTTAAAAAGGTATCGAAATGAAAAAGAACTGGGAACCGTTTTTTGAAATGCTGATTAAACATGAAGGTGGCTTCACTGACGATCAGCGCGACAGCGGCAATCGCAAAGGCGATGGTCACGGCAACGAAGGCAGCACAATGCTTGGCGTCACCTCTTGGAATTGGGCAAAGTATACCGGCAAGCCAGCGCCGAAAGATGTGATGCGTGAGCTGACGGTTGATGATGTGAAGCCGTTGTACAAAAAAAACTATTGGGATGCTATCCGAGGTGACGACCTTCCCTCTGGCTGCGATGTTTCGGTTGCGGATCTTTGCGTTAATGCCGGCCCAGGCCGCGCAGCCAAGATACTTCAACGCGCAGTATCTGCAAAAGCTGATGGGGCCATAGGTCCACAGACCGTCGCAGCGGTCTACGACTTTGACGCAATCGATGTGCTGCACAAATATTATGATGGGCGCGAAGCGTTTTACAGATCTTTAAAAGATTATGAGATTTACGGAAATGGCTGGTCACGCCGCAACACAGAAACTCTGGAAAAAGCATTGGAGCTAATCGATGGCTAAACAAAAAGGGCTTTGGCACAACATTCAAAAAAAGAAAGACCGTATTGCCAAGGGCAGCGGTGAGAGAATGCGGAAGGCCGGAGCGCCTGGTGCTCCAACCGCACAGGCAATCCGCGCTAGTCAAAACAAGAAGCGTAAAACTGGTGGGCTAATGAAAACTAAAGCAGCCTAGTTATCAAATCTTGGACGGGCCGCGTTGTAGACTTCCATCAGCCGCGTTGTATCCATGGCTAAATAATCTTGTGTAGATTGCAATGATTTATGGCCTAATAATGTTTGGATGGTCCGTAAATCTCCGCCGTTGTTAAGCAGATGAGTGGCAAAGGAATGGCGCATGGCGTGGGGCGTCACAGTTGCGGACAGGCCCAATTGCATCCGTGCTTCTCTCATTGCTTTTTGTATTATTTGCGGTGTTAATTTAGACCCGCGCACCCCACGAAACAATGGAAGTTTTGCTTCGATGCGAAAGGGGCAGAGTTCTACATAGCGCGCCACCGCAATTTTTACGGCTGGCAAGACAGGTACAATACGTTCTTTTCCACCTTTGCCGATAACGCGAATGGTATCAAGCAGAGGATGATCCGCGCCTAAAAGATTTAAAGCCTCAGATATTCTTAGACCACAGCCATAAAGCATATTTAAAACGGCGGCATCACGCGCGGCCACCCAAGCTTCTTTGGACTGCGTGTCTACTGCTTCAATCATGTCATGGGCGGCGGTTATCGAAAGTGGGCGTGGCAGTTGTTTTTTATACTTTGGGCCGCGTGTTTGAAGGATGCCAACGGGGTCAAGGCCATGGTGCTGCTCCACCCAGCGAAAGAATGTTTTAACCGCCGCCAAACCGCGCGCGAGGCTTCGTGCGCCTAATCCGCGATTGCGTTCATGGGCCATCCAAGAGCGCATGTCACGAGTTTCAAGCCCCGCCAGATCCGCAAGTCCTTGGGGTCCACCCCTGTGGCGCGCCATAAAGGCCATGAATGCTGTCACGTCAGAAGCGTATGCTTTGAGGGTGTTTTCGGCTGCTGACTTCAAGGCCCGTTCATGGCTTAACCAGTGATGCATAGCGTCATCGGCGGCATTACAGATTAGATCATTTTGAAAAGAAGGTTCCATTGAAAATTCCTTTAATAAAATCAGTTAAAGCAGTCGAATTGCTCGGCCACGCATGGGCATAATTTCTATCCATTTCCGCTCCTCAAGTCCTTTAAGAATGCGGTGCATCCCATTGGTTGAGGATCGTTTTTTGATAACCGGCTCACCGTCGATCTTGCCGGCACAACATTCTTTGACCGTGGGGAAGACACCATGTTCGCGGTGGTACATACGGAGGAAGTTATACACCTCATTCTGAACGGGTGTGAGGCCAACCTTATCCATTCGCTGCATCCTTCTCTTCCAGGCTCAAGACCTTGTTATATTGAAGACGCTTGTCCTTTAGCTCTTCCATGGTTTCTGTGGGTAAGTTGTGGAAAGCTTCCTCGTTTTGTTGCTCAAGATCTTTCATCTTGGTACGACGAGTGGCCGGCGCTAACTTGTCCGCGCGTCTGACTTTCAGCAAGAGGTCGCTGTATGCATCCGCAAATTCTTCAGCGGCTTCGAACAACCTCGGTTCCTTATTGGGAACATTCATTGCGAAACTATAGGCGGCGTCATTACCGACTTGCGTCGGCACCACCTCAACCGCATCAGTTACGCCCTCCAACACTTTGGGGGCCTTGCTTAATTCTTCTAGCTTTGGTGGCTGTACGGCGCCCTGCGTGGGTGTAATGTCCACTGGCGTCATGTCCTGTGCTTCTTCCACTGTGACCATGCCTTTGATGACGTCAGGGAAGCCATCTCTTATGGCGTTGCCACGGGCGCGGTGCTGCAACATGCGCTCGGGATATTGCTGCCACGGCCCCTGCTTGCCCCAGAGCCGCGCCTGCTTCGCTTGGGTGACAGAGAATGTTCGCTTGATTTCCTCTATCTCACCGCCATGCGCGCGCTTAATAATGCACACGGCGGTCATCGCGTCACCCGCACCATCAATGTATTCATTAACCCCAGTGCATCGACTGTCCGCTCTGACCATAGCCAGCAACGCATCGCCATAGACACTCGGCTTGCCATTGATAACGGCTATGTTTTGCAAAGCTTGCATCGGTGCGAGGCCAAGCTCCATGCCCCACTGGATTGCGACCAGGGTATTCGCCGGTTTGCCTTGAAAATCTTTAGGGACCATCGCTGATTTGCTGAT
>Ga0302131_1001360_pt1 | contig 13376 bp, 10 predicted proteins | sample CB9_20m_MG_FD_203105 | JGI IMG/M metagenome (GOLD analysis project Ga0302131, IMG submission 203105) | Marine microbial communities from Western Arctic Ocean, Canada - CB9_20m | ecosystem: Environmental > Aquatic > Marine > Oceanic | place: Canada: Western Arctic Ocean | collected 2017-09-19
CCATTTATATCCTATTAGAGTTAAAGATTATACTGAGTTTTCTGCAGTAAATTACGATAAATGGGAAATTTGTGACGATGCTTGTACTTTGGGCAAAGAATTACAAGTACCAATTTACAAGTTTGTAAAACAAGCTTTGGTTCGAAAGTTTGGGCAAAATTGGTATGATGAATTAGAAAAAGTAGCAGAAAAACATTTAAAAAAGTAACCCTTATCTGATTCTCTTAACTTTAGAATACTGAGTTTTTAAGCAATATGTTTTTTGGCATGTTCTTTGGTTTAACAAAGTCTTAACATTTAAAAACGTTTTACTTATGAAAAACTTAAAAAAACTACCCAGCAAACAACTAGAAAAATTCTCTACTATTTTTACACAATTAGGACTCGTCCTAGTCCTCTTTATTGTCTACGTCACCTTAGAACATGAAACCAAGCAAAGTCGCTTTATTGTTGAGAACTCCTATGAACCAACAACCATTTTTGTTAGCCAAGAGCAAAATATACTTATTTCAAGAGAACCAAAAATCCAACCTATTGTTGAGCCACCCAGAAACACTATTTTTCTTATTGATGAACCCATTGAACAAGGAGACAATGACATTATTGAAATCGTTATTGATTTACCAACAGAAAAAGTTGTTCCAATAAATCCAGAAGATATTATTGAGGTTGAAATTCCTGTCGATGATGAACCAGAAACAGTGCCTTTTATGATGATACAAAATGCACCTGTTTTTAAAGGCTGTGAAGGTTTATCAAAAGAAAACAATAAAATTTGTTTTGATAAAAAAATGAAGCGTTTTGTGCAGCGTAATTTCAATAGTGGATTAGCCAATGAAGTAGGGTTAAATTCAGGAAAGTATAAAATTCAAACACAATTTATTATTGATAATAAAGGAAATGTAGTTGATATAAAAATTAGGGCTCCTCATACCAGACTTAAAAAAGAAATGCAACAGTTAATTGAAAAGCTTCCCAAGTTTACCCCAGGCTTACAAAGGAATAAACCGGTACAGGTTCGGTACACTTTACCGATTTCTTTTCAAGTAGATTAAAAATTCAGCTCAACTTTATGTTGGGCTTTTTTATTATTCCGTATTTTTGATACTATGAAAATCAATCATTTTTTAGATGCTACTTACCTAAAGACTGCTACGCAAGCAAATATTACAGCAGCAGAAAATCAACAAAAAGTAGTTGATTTAATCCATGAAGCCATTTTGTACAACTATAAATTAGTTATGATTCGTGCACAATATATTTCATTAGCAAAAAAAATGCGTTCAGCATCTAAAGCTAATTTTCTAATAGGAACTGTTATTGATTTCCCTGAGGGAAATTCATCTATAGAAATCAAGTTAGAAGAAGCCCAAAAGGCCATTGAGTTAGATGCAGATGAATTGGATTTTGTTATTAATTATAAAGCTTTTAAAAAAGGTGAAATAGCCTTGATTAAAGAAGAGGTTTTATCAGGAACTAAAAATTGTTTAGAGCACAATAAAGTTGCAAAATGGATTATAGAAGTTGCTGCCCTCACATCAGAAGAAATAATTGTAATTTCACGATTGATAAAAGAAGTCGTTCTTAAAAATTTTGATGAAACCGCTGTTAAAAAAGTATTTGTGAAATCATCCACAGGATTTTTTAAAACCGAAAATAACAAACTGAATGGCGCTACTTTTGAAACTATGAAACTAATTTCAAAAAATGCCAAACCTCTTCAAATTAAAGCAGCAGGGGGTGTAAGAGATTATGGAACAGCATTAAAAATGATTTCTATAGGAGTTGATCGAATAGGAACCTCATCAGCCAAAGAAATTTGTAGTAAAGAGAAAAATAATAACAAAGGATACTAATATATTATGGATTATTTCGCTCACGAAACTGCGGTTATAGACAAAAATTGTACCATTGGCAAAGGCACAAAAATTTGGCATTTTAGTCATATTATGACCAATTGCGTCATTGGTGAATCTTGCAATTTAGGCCAAAATGTGGTGGTTTCTCCTGAAGTTGTTTTAGGTAAAAATGTTAAAGTGCAAAACAATGTTTCTATTTACACGGGGGTTATTTGTGAAGATGATGTTTTTTTAGGGCCTTCTGTGGTTTTTACAAATGTGATGAATCCAAGAAGTGCTATCATCAGAAAAAATAACTATTTAAAAACCTTCGTCAGAAAAGGTGCTAGTATTGGTGCAAATGCAACTATTGTTTGCGGCAATGCTATTGGAGAATATGCTTTTATTGGTGCAGGAACAGTCGTTATAAAAGAGGTTTTACCCTATGCTTTGGTTGTTGGAAATCCGTCCAAACAAATTGGTTGGGTTAGCGAATATGGACATAGATTAGAATTCAATGAACAAGGGTTTGCCATTTGTAAAGAAAGTAAAACAGCATATGAATTAAAGAATAACACCGTTCTAAAAATCTCTTAGAAAAGCATTTTGTAACGAGTGATCCTTTCGTTTTTATTCCTTAAAAAATCAAACAAATAAGATTAAAACAAACAAATAAGAGATAGTTTTAACTATCTCTTTTTCTGTTTAATTAACTAAAATCAATTATTTTCCACCTAAAAACTTAGGTTTAATTACTAACATAGCCCAAGCCCAACTTTGATTCCCTGCAGCTGCTGCCTCTGTAATTCCTTTTAATTCATACATGCCATCACCTGCAAACATTTGAGAATATCCGAGTACTAAAGCATAGCCATTAAATTTCTTTTTGTACACTATATCTATTTCTGTTCCTAAAGATTTTTCTCCACTCGCTAGCGCTTGTTCTCCTCTAAAGTTGAGTGCTTTTACCATTAAACTTGAAGTTTTACTTACTGTGAAATTTGCGCTTGCATGGATATCTACTAAACCAATAGAATTTGCGTGGTTACCAACATAAAAGTAATCCATGAACCCATTAAATTTATGATTTGTTCCATACAATGGAAAGAAGGCTCCTGTTTCTCCTGCTTCGCCGTCATTACCACTGATCATTTCTACACCTGCTCCCAAAGCCACTTTTGCAGAAGCTTTATAACTTGCGTCTAAACCTAAAAGATAAGCTCCTTGCACATCTACTGCCCCTTGGCGTTTTCCTGTTTGTAAGTATGCATTCGCAGCCAATCCAAAACTACCTTCTTTGTACTTTAAGTGCGTACCTAATGTTTGTAAATTACTTACTCCTTCTGCTGCATTATTCGCATCAAATTCTTGAAAACCATTGTTCATCAACAATAAACTTGCTGTTAATTTTTCCCATTTTTGCTTCATATATAGCATTTGCATAGTTTTATATGAGAAAAATCCTGTTGTGTTATATGCGGTTCCTGCAGACACAAATCCTGTAGGGTTTGAATAATCTTGGTTAAATGCTAAAGCAACATCTAACATAAAATTGTCTTTCTTATATTTAATCAAGGCAGCATCATGATTACGTCCTTGTTGTGCCCAATCTAATCCACCTAAAATTCTTTGATCATCATAAGATAAGACCTGACGTCCAATCTTAGTTGATGTATTTTCAGCTAATTTAATCTCAGCCCAAGCTTGAAAAATTGCAAACGAATTGTTTTGATCATAAGGTAATATTTGTCTGTTTTCTCCCCACACTAGTACATCCTGTAAACTAATATATACCCGATAATTATCTATCATAAAACCTGCATTTAATCTTGCTCTGGTCGAAATTCCAAAACCTGCATCTGCTGCATCTGCAATTAAACTTCCAAATCCATGACGGTATTCAGATCTTGTTCTAAACTCTCCTTCTAAAGAAAACTGTGCATTTGCAAATTGAAAACTTGCTAATAATAGTCCTAAAATTATGTATTGTTTTTTCATCGTACTTTCTTTTTATTTTAACTGTGTTTCTGTTCTTATTTTTAATGTTCTAAAAAATCTATTAAATGTTTTCTATAGGTGTAATAATCTCCGTGTTCTAAAACCGATTTTCTTGTTCTTGGTCTGTCAAAGTTGATATCCAAAATACCCCCGATTTTTGCTTTCGGACCACTTGTCATCATTACGACTCTGTCTGCTAAAAAAATAGCTTCATCAACATCGTGTGTAATCATAACTGCCGTAATTTTTTCTTTATTCCAGATTTCAATTAAAATATCTTGCAACTCGCCTCTTGTTAAAGAGTCTAACATTCCAAAAGGCTCGTCTAAAAGGAGTACTTTAGGTTTAATCGCAAATGCTCTTGCAATACCAACTCTTTGTTGCATTCCTTGCGACAATGCACTTGCTTTTTTATGAAAAGCATCTTCTAAACCTACTTTTTGTAAATAGTATTTTGCAATGTCAATTCGCTGTGCTTTTGTTGCGTGCGGAAATACTTTATTCACACCCAACAAAACATTTTGTAAAGAAGTCATCCAAGGCATTAAACTGGGTGATTGAAAAATTACACCTCTATCTGGTCCTGGTCCACGTATGTGATTTCCCAATACAGAAATAGTACCTCCAGAAATTGGATTTAATCCAGCAATCATAGAAAGCATTGTTGTTTTACCACAACCAGAATGTCCAATAATTGTAACAAACTCTTCTTTTCTGATTTGCAAATTCAACCCCTCCAAAACCACATAATCGCCTTTTGGAGTTGGATATACTTTTTTAAGATTCTTTAGGTCCAGCATTACCTCATTTGAAGGAAAAGGTTTATTTTTAGTATTAATTTTAGTTTCTTTTTGTTTTATTATAGTACTCATTAGTTTCCAAATTTAAACTGATTCACAAAATCTTTCGGACTCAAATCTGGCAGAATAAATTCTTCCTTAGCTTCCGATTTTCGCTCATTTCCAATATCCATTAAATATTCAATAATTGAATTTCTAGTTTTCTTAAAACCCTCATTATCGTTCATTGCCGTTTTATCTCTTGGACGCTCCAAATCAATTTTAAACTCGGGCCCTAAAGTTGCATTTGGTCCTGGTCTTAAAGGAATAATTCTGTCTGCCATATAAATTCCTTCATCCACATCATTGGTAATTAACAAAGCAGTTCTTTTGTCTTTACCCCAAATATTTAAAATTTCATCTTGTAAATTGCCACGAGTTAAAGCATCTAAGGCCCCTAAAGGTTCATCCATAATAATCATTTCGGGTTTCATTGCCAAGGCTCTTGCAACCGCAACTCTTTGGCGCATTCCTCCTGATAATTCATTCGGTCTTTTATGAATTGCGGGTGTTAAACTTACCATTTCTACATAGTCAGAAACAATGGCTTTTAAGTCCGATTTAGATCTTTTTGGAAAAGCTTCTTTCACTGCCATATACACATTTTGTTCTACGGTTAACCAAGGCAGCAGTGAGTAGTTCTGGAAAATAACTCCCCGCTCATGGCTTGTGCCAACAACAGGTTCTCCTTTAAATAAAACTTTTCCACTTGTAGGTGTTAACAACCCATTAATAAGGTTTACTAAAGTTGTTTTTCCGCTTCCTGTAAAACCAACAATGGCAACAAACTCTCCTTCTTCTATTTTAAGGTTGATGTTCGATAAAACCTCAGTTTTAATAGCTCCTTGACCATAGGTTTTGCAAATATTATTTAGTTCTAAATATGCCATTTTATAATATTTAATTGTTGAATCGTTTTTATATTGAATCCTATCATTTTATGACTTAATCTTTATAGGATTAACCATTTATATTGCAGCTGTTTTATCAAAAGACACCCAATTTTGTATCGTTAACATCAATCGATCTAACAAGAAACCAATGATACCAATCACGAACATGGCAACAATAATTTTTGCATTCGAATCGTTTGCTCCATTTTGGAATTCTTCCCAAACAAACAGCCCCAAACCAGGACTCTGCGCCAAAAGTTCAATTGCAATTAAAACCATCCAAGCCACTGATAATGTAATTTTTAATCCTGTAAAAATTAATGGCAAAGAAGAAGGTAGTACCACTTTAAAAATCTTTTGAAAAGTGCCTAATTTTAAAACTTTTGCAACATTTATATAATCTTTATCTACCGTAGAAACTCCCATTGCTGTATTTACTAAGGTTGCCCACATAGAACAAAAACCGACACTTATAAATGAAATGGTAAATGAACTATCTTCATTAGAATCTATCAACAATGTTTTTACAATCATGAAAACTAATAAATACCAAACCACTGGAGATACTGGTTTAAAAATTTGAATAAACCAGTTAAAAGCACTTTTTAAAGTCGGACTCAATCCGATGAAAATACCCAAAGGAACCGCAATTAATAATGCCAATAAAAAACCCGCAAATACGGTTTGTAAACTTCTAAAAATTTGATCAACAAAAGAAGGTCTTCCCGTGTAGGTAATCGCATTTTTACCTTCAGCAACTCTTTTCGCATTTAAAGCTGCTGTCTTTTCTATGAAAGCAACTTTATCTGCAGTAATACTATTATGATCTCTTAATAGCGATTTGTAAGATTCCCAAACTTGTGCCGGAGAAGGCAATGTATTTGGTTGGCAGCTGGATTCGCCAGAAGCAATACAGGCAGTTAAAGCGTTCGCGGCAACTTGACCTTGGTCTTTTAATGCTTTTTCTATTTTAAACGCTGCCTCTATATTAAATAACGATTTTGCACCCAAATGCCACATACCAATAAAAAATAAAATAGAAGCAAGCGGCACGATTATCTTGCGTAAGAAGTTTTTAAAATCTTCTTTTTCAAGCTTCCCTGTGCATAATTCTTTTAAGGTGATGAAAAATCCCAATCCTAAAAAATCAGATACTTTTCCTAATGTCATACTTGCTTTCATAATTTATTCCGGTATTGTTCTTATTTATCTTTGTTTCCTATTAAAAAACTATTGATGTATCCTAAAGGATCTTTTGCATCGTATATTGTTCCGTCAATAAAATCTGCTGTTGCTGGCTTGTAACCATCAGTTGCAGGAATATCTGTTGCAGGAATATTTCCTTCTTCAACTAAAAGAGCTGCTGCTTTTTTCCAAATATCTGGTCTGTATATATCTTTAATTGTACTTGCATACCAAGCTGCAGTTTTTGAATCAGGTATTTGACCCCATCTTCTCATTTGAGTTAAAAACCAAATTCCATCAGAATAAAAAGGATAAGTTGCATTGTATTTATAGAATACATTAAAATCTGGCATATCACGTTTATCACCTTTTTCAAACTCAAAAGTACCTGTCATCGAATTTGCTAAAACTGCTTCTGGTGCACCAACATATTGTGACATTGATAAGATTTTTACAGCTTCTTTTCTATTTGTTGGTTCATCTAACCATTTACCTGCTCTTATTAAAGCTTTGGTAACTGCAATTGCTGTATTTGGGTTTTCGTCAATAAATTTCTGTGTCATTACAAATACTTTCTCTGGGTTGTTTTTCCAGATGTCGTAGTTTGTTACTACAGGAACACCAATCCCTTTAAACACTGCTTGTTGATTCCAAGGTTCACCAACACAATATCCATGAATCGTTCCTGCTTCTAACGTTGCAGGCATCTGTGGTGGTGGAGTTACTGATAATAATACCTCAGCATCAATTTGACCTTGTACATTTTCTTTTGTGTACATTCCTGGATGAATTCCGGCTGCTGCTAACCAGTATCTAATTTCATAATTATGTGTTGAAACTGGAAAAACCATTCCCATTTTAAATGCTTTTCCAGCGTTTTTATATGAAGTAATTACAGGCTTTAGGGCACCTGCTTTAATAGGATGTATTGGCTTACCATCTATATCGACAGGTACATGGGGTTTCATTTTAGACCAAACATCATTAGAAACTGTAATCGCATTTCCATTTAAATCCATAGAAAAAGCAGTAACTAATTTTGCTTGGCGGCCAAAACCTGCTCCTGCAGCAATTGGCTGACCTGCTAACATATGAGAGCCATCTAACTGGCCATCAATAACACGGTCTAAAATATTTTTCCAATTAGATTGTGCTTCCACAGAAACAAACAATCCTTCATCTTCAAAGAACCCTTTTTCTTTCGCAATTGCCAAAGGCGCCATGTCTGTTAATTTGATAAACCCAAATGTTAATTGTGGTTTTTCAATTTCCAATGTTTTTGTTTTTGATGTTTTTGTTTCAACAACTGTTGTTACCTTTTTAGCTTCTTTACCTCCACAAGCAAATAATAACATTGCTGCTGGTAAAATGTAAGTTGATTTTTTAAATAAAGATTTCATTTTTAGTAAGTTTTATTTATCTAAGTATTAATACTTATTTTTTGACAAATATATACCTAGAAGCCTTTATAAATTATGGGATTACCCACAATAAAACCACTTTTTTAACCATACTAAAAACTATTATAAAACATATTTATATTGTAAAATATTCGAAATCAATAGAATAAATTAAAATAATAGTGTACGTAATTTTCCTACGTATCTATCTTTAGAATACATTTTCTACGTAAAAAAACCTTTCAATACTTAAATTGAAAGGTTTTTGGTATACATATAAAATAAAACAAGCTTTTCTATGTATCTAAATAATAATTATGCTCACTAATTTCGTTTTTTAAATCCCGAACATTGGCAATCCCGATTTTTTTTCCTTTGGCTAAAATTAATCCTTCTTTTTTAAGTGTAGAAAAAATTCTGATGACCTGCTCTTCTGTAGTTCCTGCATAATCTGCATATTCTTTTCTACTTAATGGTAGGTTTAAAAAGCCTCTTAAATTACCAAATTTTCTATGGATGTATAATAAAGTATCAATCACGCGTTCGCGCACTGTCATTTGAGAAATAGACTTTACTTTAGATTCACTTTTATTTAGTTCATTTGCATAAAATAATATCATATCATAAGCAAAACTTGGGTTTTCTAGCAAAGCTTCTTGTAAATCGTCTTTAGAAAAATAACATAAAACAACATCCTGTAAAGCTATTGCACCAATAGAATAATATTCTTCTGTACCAAAACCTCGATGTCCAATAATCTCTCCTTCTTTCGCAAAACGCACAATTTGCTCGCGACCATTAATACCCGTTCTAAAAACTTTTACAGTTCCTTTTAAAATAAAAAATAAACCATTTACAGGAGCTCCCTCAATAATAAACTGCTGCCCTTTTTTACATTTTAGCGTTTTTTTATGTTCAATAAAAGTTGTGTTGGGTCCGTTATTAAAATTCTTTTGTATCAAACAATTCGTATTCTTACAAGAAGTACAAGAAAAGTCAATAGCTACTTTTCTAGATTTTTTTGATACGATGTTTGGCTGTAAAGTCAATTTTTTTTCTAGTGATTTAACTGGTTATTTAACTAATACTATTTTTTTAAAGTTCGTTTTTGGCGCTTCGCATAGAGCACATTCATAGCTTTCTGGAAGTTCGTTAAAAAGAGTTTCTGGAGAAATATTCTGAGTACTATCTCCATAGCTCTCATCATAAATTGTGAAACAGTTCAAGCATTGATATACTTCTAATTCCGTTGTTTCTTTTAGTACTTCAACTTCTTTTTCAATTTCTTTCTCATTTCCTAATTGATCAAAATACAACTGACTTAATTCCATCAATAAACCAGGTAATTCTACCTTATCCACATCCTGCACATGCAAAATATATTGTCTTGTATTTGGATCGAAGTTTTTAGCATACAACAAATTATAGGTATCTCTAGTTTGAAAACTACCAATCATTTCTGGTTGATTATTTTTTTCAACAACAATCGAGGTAAAATAATAAGACGTTTTATTATAATCTGTAATTCCGAATGTTAAACCGTAGGTACTAATATCATTTTGATCGAAGTTAGCAACCAAGTATTTTTTTAAATTCAACGCATCTTTATTAGCAACCGGTAAATGCCAATTTAATTCTAACATCGAATGCCGCACATTAATCCCTCTTTTCCCTAAAAATTTTTCCCAAACTAATTTAGATTCTCTCGGAATTCCCTTTACAATAAAAGATTTCCAAGGTGTAATGGAAATTTTACCAATCTTATTTTCCGAGCACAATTCGCACATCTCTTTCAAAAAAGAAATATCATATTGATTGTTTCGCCAATATAAACCCAACCAATATTTATCCATGCCAATTTTATTCATTCCTTCAAAATAAGGGAAAGGATAAAAAGGTACTTCTAAAGGTTTGTCTATAGTTCTATTATTGGTATCGACGGCATCACTTACCAACTCAAAAATAGTTTCAATGGTTTCTGGTTCTTCTTGAAGGATATTTTCTATTGCAGTTTTAATTTTATCTAAATCCCAACTGTAAATTAAGGCGGGATACATTTGTGTTCTTTTCCATTCTGGAAGTCTAACATATAAATACCAATAGTCTTCATGCGCTGAAGCTATAAAATTAATATGCCCTGTAAACAAAGGAACTAAGCGTTGTTTTGGATCAGTAATATTAATTTTTAATTTTGATTTTGAGTGAAATTGCTCTAAAACATACAAATATCGATCCCCTGTTAACCAAGAAGTACTTGGAAAAATATCTGCGCAAACATAAGAAGAAACCATGTTTTCTACTCCGGTTTCATCTGCTTTAATAATTTTTAACCTTTCAAACTGAACAAGTTTCTCTTGGTCTACTTTTTCAGGTAATAAGATATCTTGTCTCGACCCAAAAGAAATGGTTTTTAAGCCCAAACTTTCTATAGATTCACAAATGTATTTTAGTTCTCCAGGAGATAAAACGCCCCCTTTAACAATGATTCTATTTAACTGCTTGTTCATACGCCCACTTTTGCATTATTCAATATTTCTCTCACTTCAGTTTTACAACTTCCACAACCTAATCCTGCACCTGTTTTGTTACATAATTCTGTAAAATTTGTGCACCCTTTTCCAATGGTTTCCTCAATATTTCCTTCACCAACTTGACTGCAAGAACAGACTAATTTCCCTAAAACAGGTGTATTATTAGAAGCACCTCTTAATAAAGTATTTCGCTTGTCTGACATTTCTATTTTGCTTTCAATCATGGTTTTAAACTCTGCAAACTCATTCTTATCACCTACTAAAACTGCGCCAATTAACAAATCGTCTTTTACAATGCATTTTTTATAATACCGTTTAGAAATATCTGTAAATATAATTTCTTCGTAACTTGAGTCATTTTCTGGCACCGTAATCTCACCAATACTGCACAGGTTTAAATCATTGAATTTCAATATATTCATCAATACAGAACCCTTGTAAGCCTCACTTATATCACCAGCAATAAAGTTGGCTAAAATACCCGCTTGTTCCTCAGCGGCAGATGTAATTCCAAATAATTTATTATTAAATTCTGCTATTTCGCCAATCGCAAAAATAGCCGGATGCGAAGATTGTAAATGCTGATTTACCTTAACTCCTCTTCCACAAATAATTCCATTATTTTTAGCAATTTCTATATTCGGTCTGGTACCAATTGCATAGACAATTGCATTTGCAGTTATGTATTTTCCACTTTTTAAGTTGATGGTTAATTCTCCTGTATCTTCATCATCAAAAACAGTACTTACCTCATTATCAAAATAAATTTGGATTCCTCTTTCCTGAACATCTAAAGACAATAATTTACTCGAAATTTTATCTAATTGCCGCTCCATTAGTCTGGAGGCTCTTTGCACAATTGTAATTTTTACATTCTTGTGCTTCATGGCTGCTGCCAATTCTAATCCTAATAAACCTCCACCAACAATTACAACGTGTTGTTCTTCTGGAGGCAAACCTGTATCCTCTAAATATTTTTTAAAGCTATCCGCATCACTTTTATTCCGCATTGTAAATCTACCAGGAAGCTCTATTTGCACGTCTTTTGGGATAAAAGGTCTACTTCCTGTTGCTAAAATTAACTTATCAAACGTATGTATTTCACCTTTAGAATCCGTTACTTTTTTATGTTCTTTATCAATATTTTCTATGGTAGTTTCAGGATGAATATTGATGTCTAAATTGTCTAATTCAGCATTCTTTATTTTCTTTAATTGTTTCCAGGTTAATTCTTCTGTGATATATTCTGGTAATAATACTCGGTTATAAAACAAATTTGATTCTTGCGAAAAAACGTGAATTTCATCAACGTCATTATAATCCCTGTAGTTCTGTAAAAATCGAAAAGCCGCCGCTCCTGCACCGGCAATTATAATTTTTTCTTTGGCTTTTTTGTATTTAGAAACAGCAACCGATGTAAACTTAAAATCAGGTTCTTTAGAAATTGGATCTATATGCGTATTTGTTAAGTTATTAGCTCTATTTAAATTGCTTTGCAAAACTTTACCCCAATGCATTGGCAAGAAAACAACTCCTTCTTTAATAGCACCTGTAATTTTAGAACGAACTCTCACAACACCATTTCCACTTTTTATTTCAGTAATATCTCCATCTTTAATATTATTTATAAACGCATCAACCGGATTTATTTCTAAAACAGGTTTTGGATAATGTGTTTTTAATCTTGCGACTTTGCCTGTTTTGGTCATCGTGTGCCATTGATCTCGAACACGGCCAGTCGTTAAAATCAATGGAAATTCTAGGTTCGTTTTTACCGATGTATTTTCTATAGTGGAAGGAATATTAAAAATGGCTTTTTGTGAAGGAGTGTAGAATTTTTTATCTTCAAAAAGACGAGGCGTTCCTGGGTGACGGTATTCATTTACGGGCCACTGAAAAGTTCCTTCGTTCTTTAATCGATCATAGTTTAAAAAAGAAACATCAATATTTGTTCCTTTAGTCATCGACGCATATTCATCATAAATTTCTTCTGCACCGTTATAATTAAAACCTCTAAAACCCATTCTTTGTGCAAAATCACAGAAAATTTCTACATCTGGCCTTGCTTCGCCTGGAGCTTCGATTTCTTTTGGTAAATAAGAAATTCTGCGCTCAGAGTTTGTCATTGTGCCTTCTTTCTCTAACCAAGCTGCAGCCGGCAATATCAAATCTGCATATTGTAAAGTATCTGATTTGTGGGAAATTTCTTGCACCACAACAAACTTAGAATTTGCCATCGCCTTTTCTATTCTGTGCGAGTTTGGCATACTCACCAATGGGTTTGTACAAGCAATCCAAACTGCTTTTAGTTTTCCGCTTTCTAAAGCATCAAACATTTCTGTCGCTGTTAATCCGGGTTTTGGAGAAATTTTATCAACGCCCCAAAATTGTGCAACTTCTCTTCGATGTTCTTCGTTTTGTAAATCTTTATGCACTGCTAATAAATTTGCCATTCCGCCAACTTCGCGTCCCCCCATGGCATTTGGCTGGCCTGTTAAAGAAAACGGACCTGCACCTGGTTTACCAACTTGCCCAGTAATTAAAGACAAGTTTAAAAGTGAGGTATTTTTATCTGTACCGATTACACTTTGATTTAAACCCATTGCCCACATGCTAATAAATCCTTTAGAAAGACCAATTATTTCTGCCGCTTTTTCAATATCATCTTCGGGAACTCCGCAGATTTTGGAAG
>Ga0302131_1001364_pt1 | contig 13366 bp, 15 predicted proteins | sample CB9_20m_MG_FD_203105 | JGI IMG/M metagenome (GOLD analysis project Ga0302131, IMG submission 203105) | Marine microbial communities from Western Arctic Ocean, Canada - CB9_20m | ecosystem: Environmental > Aquatic > Marine > Oceanic | place: Canada: Western Arctic Ocean | collected 2017-09-19
GCGAACTATTAATAGAAAGGTACTCGGCCCATTTAGCGCATGAAATCAAGTTTTGAATTTTATGCGCTAAATGGGCCTTGGTTTGGTGACGGCGGGACCACTTGGATATCCATCCTAACCTATAGCTATTAAAAAATTTTAATTTTTGACTATAGAACTACTGACCGCCTTTTCCTAGTTACCGCCCAGCTAGCACCCCACCATAGGGGCCTACCCCAATAATCAGGATGGTTCCATTGCACGCGTATACATACTATTGTGGGCGAATGATTAGGTATCTCTGAGAATTGCTATGAAGTTACTAACAACTTCATTCTTTACGCTACTGCTTATTGGGTCAGCAGGGGGTTCTTATTGTCAGGATTTTGAGGGAACCAAGCTATTAGCTGAACAAGGTAGTGCAGGTGCCCAGCATAATTTAGGACTCATGTACGCTAAAGGAGACGGTGTACCTGAGAATAAGGCTGAAGCGGTAAAGTGGTATCGGTTAGCAGCTGAACAAGGTAATGCAGGTTCCCAGAACAATCTAGGACTCATGTACTACAGGGGAGACGGTGTACCTCAGAATAAGTCTGAAGCGGTAAAGTGGTATCGGTTAGCAGCTAAACAAGGCAGTGCAGGTGCCCAGCATAATCTAGGACTCATGTACGCTAACGGAGACGGTGTACCTGAGAATAAAGCTGAAGCGGTTAAGTGGTATCGGTTAGCAGCTGAACAAGGTGATGCAGGTGCCCAGAACAATCTAGGACTCATGTACGTTAAAGGAGACGGTGTCCCTCAGAATTATGTGAAGGCTTATGTTTGGTGGTCATTAGCTGCGGCACAGGGGAACGAAAACGGGAAAAATAATAGAGACATCGTTTCTGAACAATTAACACCCAGCCAAAAAACACAGGGCCAAGAGATAGCTGCCAAGTGCTTTGAGTCTGACCATAAAGATTGTGACTAGCAAATTGAGGCAGTCTCTGCAGAATCTGATAAACCCTCAAACCCTCAAACCCTCAAACCTTCAAACCCTCAAACCCTTAAACTCTTCAGACGGACTCTTGGTTCCACCTCACCCCCACACATACTATTCTGAGCGAGTGGGTTAATTAATATAAGAATAGAGGAGAGAAGAGTCATTATGAACTGGGATGCTTCGGGGGCAATAGGTGAGTAGGTCGGGGCTTTGGCAGTTCTGGCGACGCTGTATTATTTGACCTTACAGATAAAAATACAGAATAAAGAACAAGATAAGTCTAATCAACATGCGCGAGCGCAATTAGCAATTGATGTTAATAATTGCTACATCAATAATTTTGACGCAGTAATGTGTGACAAAGAATTTGCCTTAATCTATCCGAAAGGATTCGCTGAATGAAATAGAGGCCAATCAAATTTCTCAATTTATAAATCGCTTTTTGGCCTTATTAGAAGCTGCCGTCACTGGAGCTAAACAAGACATGGTAATGTCTGGTGATTAGACGGTTGAGGGCCTCTATGACTATCCGCATGTAAACAGACTGTTAGCGGTTAAAGTCGGCAGCAAATAGTTCGAACAAGAAGTGCCGCTACTCTTTAGTGAAGAGTTTCTTGACAATATCTGTAAATCTGGCGCATTTCGATTAGAACAATAACACTGAGAATGACCCAGATAGCTAACGCACACTGGCCTGGGTTGGTTGATTGTTCATGCTCTGCTTATTGGCAGTGATGTTGTTGCGCAGTGGTTCAAATTTGGTCCAAGAAATAGACCCACTCCTTTACCCTAGCATCCGCCCAGCCAGCACCCTACTCCGGGTTACACACCGATAAGTCAGAATGGTTCCATCTAACGCCTATACATACTATTCTGGACGAACGGTTAGGTATTTCTGAGAACAAGGCTATGAAACTATTCATCTCCACATTTTTGGCCATACCGCCTAATGAGTTTTTATGTGTCCGTTTTATTAATCTTGATCTGGATTAAAAAATTTTGCGTTGCTGAGTAAATTGGAGTTAATGATGAAATTCAATATCCAAGTACGAACCGTGGCTCTGTGTGTTTTATTTTCAACGACTTCTTTTGCGCAGGATGCTTCTTCAATCGTTGTATACACAGCCCGTGAAATAATTACTCTCGATCCAGGTCATCCAGTAGTGCAGGCTGTCGCGGTCGAAGAGAATCGAATAATCGCAACGGGCTCACTCGAGGAGATACAAAGATCTCTCTCTGATAAGGCCCTGACAGTCGATTCCCGCTTTGCAGATCTGGTGCTTATTCCTGGGCTTATCAATCAACACGAACATGCATGGCTAGCCAGTCTCTTGTTCATGACTGAAATTCTGTCTATTGAAGACTGGGTTCTACCCGAGAAGACAGTCCGGCGTGCAATAGATTCGGCTGATTATCGACAGCGTCTTGAAAGTATTGTGAGCGAGCATTCTGATTCAGCAGAGGTCCTTTACACTTGGGGTTTTCACCAACTTTTTCATGGTGAGCTGACGCGCGCTGACTTGGACGAAATCAGCAGCACTATTCCTATCGTAGTGATGCAGAGGTCTCTGCACGAACAAATTCACAATACCGCCGCGCTAGAGTATTTTGACATAGACCAAGCCATGATCGACGGTGCTCCAGAATCAGTGCGCGCACAGATCAATCTTGTCGAGGGACATTTCTGGGAGCAGGGGCAGAGCCTAGTCGTGCCTGCGGTGTTTGCTGATCTCTTTCGTTCCGCTCGTTACCTGCCGGCCCTAGAAAAGTTAGAAGCCTATTGGCATGCGGCCGGAAGCACGCTGATAGCGGAACCAGGCGGAATCGTTTCACCAGCTCTGATTGCATTGCAGAATCAAGTGTTCGGCGATGCGAAAACACCGTTTCGAATGTTTTACATAGCAGATGGAAGGTCGTTTGCTCGTACTTATCCAGAAGATGAAGTGATCACTGAAATTGAAAAGTTGTATGCGTCTGCGCAGGGGATGACTGAATTTATCCCAGGGCAGGTAAAGTTGTTTTCCGATGGTGCGATGTTTAGTCAGTTAATGCAGATGAGTGAAGGTTATCTGGATGGTCATCATGGAGAGTGGCTAATGGAGCCAGAAGTTTTTGCCCGTGCCTTTCGCATCTATTGGGATGCTGGATACCAGATTCATGTTCATCAGAACGGTGATGCGGGACTCGATATGGTTCTTGATAATTTGGAGGCCAATATCGATCGTAATCCTCGTGCAGATCACCGCACGGTAATTGTCCACTTTGGCTTCTCACGGCCAGATCAAGTTGAACGTCTGGCAGTGTTGGGCGCAATAGTAAGTGCTAATCCTTTCTACCCGATAGTACTGGCTGATCGCTATAGTGAAGAAGGTATCGGACCTGAGCGAGCACAAGAAATGGTAAGGCTGGGGGATTTGGTGCGAGCTGACGTATCTCTGTCTCTGCATTCAGATACACCAATGGCCTCTGGCCAACCGTTGAGGCTCATGTCCAATGCGGTGAATAGAATTACTGTCGGCGGAAATTTGGCTGGCCCGGCACAGCGAATTAGTGCCGAGCGCGCATTGCGCGCAGTGACTATTGATGCCGCTTACTCACTAAGAATGGAAGGCGAGGTCGGCTCCATCATCCCTGGCAAGCTCGCTAATTTCACGGTTCTGGTCGAAAACCCTTTGACGGTGTCCCCGGAGACGATTGAGGACATAGAGATCTGGGGCACGATCCACGAGGGTAGACTTCTTCCGTTGCCTTGACTAATTTCGATTAGCAATGAAAATAAGAGGCTTGCCTGAGTTCTATTTCAGGAGCACCCCGAGCGGCAAACACCTTGTTGCCAGCTATCACCTCTTTATCGTCCAATACTTTATTTGCATGTTTAGGGCCTCTGTGTGGCGCTAAAGCGTATATTATAACCCTGCGTGTCAAGCGGACTCAGACCCACCCCCTAAAACCTCAAAATGGCCAGATTCAGACCCTACCCCGCGGCACCCCCGCTTGCACAGAAAGGTTCCCTAATCTGCTAGTACATACTATTCTGGATGAAAGATTTGCCTCCAGAGAATAACAATGAAAAACATATTATTTTTAGTCGCTTTGATTGTGTCACCTGCCTTTGCTCAGGAAGAAGCAATAAATAACTGTGGTGAAAACGACTTCGCCTTACAAATACTTGGCTCGGGAGGTCCCTTCGGAAAGGGGCGAGCATCCGCAGGCTATTTGTTGTGGATAGACGGTCAAAGCAGAATCATGATCGATGCTGGTGGTGGTACCTTTGCTCATTTCCATGAAGTTGGGGCAAATGTTACTGATCTTCAATTGTTAGCTATTAGTCATTTTCATCCAGATCACTCCGCAGAACTACCCGCGTTACTATGGCCTCAGAATGGCTCGTTGACGCTTGTTGGCCCCTCAGGCGATAGGGCGTTCCCCTCCGTCGCGGAGTTCCTTGATGGGCTTTTCGGTATTGACGGCGTATTTCGAGTTTTGAATGAAAGATTTCAGTTCCGAACAATCGAAGTGGACATTAATAGCGAAGCCTCAGAAATCCTAAATGAAAGGTCTGTTGTTGTTAAGTCGTTGGGGGTTCCTCATGGTGATGTTCCTACTCTGGGTTTTCGGGTAGAAGTCGGCGGCCGAAGCATAGCGTTTAGTAGCGATCAAAATGGAACCGATCCTCGCTTCGTAGAATTCGTTAAGGGTGTGGATTTGTTGGTGGTGCATTTTGCAGGCAACGAAGATGGATCGGGAAGAGCTGATTTGCATGCCAAACCAAGCGTCTGGGGAGAGATTGCAAACGAAGCGAAAGTCGGTCGCTTGATATTAAGTCACCTCTCTATTAATCAGAATTTCGAATCTAATTTGGATGCATTAAAAGCAGTCTACTCTGGACCGCTCACGGTAGCTGAAGACCTTATGTGTATGTCGGTCGAGTAAATTGATTAATCTTGAAGCCTAAAATCGATATTCAAGTTAGAGATATACTTCAAAGCGGCGCAGATATCATCGTCTTCTCTGCTCATCCAAGTCTTCTAGCCGGCAGCGGTGTCTCGGGTATAGTCCATAAGGCAGCTGGACCTGAACTTGAAGCGTTCGCTAAATCGCTTGGAACAATCGCACCGGGTCAGTCGGTCATTACTCCAGCATTCAATCTGCCCGCTAAGCACATTATTCACACCGTATGCCCACGCTAAATCTACGGTACACCTGAAGAAGAAAAGCTCTTAGCTTTGGCGTATAGGTCGGCGCTATCCCTCAAACACGACGCGCCAGATGCATCTAGCATCGCCTTTTTGTCACTAGGCACTGGGGTTTACCGCTGGCCTTTGGATGTCGCGGCTAAGATCGCTTTAGTTGAGTTAAGTAAGAGTGAATTTGAATCGACTATGATGTGTGTTTCAGATGAGATGACAAAAGAAGTATATTCGGCGCAGCTTCGCGGCTATTGACAACATCAACAAACAGACTAAGCTTAGACTCAACATTAAGAGGGGGCCGACGCCCCGCCAACCTGCAGCTGTGCAAGGTGGTACCCCGAAAGGGAATGTGGCCTTTAAGGCAACGACAGCGTCAGCCTCCATTGGATAACCAACTGGAGGTTTTTTTATGTCTGCAAATATCACATCGATTAAATCGTATCGGGACTTTTTAAGTGGTCCTGCCTTGCGTACGCGTAAACGTGTCTTTGACCTTGGTGAGCACAGTTACTCTGGTGCACCGGGGCTTTGTTGGAGCACTAACTACTGGATCAAGCGTATCGGTAAAGGGGAATATTGGGAATTATACGCGTCTCTCGAGCCAGCTTTATCTCGCCGTGAGTACTCAGGGACCTTCACACCGGATCAATTACGACAGTATTTTGAGGATGTTGGGTTTTATATGGATGATCAGGATTGGCGTGACTATGGATTGGGCTTCACAAGCGAAGTTCTGGATTTCGATAGTTCTTTGTCTAGCGCTGAAACTTAGGCGGCGTTGCGGGCCAATGGAGAGAAAAAACTGTGACTTACATTAGATCGATACTCCCTCCATACATTGTTCCAGAAATACCAGAGATGTCGCTGATAGACGAACCTGTAATGAAACCATATTCGCAAGACGTGCTTCGTATAGGGGTTGGATCCCAAGCCGAGCGTGAAAAGTGGATGTTAATTGACGTAAGTTGGCGCATTAAGCACCGAAGGCAACTGGATCAGACTCGCTACTATTTCGGCTATGTCGATGTTAGTCAAAACGCCATGTTGTTTGGCAGAAAAGTGTTCACAGGCTATGTCTTACTTGAAGCTCATTACGATGAAGACATACAAGCGTATGCTGAGCCAGAGGAAATGTGGGGTATATATTTGTGGGCTTATAGAGGACGGCTCTCTAGCAGTGGGAAAAATAATCTTGCTTTAAAGATGTTATGGCGACATTGGGCGCATAAGAAAAAGAAGGACAAAAAGCTAGGTGATTGTAGGAATCTATACGACGCGCACTTGTACAAAGAGGAAAGGCTTTTAAACAATCAATGTCGAGAAATTGCGCGCTGGGTTTGGGCGTAATGCTTGGGAATAGCCAAGCCATGTTTCGTAGGCCATATTATTCGGTACATGAAATAGCATAGGTACCTGAACTCGTGATTTAAACCTACTTGCCACGTTAGAGCTAAAAGGAGAAAGACAATGGAAGGTGAATTGAAAGCTGCTAGACACAGTCGCCTACAACGGAGGATTGATCAGATAGTTGCTGACTTTCGCCGCGACTGGAAATGGCCGCAAGCGCCAATGCCGGCAGAGGAACAGCAGGAAGCCCTTCCTATTGAAGAACCAAAGCCATCCAACGTTGAAAAGAGCCGCCTTTAACTAGAAGATACTCAGCCTTATTAAGTATTACTGCTTTCTTGCCGGCCTATATCTATAGTACCTTTCGTGAACCGGCGCTCTATTATACCAAGATCAAAAGAGGTTAACTTAAATGTCGACAGTAGATTTAGCCCAATTTATAGCAGTAGTTGGCGTGATACTTTCAATGCTGACGGTGGCAAAACAGATACACGACAATACCAAACAAGCAAAGCTAACCAATTGGGGAGTTCTATCTGAAAGGTATATGTCGGTATACAGTCAAACAAGCGATCTTAATTTTGCTGATGTAATTGTAAGAGGTCACAAAGATTTTGATGCTTTGAGTGAGAGTGAGCAACTTGCATTTGGGCATTTCTTAGAGAATATTTGTATCGCAAATGAAGGGGCGCTCGTTATGGCGAATAGTATAACTCGAGGGAAAGAGGGCATGATTACGCTATTTGATCGACATGTAAGTTGGCACCTTAGTAGCAATGGTGGCCGGGCCTGGTTCGAAAAGTTTCAGCAAGAACGAGGATTTCCTGAAGACTTAACTCAGTCCATACGTAAAGCCCTTAGACAAGAGAAACGCATCATTTCTGGACCTGACCCCAGGCTCACAAAATAGCTACCAAGTGTTTTGAGTCTGACTACAAGGATTGCGGATGAACATGGCAAAATTGCAAGAAATACTTTCTTTAATCGCAAGTGTCGGAGTCATCGCTTAAATTATCTTTCTCGGCATTGAGATGCAGCAAAATACAGACATGATGCGGTCACAAACTCGAAATGCGATCGTTGAGAACCAGCTCTCTTTCTATGAAAGCATTACGGACAATCCTCAGCTAGCGATAATCATGACCGAATTAAGAAAAGATGCCAATTTCTATGCGAACGGGACACCTGAGCGACTGCGATATCATTTCTTTGTTATGTCACAATTACGAATGTAGGAAAATGAATGGTATCAATATCAGAAAGGATTGTTTGACCAAAAAGAATTTGATTCAAGAGTTAATACATGGAGAACCAATATTGCAGTACCGATTAACGCAATAATATGGACGACCATTCGTGGTGATTTTTCAGAAAATTTCAGGAACTGTCTGAACGCGATTATGCAAAGTGAAACATAATGCAATTAATCTCTCGGCTTATAATCACGACGAGGCTTAACCATAGTTATTTCTAAGGAATTAAATCCATGAAATTTGAAAATTTAGATAAATGGACATCGGCCATAACAAAAATCGGAGCTGTGGGTAGCATATTATTTTTTGCGCTAGAGTTACACCAGAATAGTCAGCAACTTGAGGCTCAGTCTCGTTATGCCCAGTTTGAAATACAATCTTATGACACGAATCGCGTAGTCTATGAGAACGCAGACTTGGCGAGCATTCTATTAAAAGGAAGAAACCAAAAATCTCTCTCAGAATTAGAAAGTTTCATATTGCGACGATACAACGTTCAAATGATCAGGAATTGGGAGTTTGAGTTCATGGAGCGTCAGAGAGGAATTCTTGATTCCAACCTCAATGTTGATAGATGGGCAAATAATCTGAATAACAACCCCGAACGACTTGAAGCTTGGACCTCTCTAAGTCCAATCTGGCAAGATTCATTTAAATTTGCTTTGAATGATGCCCTGACAAACGCAGCCGTAAACTAGAGTAAAGAAAAGGCTTAATGTTGTTTGAATTGAGGGTATTCCATTTAGGATTTAGAGCACTCGGACGTAGGAATATCTGCCTGCGCCTTTTGAACGTAAAGTATCCGATCATTGTGAATTATTATTGCCGCAACTACATCGTAATGTTTCATTAAGCAGAGCCCGTGACTCTGTGCTGTATCAATGGCTCGTACTGAAAATCATGCATAAAAAAGGTCAATGCGCAAAGCTAACGACCTTATGTATTTGGTGGAGGCGGCGGGATTTAAATACCTAGCTTAAGCAACTTCTATATAAAGGTATTAAATTTAGAAAGTTAGACAATACCATCAATTAATTTTGTCATCATGCTCTTCTATGAGTCTTCCCAAAAGCTACGAAGACGATCCTTAGCTAGACCTCGATCAGTCCTATCTTTACTCAACAGATAACAACCAAATTTAACGGGTGAATTCTTAACTTTCTTGCCATCAGGCGACACTGCAACGAGTTGGCCCTGAGGGTTCAGGGGCCAAGCAAAGGTAACCGGGAGAGCTTCAAAATATGCTTTAAGCACTCCCAGCTAAAAATGGGACAACCAAACCCCACTTTTCTTGATGCCGTTATTCGCCTGAGAAGGCGCTCGCTCGTTCTATAACTATTTTTAGCCCAGTTTCAGTAACTTCCCAAATATTACCCCACTGACCGAACTCAACGACAGCGCCGGAGGGGTCTGTCTGTCTGTATCCACCCCAACCTATTGCTATTGAATTCCCGATCTCTCTATAACCATATGGCCAAGCATCGAGTTTAATTTCCGTTGCTGGATTCTGGTTGAGAGTCTCTAAAATACTATCGCGTCCAAATAATATGCGGTCGTTATTAGAAACAGCTTGAATGCCATTTTGAGTAAATAGATCTGCTACTCCGTTTGGGTTAGCTGTATTAGTATTTAGCACGTAAGCGTCGACACTGCCTTTGACTAAACTGGCTCCGGGGCCTTCATACATCTGATTTGGCATCTCTGGAGTTTCTAAGCTAGCTCGCCTCATACCATTTGGTGCCGAGTCGCCAGCAGACTCCATCAGCATGGTGAGAGAGTTTCCCTGAAGCTTAAATGCATTCCCCCAGTAGCCCTGATTTAACGTTTTTCCCTCAGCGTCAATCACACTGAAGGTTCCAGTTGCGAGCACAAGGTCTGGAGATAAAAATTTCGCTAATGATGGCACAGACTCGATTATGGTTGTTTCGAAGGCTCCATCGAAATCCCCCTCGAATTGCGCGATGATTGCCTCTTTTCCATACACAGGCGTCTGCCTTATAGAGACGATCCTAACCGCATCTTCGGCATACAAATTTCCCATAGCCTCTGCATTTTTTGAAGCCCAGTTGGCAGAAAAGGACTCTGTAAAGTTATTAACTAAAGTTAATGCTCGCGTATCAGATTGATCGCTATCTTGTTGAGATTGATCTGAGCAGCCAACAAAGAGGCTTAATGCAGCTGTTATGAATACTGACTTTAATGAAGTTTCCATTTTTTTACTCTTGACTTAATAATTAAAGGTTATTGAATATCAGAAATATAAATTTACCGCAACAAAGAAAGGGTTTGTGTAAAACGATGCCCGCCCTCAGCTGTAGATACTAGCTCACCACCAAAATGCTTTACAAACTTATAATGCTCTCCCTAGCTGTTAATAAGCTTATCTTCAGAAGCTCCTGCTATATCGTTCAATAACCGCTGTTTATAACGGGGTTAAGGTTCTCATAATAGAGAAAATAGCTGAATCCTTCGACATTTATTCTGCAACAGCGAAGGATTCTTTTAGTTAACAAACATTCCGAATACTTTTGGTGTTAAATTTTTAGTTTAAGCCAACAAAATAACTTCTGTAAAGAACCGGATTTTGGCAAGACTGGGCTGGGGTCATGGCATAGTCAGGCGACTGACCATCATTCGCCCATAATCTGTCCATCGCTCTTGCCATTTCAGCTGATGATCGCCCAATTGCACGAACCGCCATAAGCCTTCCAAGGCCATTATCGCCGGCAGATCTGCCAAGAACTCCAAGCACCATGGATGAGACGCGAGTATCTCCCGCAGCTTCTCTAGCAAGAGTCCTAGTATTTATCCAATCGTAGGCTTCGCTGTAGTTGACTCCATCTTTAAGAGTGCATGCTGTTATGGTTACCAAAGTAGAATCTCCATCAGCAGACGATCTACTATTTTCACCTAATCCACGGCTAGTAAAAAAACGTCGCTGGGAATCCTCGCAGAAATAAGAAACTGAAACATTTATGTCCGTACTAGCAGCATCAGCGTCGACCCAAGCTTCCATATTATCCCAAACAACAACTCGCATAAATTGATTCTCTGCAGCATTTGGAGTCGCGATTGGCTGACGAAACGCAACGTTGATGGGTCCTTCAAACCCATTATTTCCTTCTTCCACAGCATCCCTCAACGTATAACCGTCATTTAAAAAACAATTGGTCAAAACGTACATGTTTTCAGGTTCTGGTAAATTCTGTCCAAACGCGATAGAGGGCAACAAAATTATAATTGCAGCAAATAAGTTCTTCATAATATCTCCCAAAAAGTTAATAAATTTGTTGGTAGAATATAGTACAAACTTATTACATGGCAAGGCACTATTCTTTAGTGACTTAACAATACTTTCCGGTTCAAGCGATTAGGTCAAATGCTGATTTCGCTCGTAGCGACGCCCATACAAAAAACGGCGATTAAAATAAACAAACTACTAACAACAATAGCTCTACTTTGTTTATTCAAGCCTTAATCAGCCCCCACAACCGTAGAAGCCCAAAGCGTATCCACTGGCTCTTCAGCCTTATATAGCTCTGCTAATACCTGTTTCCTACTAACCGCATAGCCAGCACCCCACGCCATCCCACCCTAGGGGGTACACACCGATAGTCAGAATGGTTCCATTGATCCCCTTTACTTTCTATTGTGGACGAACGGTTAGTTATTTATTCGTGCCTGTATTAGACGTATTTAATCAACCGAAGGGCCATGGAGATTTTCTCATGTCAGAAATTCAGTTCTATGACACCGGTTATAAGATCGTAAACAATGAATTTAGGGCATACCCTTTGGACGAAATCATATTTACTATAGTGATACTTGCTGTTTCAAGAACATTTTTTGTGATGTTGCGCTATAAATAAGACTTTCCTATTGATTTCGTTGCTTTCAAGACGGTGTTAGATGTCTTTGAATTGGTGGTTGGTGGAGCCGAATGAAGTGAACCTTTCTTTTAACTAATTGTTAGTTATTAAGATTTATGCCTCCTCTACTATCTGATGTTTTTAAAAATGTTACTAAAACCTAAAACCATCCCAGCAGGGATCCATCTTTTCAGAACTATTTGAAACCCAGTTGGTATATAACAGGTGGCCCTGATTTTGACGGGGCGTGAGGGTCTGGTTCTTTGGTCAATAGTTATAGTAGGCTAGCGCACTTACTAAAGGTGAATTTGAAAAAAGGGAAGTTAGTTGATGCAAAGAATTAAAGTGAGCTTCGATGTTTGGATTCAGCTAGTTGGGGTGCTCAGTCTTGTCGCTTCGTTAATTTTCGTGGGCATGGAACTACGCCAAAATCAGCAAGTAGCCAAGGTCACTGCGTATCAAGCATTGGCTGAGCAAATTGCATCGTATAACGCTATTTTACTCACTCACCCAGAAATAAATTTGATTCGCAACGCAGCGCTTAACAATGAGAGTTTGTCGGAAACAGATGAAGAGCAATACAAGGCGTTCTATAGAATGCTTCAAAGGCAATCAGAGTTAGCCTATTTACAATTTGAGAATGGAATCATCGATGAAGAGTTACTCATTAGAACAACAGGTCCATTAAGAGATCACCTTGCCCGAAGTACATATGCAAAATTATATTGGGATAGGCATGTAGAGGGAATATCAAGACGCTTAAGATATGTTCCTAAGTTTGAGGATTACATCAATAGCGTGTTGATAGTTGTTGTGGGCTAGCTCACTTCTAAAGGTAAAAGGGGTCAGGGGTAAATCTAGGTAGGGGGTAAATCGGCATAAATCGGTGGCATAAATCGGGGACACGGTAAATCGGGGGTAAATCGGGGACAGACCACGTTTTCGATTACATCTGGATAGGTCTCCCAGGTCGTCCAGGTCGTGTTCTTCGACCTAGAGCAATCTCGATCTCCTTCTGAAACCGGGTATTGCCTAATACGTAGTTTCCGTTTGTTGCTCCACGAATATCACTCAACTCTTGCTCGTCGAACTTCTCTTCTATCAGCCCTCTATAATTATTTAGTCGTTCTTCACTGTTCGATGACAGACCTAAATACTGGAGGTGAGGCGTAATTAACATGTTCGGATCGCCAGCTCCATTGCAACCATAGCTGGACCACGGATAGTCACGAGGGTGGGGCACCATGCCGGCCCGAACTGGATTGAGTTCAATATAACGATAGCAGGCGAGAACGTATTGCTCTTCCTGGGTTAAGCATGACTTGAATCGGCCGTCCCACAGCGTGCCGGTGCGCTGGTACATTCTGTTAATGAATTGTACATAGCGCTGCCCTAGATGTTTCATCAATAAGGAGGCTGAATCTTTCTCACGGGGTGTAACCAACAAGTGAACGTGGTTAGTCATCAAACAATACGCATGGACTAGGCAACCAAATTTTCGCGCTTGCGTGCCTAGCTGTTCAAGATAGAACCGATAGTCTTCTTCGTGGAAAAAACAAGCGCCGCGATTATTGCCGCGTTGAATTATGTGCCAGGGAATCCCAGCAATGGCCAGGCGAGCTCTTCTTGGCACAATAGCATCCCTTGCATCTGCGTCTAATCCTTACGACCTTATTAATGAAGATAGACCATGGCTCCAAAATTCCCCAAATATTTCTCAAAACGTGGTCTGTCCCCAATATT
>Ga0302131_1001367_pt1 | contig 13336 bp, 12 predicted proteins | sample CB9_20m_MG_FD_203105 | JGI IMG/M metagenome (GOLD analysis project Ga0302131, IMG submission 203105) | Marine microbial communities from Western Arctic Ocean, Canada - CB9_20m | ecosystem: Environmental > Aquatic > Marine > Oceanic | place: Canada: Western Arctic Ocean | collected 2017-09-19
ATGAGTTTATCAATCAAAAGTTGGAAGGGAAAATTTGCATTGCCCATTGTGAAAATGACCAAAAAAAACGACTTCAATCTGTTATAAATCTAGATGAAAAAACGACCATCCTAATTGGTCCTGAAGGTGATTTTTCAAAAGAAGAAATTAAAAAGGCATTAGATAAAAAATGTATTCCTGTTTCTTTGGGTGAAAGCAGATTGCGCACTGAAACTGCGGGTTTAGTGGCTGTAAATACCATTTCTTTTATCAATCAATAAAATCATTTTTAGTATCTTGCTTCAAATTTATTTTCAATAATTTATGAAGCTCTTTTTATCAATGCTTACACTCTCATTTTTACTGACTACAAACGCACAAGATGTTGCTATTTTAAAATATAGTGGTGGTGGAGATTGGTACGCAAATCCTACGGCAATTCCTAATTTAGTGGCCTTTGCAAACCAAAACATTAAGACTAATATTTCCAAAAACCCACAAAACATTGCTATTACTAGTGAGGATATTTACAACTTCCCAATGCTGTTTATGACAGGCCATGGGAATGTGTATTTTTCTGATGAAGAAGCGACCAATCTAAAAAACTATTTAATTTCTGGCGGATTTTTACATATTTCAGACAATTATGGTTTGGATAATTTCATACGTAGAGAACTCAAAAAAGTGTTTCCTAGTTTAGAGTTTAAAGAAATACCGACCAGCCATAAAATATATAATCAGACTTTTAAATTCCCAGAAGGCATGCCAAAAATTCATGAACATGATAAAAAATCTGCGCAAGGTTTTGGGTTATTTCACCAGGGAAGACTAGTCGTTTTTTACGATTACGAAACAGATTTAAGCGACGGCTGGGAAGATGAAATTATACACAACAATCCTAAAAGTGTTCGTGAAAAAGCATTAAAAATGGGTGCAAATATTATTGAATATGCTTTTACGAATTAATATTTAAATCCTTTTTAAAGAGTTTTTTAGAACGATATAAGCCTCTAAAACACGCTTAAAGAGACATTTGTAAAAAAAATAAAAATGCAAAATCAGATTAACATAGATTCCATTAAAATAAACTTCGATTCTAGCGGCTTATGGGTTTTAAATATCGCTATTGCCGTTATTATGTTTGGCGTTGCTTTGGCCATCACTATTGATGATTTTAAACGTCTTTTTAAAAATCCTAAAATAGTTTTTATAGGGGTATTATCCCAATTTATTTTATTGCCTGCTGCAACTTTTTTAGCGATTATAGTTATTGAACCTCATCCCAGTTTTGCCTTAGGAATGATGATGATTGCAGCTTGTCCCGGAGGAAATGTCTCTAACTTTTTTAGTAAAATGGCTGGTGGTAATGCGGCACTTTCTGTTAGCTTAACCGCTTTCGCAACCTTGATTTGTATTTTTATGACGCCTTTTAATTTACAATTTTGGGGAACACTTTATGAACCTACAAATGAAATTTTAAAAACAATTGAATTAAATTGGATCGACTTACTAAAACTAGTTTCTTTAATCTTAGGAATTCCACTAATTGCAGGAATGCTGATCAAACATTTTTATTCAGAAATAGCTTTAAAAATTGAAAAGGTATTAAAACCAATTTCTATGACTGTCTTTATCATCTTAATTTTTGTTGCTTTTTCTCAAAATTTAGATATTTTTATAAGATATATTCACCATGTAGTATTCTTGGTTATTTTTCACAATATTTTTGCTTTTATTTTAGGTTTTTATACAGCAAAAAGTTTTGGATTAAACAAACAAGATTGCAAAACAATTTCTATGGAAACCGGAATTCAGAATGGAGGTTTAGGCTTACTTTTAATTTTTGGTTTTTTTGATGGTTTGGGAGGAATGGCATTATTAGCGGCTTTTTGGGGAATTTGGGATGTATTTTCAGGAATGGCATTAGCCACGTTTTGGGGAAGAAATCTTAAAAAAAATAAGTAATAAAATAATATTGTTCTATTAAAGAATTTTAATTTATGATTCAGAAAATTTGGTTTACACTTGTTTGTAGTTACATAAAACTAGGATTGTATTTTTACAGTAAAAAAATAACAGTAATAGGTAGAACAAATATCCCTAAAAAAGGAGCTATTTTGTTCGCCGTAAATCATCCTAATGGTTTAGTGGATCCTTTATATGTTACAACCACGAATAGTAGACAAAATCATTTTTTGGTAAGGGCTGCATCTTTTAAGAACCCGATTGTAAAAAAGATTTTAGAGTCTTTATATTTAATGCCAATTTATAGAATTAGAGACGGAATTAAACAGCTTTCTAACAATCAAGAAATTTTCGAAAAATGTTATCATATTTTAAACAAAGGGGAAACTTTAATGATTTTTCCAGAAGGAAGTCATGATAAAAAAAGAACAATAAGACCTTTAAGTAAAGGTTTTACTAGAATTGTTTCTGGTGCTTTAGAAAAACACAAGAACCTAGAAATTAAAGTTATTCCTGTAGGAATCACCTACCAACATCCCTCTAATTTTCCTGCAAAAGTAACGGTGAGTTATGGGAAACCAATTGCTACAAGAGAAATTTTTGAAGCCAACAGCGCCGCTAAATCTATTAATATTCTAAAAGAAAAAGTAAGTGAGCAGTTAAAAAGTTTAAGCGTTCATATTACGAATGATGAAAATTACGAAACAACTTTACAAAAATTAACGAATGCAAATATTGATTTTACAAAAGTGAGCAACGTAAATGAAATGATTAAAAATAAAGCTTTTTCTAAAAAGAACTTAAATGAGCAAAATTATTTAAAACCACTCTACTATATTATAATTTTAAATAGTATTATTCCTTTTTTACTTTGGAAAAAAGTGGCTAAAAAAATTGATGAAATTGAGTTTATTGATACTTTTAGATTTGCAATTAGCATGTTTACTTTTCCTTTTTTCTACGGTTTACAGGCCTGGATTCTAAGCATCTATTTCGGAAATATTAGCGGTTTATTCTATTTCGCTTTTTCTGCTTTTTTGATTCTTATCTATTCAAAATTTACACCAACGAATGCAAAAAACCACTTAGAATTTAATTAAACTATCAAAAAAAAGCCTTTATAGAAACATTTCTTGCCTCTTTTTAGATGAATGAACAACTTAAGAAGTAAAACCATCTGGTAATTACGCGCAAGTTAACACTGAAAAGACTGGTCTCGTTCAACTATTAATTTAAAAATCAGCGCTTCGCTCTTTTTTAAGATTAAGTTTCACGAATAAAATACATTTTTGTTGAAGGCGTTTTACAACGCAGAAAAAAAGCATCTCCTTTGATTTCGTCAAGTTATCTCAATTTAATTTCATTAAGTCATTCAAATAAAGTAGGTAAATCTTTGATTAATTGAAATTAGAAACAAACAGCACAGCCTTCTAACATCTATTTTTAAACTAATAAGCAACAAAAAAACGATTTATTACGATACTATGTGGTTAAAATGGTGCTAACTAACTCATAAAATAGCTAGTAAATAATAGCATCTTGAATTGCCTGCTGAATTCTTGTGCGCATATTCGTCTCAATCAAACCTCTATTATCCATGTGAGGATATATTCTGTTCGATAGAAAAACGTACACAATTTCACTTTCAGGATCCGCCCAAGCGTAGGTGCCAGTGAAACCAGAATGCCCAAAACTTTTATCAGAAACACATCCACATGTGGCCTTAACTTTTGGATCTAGTTGTGGCTTATCAAATCCTAAACCTCTTCGTACTTTTATATCTCGAAAGTAACGTGTATTAAACTTATCTATCGTTTCTTCTTTTAAGAAGCGTCTGCCACCGTAAAAGCCTTTTTGTAAATACATCTGCATCACCTTTGCAACATCATTTGCATTGGCAAACAAACCCGCATGCCCCCCAACACCGCCTAACATTGCTGCCCCCATATCGTGCACATTACCATGTAGTAATTGATTTCTATAATAATCGTCGATCTCTGTGGGTACAATTACAGATTTATGGAATTTTTTTAACGGCAAATAGGTCATTCTATTGGTGCCTAAAGATTTATAAAATTTAGCGTCAGCTAATTTATCTAAAGATTTTTTATACATTAATTCTAACGCTTCCTTAAATAGATAATACCCTAAATCACTGTATTTATAACCAATATCCTCTCTTTGGTCTACTTCTTTGATGTACTTGTAAATACTGTCTTTATATGACTTTCTAATATATAAATCTTCCGCAACCTTAACACTAAATCTATTGGATTTTTGCTTTCTATAAAATATGGGTAAATTTTTATGGGTAACACTATCTTGGGTACTTATATAAAAAGGAATCCAAGCTTTTAATTTAGCAGCATGCGAAAGAATTTCTTTTACAGAAACTGTATCCTTATTAGAATTCGAAAAACTTGGTAAAAGATCTTTTAAACTTGCTGATAATGGAATTTTAGCATCTTCTTCTGCCTTCATAATCAAAGGTAAAGAAGCTAAAATTTTAGTTAAAGAAGCTAAGTCATAAATGTCAGAATTCCGAACCTCTCTCGTTTTTTTTTCTGTGTGGTATCCGTAGCTTTTATTAAAAACAATTTTACCTTTTCTAGCCACTAAAACTTGAAAACCAGGGGCCATTTTTTCTTTTAAAATAGTATCTGCAAATTGATCAATACGTGCTAATTTTTTTGATGATAAGTTTACATCTTCCGGCACTGAATATTCAAACCTACTTAACTTATAAGTCTTTAAACCATGCCCTTCCTTAAATTTATCTCCAATTGAAACAGGTAGTTTTCCATTGGCTTCAAAAACTCCAAAAATTAATTGTGCCGATAATTCTTGCGCCAACTTACTATTTTGATAAGAAACAATTAACCCTTCAATATTTTTAAATATTTTGAGCTGCAACAAACTATAAGGACTCGTAAAAACATCTAAAATCACTCGCTTTTGACGTGCAATTTCCTGCAACCAAACCAACTCTTTTTCAGCAAATTTATAACTTTTCCAGGGATGATTATTTGACTTATGGAAACCAATAATCACATCAGTAAACGGTTTTAATTTCTTCATTAAGCCGTCTAAGTTCTCATCAGAAACCACCTCTATTTTTGTATAATTCTTTAACATGTTTACAAAGTCATCTCCAGAATCATCCCCTAATTTCACGTAGGCTATTTTCTTGTTTTCCAAGTTTGCTAAAGGAATATTTTGCTGAACATCTTTTAAAACAGTAATCGAACTTTTAACTAGTTTTCTATGCAATAAAACGTCACTAACCGTATTTAGATCTTCCCGCAAGTTTTCTAACACTACGGGCTCGTAATTCTGCAAACCCATCCAATACTTAGCCTTTAAAATTTTACGAACAGAAAAATTTAACTGTTCTTCGCTCAACGTTTTTAAAGTAATTGCCTTTTTTATTAGATGTAAACTTGCTGGCACATCCTGCGGAATTAATAACAAATCATTTCCTGCTTGGATGGCTGCTAAATCTATTTCGGATGAAGTAGCGTAATCAGATGCACCCTTCATGTTTAATCCATCGGTAATAATTAGACCATTAAAGCCCAATTCTTGCTGCAATAAATTTGTTACTACATTTTTAGATAATGATGTTGGTAAAGTTGCATTCGGTTCTAAACTTGGGATGTTTAAATGAGCCGTCATTACACTACCTATTCCTGCATCAAAGACTTTTCTATACGGATATAGTTCTATTGAATCTAAACGAGCTTTGTCAAAATCCAAGAGTGGTAATGTATGATGAGAATCCGCGGCGGTATCTCCATGACCCGGAAAATGTTTTGCATTTGCCATCACACCATATTTTTGCATCCCCTGTGTAAAAGCAATTGCCTTCTGTGTGACATTTTCTTTACTTTCTCCAAAAGAACGATTTCCAATTATTGGGTTTAATGGATTGATATTAATATCTACAACAGGTGCAAAATTAATGTGAATCCCAAGTCTTTTGCAATGCTTACCGAGATGCTCACCAAACTCTTTTACCAAAGAATCATTTCTAATGGCACCCAAAGTCATGTTCCAAGGAAACCTATAGGTATTTTTTAAACGCATGTCTAAACCCCATTCCCCATCAAAACCAATCATTAAAGGCACTTTAGAAAGTGCTTGATATCTATTATTTAAAACAGCTTGTTTTTGCGGAGTTCCCTGCATAAAAATTAAATTACCCACATGATACTTAGTAATCATATCAGCAATAAAAGCTTCGTGTTTTTCATCTAAATTTGAATAGGCTTGCACCATAAATAACTGACCAATTTTTTCATCAATTGACATGCTATTCATAATACTATCGACCCAAGTTTTTTGGGCTTCAAAATCTTTTGTTCTTAAAGGGTCTACTCTTTGCGCTTTTAAATTAAAACCAAAAGCAATTAGTAATATGTATAGTAACTGTTTTTTCATTCTATTCTCTGGATATTATTTTGGGCGTTTTAACAGGCTTTCGTTACTCGCTTTTTTTAGGTTTGTTCTCGCTACAATTTTTCTTCCTTCTTCATAAAAATCACTTGAACTAACAGTTAAAAAAGAGCTCAAACAAACCACTCAATCCTTAACGCAACCTATCGATTAACATATTGCTTTTACTCAAACAATATTTAAACCAAAAAGCGTTTGTGCCAACTTTGATTCGCAGGAACTTCCCAATTATTTTCAAAATCTTCTTTGGTATTTACCATGTTATTAAAAACAATCGTTTCTGAGGTAATCTTTCTTTCTTTGGCAAATTGCTGAAAATCTGATAATTTCACTAAATTAATTGCCTCATCATCTTTAAAAGTAACATTCATTTTATTCATTAAATCCAGATGCAATTCTTTTTCTAATTGCTGAATAAAACGCACAGAAGAATCTATGGAACAACCAGAAACATTATTAAAGCTTTCATCAACCGCTAACACCAAGAACTGTTTGTATTTAATAATAAATGAGCCTTTTAAATTATCTCCATGACGTGTCCAAGAATTTATAAACTCCTCAGACTTCCCTGATATAACTGCTATTTCTTTATTTGTAAATTCCCTGTTAGACTGGTAAATCCAGACCCGAGAATTAGTTGGTAATTTTTTATATTCTGTAAACATATTTTAAAAATGTTTAATTGTGTGTTCGTTTAATTAATTAAAACTATCGCAAATTAAATTTCTGCTGCAATGCTTGTAATTTTTCTGCATCAGACATTTTCTTTTTTGGAGCAGACATTCTTTCCTTAATTTCTTTCAATACCTTTTTAGTATACAATGGAAAATCTGCATTCTGAATCCAATTATTATAACCTGGATTTTCTTTAAACACCTCTTTTACCGTTCTTCCTTTGTATTTTCCAAAAGAGAAAGTTTCTTGATCCTCTTCATTCATTAAAATAAAACCAGCAAAATCTGCTCTTTTTCCATGCGTAGAATATTCACTTAAGGCATCAACTGTATTTCCAATATCACTGTATTTATCAACTTGTGCTAACAAAATTTCATATGTAGCATTGGTATCTGCTTCCGCTCCATGAGCACCCTCCAACTCTTTTCCACAATAAAACTGATACCCCGCACCTAGCGTTCTTTGCTCTTTTTTATGAAAAATAACTTGCACATCAATCGCCTGTCTATCCTTCATATCAAAATCTATCTCTGCTCGCATTAATTCTTCTGCTAATAGCGGAATGTCGAATCTATTTGAGTTAAAACCAGCCAAGTCACAACCTTCTATCATTTCATTTACTGAAGCTGCAAGCTCTTTAAAAGTTGGTTCTGAAGCAACTCTTTCATTGGAAATCCCATGAATATCCGAAGACTCTTTTGGAATGTCCCTTTCAGGATTTACCAACCACGTTTTACTCTCTTTATTTCCATTAGGAAATACCTTTAAAATTGACATTTCTACAATTCTATCGGATGCAATATTAACTCCCGTAGTTTCTAAATCAAAAAATACGATTGGTTTTTTTAGTTCTAAATTCATTTCTGTTTTTTTAACTCTTCATTGTGTTGTAAAAGACAAATTGTCAATTCGAGCGCAAACGAGTACTATTCGTTATCTAATTATGTTAACAATTTATTTCCTAATCTTGGTTCTTTAATTAAAGACGTTGCTAAAAGAAGTCTCGCAGTTGGTTTATCGTCCACAACTTAACTTCTACAAGCATAATTTCTTGAAATTCACTTAATTTTTCGCTAACTTTTTTGAGCTCTTTTTTAGCCCATTTCAATACTTTTTTATAGGCAAATAAACATCTTTAATCGCATTTGTGACTTTGTATTTATATAATCCAGCATCCAGCTAACTACGCCTTAAAGATATAAAAAATAGTGGATGTTATCTTAATTTTGTCAAAGCATTTATCAACTAAAATAATAATTTTTTCACAAAACTTTATACCTGATTTACTCATTTTTTAGAAATAAAAATACTTAAATTCGTATCATAATTCTTTACAAATGCCTAAAAAAGGAAAAGCAAAAAATACAGTGAATAAAGCGAAGCATACAAAGTTAATGCATCAAAAAATTAATAAAGTAAAATCAGAAAAACAAGGGACCAAAGAGCGTTTAAAAGCAATTATTAAAAAAGCAAACGAACAAAAGAACACCTAATTATGTGTTTAAAGTTTTATTTCGGTTGCGTCGTTTCTTTTCCACGTTTACCAATCGTATACTTTTAAGAAAAAAAAACACGAAAAAAAGTACCTAAACTTATAGAAACTATAAAGGATCTATAATAACAACATCCGAAAAACACTAAAAATTTTAGCGTTTGGAGAAAGAACGCTAGCCGGAGTGGGTGTGGATTTTAGAAAGGTTAGAGCGAATATAAACATATATTTTAATAACAAAATTATTACGATTTAAACCGGGAAAGATAGCATAGAAGTTGCTGCTGCCTCTTTTTTTAGTGATGATGTGCATCTTTCTAAATTAACCTATTAAATTTGAAACAAAATATGGCTACTTTTAGTATCTGTACAAAAAAAAATAAAGAATGAACGCAAAAGAAATAATCGCTTTTTTTAACCTAACGAAACATCCAGAGGGAGGTTATTATAAAGAAACACACAGAAGTAAAGGTGAAATTTTATCAGAGAATTTAGGGAATGAGTTTGAGGGCAATAGAAACTACGCTACTAGTATTTATTTTTTATTGACTTCGGATAAATTTTCTGCTTTTCATAAAATAAATCAAGATGAAATTTGGCATTTTTACACAGGAACCACCCTAAAACTACATATGATTTCGCCTGATGGGAAGTATTGTTTTGTACTGATTGGAAATGATTTCAAAAATAATGAAATTCCTCAATTTACGGTTCCTGCGCAGTATTATTTTGCAGCTGAAGTTTTAGAACCCAACTCTTTTTCTTTTACAGGTTGTACCGTTTCTCCTGGTTTTGATTTTAGAGATTTTGTTTTACCTAGTTGCGAAGAACTCTCAGAAGAATTTCCAGCGCATAAAGAAATCATTGCGCAATTAACACATCATTAAAATATAAACCAACGTTTACAGCGCATACGTTTTATCAAAATGAAGAAAAAGATATTAATTATTGGTGGAGGAATTTCTGGAATCTATTTAGGGTATCGGCTTAAAAAAGAGGGCTTTTCGATAAAAATTTTAGAGGGAAATTCTAGGATTGGAGGACGCATTTATACCAAAAATAGTCATAACACGAAAATTGAATTAGGTGCAACTTGGCTCTGGAACTATAATCCAGAATTAATACAACTTTGTAAAAATTTAAAAATTTCTTTGTTTGAGCAAAACATGCAAGGTGATGCACTCTTTGAAGCAAGCAGTGCCAATCTACCTCAACGTTTTCAAATACCAAAAAACAAAGAAATTAGTTATCGAATTGTTGGAGGAACTTCAGCTATTTTAGACAAATTATCGGTAGATTTTTCTGATAAGGAATTAGAGCTCAATCAAAAAGTTGTAGCAATTAATGCAGAGAAAACAGCTATTAGAATAGTCACAGCAACCTCAGAATTTATGGCGGATTTCGTTGTTTCAACCATTCCTCCTCAACTTTTGGTAAATACGGTTCAATTCAATCCAAAATTACCTCAAAATTTAGTTCAAATTGCAAATAACACACATACCTGGATGAAAGACTCCATAAAGTTTGCAGTCGTTTATAAAACTCCTTTTTGGAAAGAAAGTGAATTATCTGGTGCTAGTTTTAGTAATGTGGGTCCTTTTACAGAAATGTATGATCATACTGATTTTAAGCACCATCATTTTGCCTTAATAGGTTTTTTAAATAGCGCTTTAAATAAGGAGACCAGACAACATAGAGAAGAAAAAGTAAGCCAACAACTCTTTAAGTTTTTTGGAGAAGATGGGAAGAACTATCTTTCTTATGAAGAGAACGTATGGAGTAACGAAGCACTTTTAAGTTTTCAAAATAATACGTTTATAAGCCCCCATTTTAATAATGGACATGCTATTTATCAAAAAGAATTTTTAGATGGTAAGTTTATTGTTGCTGGTTCAGAAACCTCAGCAAAATATGGCGGATATATGGAAGGAGCTATTCATAGAGGAAATCAAATTATAGAAAAATTAAAGAATAGATAATTATCAAATTTTTAGTTTTTTCTAGAAAATAATTTAAAAAAAATTCATGCCATACAACACCCTAATTCTCCAGACTTAATTTACTAGTTAAGGGAAAAACCAGAAAGTGAATGACTGTTCATTGATGCCTTAATTTAGTTAATCAAAAGTATCTGTATCAACTTTATTCTCCTTAAAAATATTAAAAGTAATAGTTTAGAGAATAATTCTAGAATATAAATAAGCTATCAAATAAACTGTTTTAATGAATCTTTTTCATCCATATTAAGCTTTTTAATAGTTATTAAAAATAGTTTAAAGACGCACCCTTTAATAAATTTAATAGATAAAAATTGTTAAAAAAAAACCTCAAGTGTTAACTTGAGGTTTTCCTATATATTTATTGGTAATTTAGTTATCAATAGAACCTAAAACACGTTTCATAAAAATATTTAACGCTTCTTTTTTGGGTGTACCTTCTTTCATCATTTTATCGACTTCTAAAGCACCATACATATTGGAAATCAACTCTCCAATAACATCTAATTCTTCATCCTTTAAAGAAGGAACCTCGGTTAAAGCTTCCAACGTTTCTATTGTTTCTAATAAATAGTCTTGATCGTTTTCTTCGATAAAACTAGTCAGGTGTTTAATTACGGGTAACTTCATATTAAATTACTTCATTTACTAATTCCTTCAACACATCAAACTTATTTGTTTGTGCTTGATTTTTAAAAGTACCTCCTTCAAAAGTTGCAAAAGTTGGTAAATTACTAACATCTGCTAATTTTCTGCTCTCAGGAAATTTTTCTGCATCAACAATTACAAAAGTTATGTTTTCATTTTCTGAAGCTAACTTTTTAAATTTCGGTTTCATAATTCTACAATTTCCGCACCAGGTAGCAGTATACTGTACAATAACCGTTTTATTATCCGATACTAATTGGGCTAAATTATCTTGACTTAACTCTTGAACCATACTTAATAATTAGTTTAAATGAGCAGCTAAATATTCAGCAGTTCCTTTTGCATTTGGTGCCATTGCTGTTTTTCCTTCTTCCCAGTTTGCAGGACAAACTTCGCCATTTTTTTGAACATGTGCATACGCGTCTACTAAACGTAAAAACTCGTTTACATTTCGACCAACTGGCATGTGATTTACTCCTTCATGAAAAACAGTTCCTTCTTCATCAATTAAATAGGTCGCTCTGTAAGTTACGTTATCTCCTTCTACTTGAATCGTTTGTGAAGCTTCATCAAAAGTTTCATTGGTGATATCTAAAATCCCTAAAATTGATGATAAGTTTCTATTACTGTCTGCTAAAATCGGGTACGTAATACCTTCAATTCCACCATTATCCTTAGAAGTACTTAACCATGCAAAATGAACCTCAGGTGTATCACAAGAAGCACCAATTACAATTGTATTTCTTTTTTCGAATTCCCCTAATGCAGCTTGAAAAGCATGCAATTCTGTAGGACAAACAAATGTAAAATCTTTTGGATACCAGAATAATAATACTTTCTTTTTGTTGTTTACTGCTTCTTCTAATACATTTAATTTAAAAGTATCACCCATTTCATTCATGGTGTCTACGTTTAAATCTGGAAATTTCTTACCTACTAATGTTGCCATACTTTCAAAATTATTTATAATATTATTAATTATCTTTTCTGTTGCAAATATAACACCCTAGTATTTCTTGTAACTAAAAAATTTAATGTTAACTATTTATATATATATCAGCTTTACTTATAGTATTCATAACTTACAATCGAATTCAATTAGATTTTGATAAATAACCAAACTCAAATATCAAAGGATATAGTTTTTAGTTATGATTAAATAAAAAATATAGATAAAAATTATTCAAAAGTTTATTGTAGTTTTGAGTCATATCAATCTTTAAAATAGTCAAAAAAATGAATAATAAAGACGGAAACATTGGCAAATGCCCATTTATGGGTGGTACTCAAAAACAAACAGCTGGCAGCGGAACTTCTGTGCGAGACTTTTGGCCAAATGAATTAAAGTTAAACATTCTGCGTCAAAACGGAGAAGCCTCAAATCCAATGGCTAAAGATTTTGATTATGCAACTGCCTTTAATAGCATTGATTATGCAGAATTAAAAAAAGATGTAAACCATTTTATGACTGATTCACAAGATTGGTGGCCCGCAGATTATGGAAGTTATGGCCCTTTTATGGTTCGTATGGCTTGGCATAGTGCTGGTACTTACAGAGTTGGAGATGGGCGTGGTGGTGCGCGTTCTGGCTCACAGCGTTTTGCGCCAATAAATAGTTGGCCAGATAATGGTAATTTAGACAAAGCACGTTTATTACTCTGGCCAATTAAAAAGAAGTATGGAAATAAATTATCTTGGGCAGATTTAATGATTCTTGCAGGTAATTCCGCAATGGAATCTATGGGATTTGAAACTTTTGGTTTTGCAGGTGGAAGAGAAGATGTTTGGGAACCAGAACAAGATATATATTGGGGTTCTGAAACCGTTATGGGAGAAAATGAAGAACGTTATAAAGAGGGTGAGTTAGAAGATCCGCTTGGAGCTGTAATGATGGGTTGGATTTATGTAAACCCTGAAGGACCTAACGGAAAACCAGATCCAATGGGTTCAGCTAAAGATGTAAGAGAAACCTTTGGCAGAATGGCAATGAATGACGAGGAAACGGTAGCTCTTGTTGCTGGCGGACATACATTTGGTAAAGCACACGGTGCTGCTAATCCAGACACCTATGTTGGGCCATCACCACATGGAGCTCCAATAGAAGAAATGAGCACTGGTTGGAAAA
>Ga0302131_1001415_pt1 | contig 13042 bp, 7 predicted proteins | sample CB9_20m_MG_FD_203105 | JGI IMG/M metagenome (GOLD analysis project Ga0302131, IMG submission 203105) | Marine microbial communities from Western Arctic Ocean, Canada - CB9_20m | ecosystem: Environmental > Aquatic > Marine > Oceanic | place: Canada: Western Arctic Ocean | collected 2017-09-19
GGAGGGCTTGGATCTTTTTAGGAGTACGTTTCCCTTTCAAAAAGAGGCTGATTCCTTTAATTTTCTTTAAGGAGTAGGTTTATTTTTTGAATAAAAGGGTCGTATGCTTCAAAAAAACTAATGGGTATTTTTTGCTTTAACTTTTCCAATAATACACAAGTGTTTAAACTGATTAGGGTATGTTCTTGAGTATTTTGCAGGACTTGATTCAAGATTTTACTCAATCCATTGATGCGGTGGCCCGATTCAAAAGTTAAAATGATTAAGCAATCAGGATTTTCAACTATGAACTGGGAGGCCCATTCAAAAAATGAAGCATCAGAGAAGGCGTCTAAATGAAAGTAGTCAGGGGGATTTGTTAATTTTGAGAGCGCTTGAATGATGGGACTGTGATAACTTCCCATAGGAAGCTCATCGGTTGATTCATAAATCAATACTGATCTCATCATAATAATTGTTTAGTGCAATTTATATTTGATCCATGGAAAAATTCATAGAATATCTGTATTCCAAGTTTTTATTATGTAGCAGCGTATCTATTGATAGTCGCACCGTGGCTGAAGGCGCGCTTTTTTTTGGACTTAATGGTCCAAATTTTAAAGGGAGTAAATATGCTGCGGCTGCCTTAGAGAAAGGAGCATCCTTTGCGGTTATAGATGATCCTGATGAGGCCAATGATCCAAAAATTATTTATTGTGAAGATACATTAAAGGCCCTACAAAGTTTGGCGAAGTTTCACCGCGCATTTTATAAAAAACCCTTGATTGGTTTGACAGGGTCTAATGGAAAAACCACGACCAAGGAGTTAATGTTTCGGGCATTGAGTAAAAAATACATAACCCACGCAACCAAGGGAAATTTAAATAATCACATTGGCGTTCCGTTGACCCTCCTGGGAATTACCCCACAGACCCAAATGGTAATCATCGAAATGGGCGCCAATCATGTCGGTGAAATCAATGAATTATGTCAGATGGCTCGACCTACCCATGGTTTAATCACCAACATTGGATCTGCCCATACGGCTACTTTTGGTGGATTTGAAGGAGTTATTAGAGGGAAGAGTGAGTTGTTTGAATATCTTCGAACGTCTCAGGGATTGCCTTTCATAAACATAGAAGATAAAGTACTGGCCAATATGGCCAAAAGATTTGAAGGGAAGATATTGTATCCCAGTGATGCTATGAAGTTCGTTGCTGCGCAGCCCATGCTATCTTACGAGAGGGCTGAAGTGACCCATCAGACCCATCTTCTGGGTGCGTACAACTACATGAATTTAGCCGCAGCCCTTGCCGTAGGTACTTACTTTGAAGTTGAAGAGGAATTACTACTTGATGCGGTAAATAACTACCAGTCGGATAATATGCGATCTCAATTGTTATTAAAAGGAACGAATCAGATACTTCTTGATGCGTACAACGCAAATCCGGATTCCATGCGGGTAGCATTGAATAGTTTAGACGCATTTGAAGGAGATAAGGTAGCTATTTTAGGAGATATGAATGAGTTAGAAGATAGTGAAGCGGCGCATTTTCAATTACTTCAAGAAGCAGATCAAATGGGATTAAGAATGATCATCACGGTAGGCCCCCAGATGGCCTTGATCAAGGACCGTTTTCCAGAAGTTAAATGGTTCGGCACTGCCACAGAGGTTACTCATTTTGTCAAAGAGATGTCCTTTGAGCATACTGCCGTTTTAATAAAGGCATCAAGATCGATCGAATTGGAGCTGGTTGTCTCATCTTTTAATTAACTAGTATGGAGCAAGTTTTTCAATTTTTAAAGGAACTGAAGAAGCACAACAATCGTGAATGGATGCAAGACCATAGAGACCTTTATCTGGAATGTAAGACGGAGGTTACTGAGCTGATCCTGCAATTGATCAATGGAATTAGTCAGTTTGATTCGGGTATCGCAGGCTTACAGCCCAAAGATTGCCTATTTCGCATCAATCGAGATATTCGATTTAGTCACAATAAAGACCCTTATAAAACCAATTTTGGAGCTGCGATTACTGCGGGGGGAAGAAAAACAGGAAATCCTTCTTATTACCTACACATTGCTCCTGGTAAATCATTTTTTGCGGGAGGCATGTACATGCCCAGTCCAGACAAGCTTAAAAAAATAAGGCAAGAGATTGATTACAACGCATCAGCACTTAAGTCGATCATATCGGAAGTCTCTTTTTTTAAAACCTTCGGAACCATTAGAGGCCAGGCTTTGAAGACCAGTCCAAAAGGCTACTCTTCAGATCATCCAGAGATTGCATTATTGAGATTAAAATCCTTTTTGGTGAAAAAAGACCTAACCGACCATTCTTTCCATTCATCCCATCATTTGTCTCGATTGATTACTTTGGGCGAGATGATTCATCCCTTCAATAAGTATTTAGAAGTTGCTATCAGTTAGTGTAAAATAAATTCATATTTGTTTGCAATAAATGATAACTCCGTTACTTTTGCAATCCATTTTTAGGGCGCTTAGCTCAGTTGGTTCAGAGCACCTCGTTTACACCGAGGGGGTCGGGGGTTCGAATCCCTCAGCGCCCACCATTTAAACCTCAACATTTAGTTGGGGTTTTTTTCTTTCAGTTTGTCCAGAAAAGATCACGCTATACATCCAATAAGGAGCCAATATTTCTGAGCCACTGAATTACCCATTAAAGATTTTTATCAGGTGAGTGAGCTAAATTTATTTCCATTATTTTTTCACCTTTTCAGGGAAAGTGCCCTCCTTATTATTACTAAATAACTTATTGGTCCCCTTAATTTTTTTATAGTCACCTACCTGATAAACATAAATATCGAGCCAACCATCTCAATTCATATCGGCCATCTCAATACCTTTTGAAGCCCAGATGAGTCCTATCAAGGATCTTTGGATTGGCGATCCAAATAGCGATGCTCACATAGATATTATGATGGTTTCCAATGACAAAAATGTCTCTAATGCCATTGGCCCATATGATGCAAGTACAGGGGGTATTTTGCTAGGGACGTCCGAAGTAGGCATATTCCAAAACTTTGAATTTTTCCAGAGTCACCATCACCTAAGCTATGACCGAATACTTCCCATGGATGTTGATTCCCAACGTGGGCAACTTAGCCATTACTCGATTGAAAATAGGGCAGTAATTGATTTTTGAAATGTTGGGTGGATGTAAAAAAGTCAGTTGACTTTGGAACTTTCTCTTGGAATTACTTTGGTTTTAATAATTACTGTTTCTTCGCTCAATTTTGATGTGGCGCTGATTTTAGAAAAAAGTAGTTGAGCTGCCTTCATACCCATTTCAAAACCGGGTTGATCCACGGTAGAGATTGAGGGCTCATAGAGCATAGAAATGGACCAATTACTAAATCCAATTACTTTTATGTCTTCAGGAACTCTTAAGTTTTGTTTTTTGGCCACTTTAATTAAGCCGGTTGCGAGCATATCAGTAGTTGCAAAAACGCCATCTAATAGGGGGTATTTTTTCAATAGTTTTTCTGAGCGAATCATACCCAATTGTTCCTTTTCAGTTAATTTTTCATTGAAGATAATTAAATCGGGATTCAGATCAAATCCCGATTCATTTATTGCTTTTAGGTAGCCTTTTACACGCAGCAAATTGATTGTATTTCGAGGGCCGGAGACACAGGCAATTTGGGAAGCACCTGCCTCTAAGAGATGTTTGGTTGCTTTATATCCAGCATGTACATCATCAATAATTACTTTTGACACTTTTAGCTTTGGAGGAGCCATATCAACGAAAACCAAGGGGATCCTTCTTTCAATCAATTCTTGTATACTATCATCAGTATCGCCGACACTTTGGTAGCACACAATGATTCCATCAGCACCTCCATTTAGGAGATTTTTAATTTCATCAATTTCTTGATTTAAATCGTAATTAGTAGGAAAAATCAAGCAACGGTAACCATGTTTTTGAGCTTCTCTTTGAACACCTAGAAGTACCTTTCCAAAAAACTCATGAACTACTTTGGGTAGTAGTATGCAAATGGTATAGGTTTTTTTCTTTTGTAAGCTGCGTGCTGCAAAGTTTGGCTGATAGTTATGCTTTATGGCATATTCTTTAATTTCCCTTTTTGTAGATGATTTAACAACAGAACTATCAGACAACGCACGTGATACCGTAGAGGGGTTAATTTTTAAGGCCTGTGCAATGTCTGTTATCGTGATTCGGTTATTGTCTTGACTATCCATATAAATGATCGAATCAATATGATATGATTTAATTATATCGAGATTGAGGGCAAAATAGTTAAAAAACACTTATTTACGTAATAATTTCCCGTTTTATATCATTGGAGATTGCTTGCATCGTTGAGTAATAAAAATAATATTTTCATTGTTTATGCTGCCAATTTAAATCTTATTCTGTATCTCCTTTCGGATCTCTCTTTGGTTGAGTGGGGGATGTTTTGATGGTAGCGATCTATACGCTGAAAAACCTTTTGGTTAAGTTCAATTCCATTATCTGCTAGTTTTAATTAGAGATGAAATTATGTTGAAGCGTCTTCTAGAACCGTTCGATTCAAGTATTATTGGTGGCGCTAACTTTTTCGTTTATGGAAATCTATGTTTCTGTTTTTCCAAGTATTGATCCCAAAATTCTCTTGGTTTATACAAATGCTGATTTCAGATATGCTTTAGGTATCGATCGCTTCTGCAAAATTCCTTTACCTCATTCTGAATCCATGGAAAAACTCAGTATCTAGTTTAGATAGGCTTCATTTTAGATAGATGGTTTGGTTATTCATTCAGCTTGAATAACCTATGAATCCTTTTTAAAATGAAGAATATAATCCTTATAATAGCTGATCATCAATCGAATATCCTTGTTATAGGACTTCAAAAAATGTTTGTCCCTAATTGTAACCTCATATTTCACGTTTTTAGGCTTTTCTGTGACGGGTGCCAAATAAATTACATTGTTTACCAATGGAGATTAGAACAGCTTGAGGATTGATCCAATTTTGTCTCCCTTTCATATTCTCAACTTTCTAACAAGTCACCTATTTGAGCATACACTACATCCAAATTTTTCTGTTCCTGATAAGATCTGTCAGCATTAGATTTTTTGAATACGGGATATATCCCATTTAATAAATTAGGTTTTTAGTGTAAAAAAATGAATGGACTGATTTCGAGTTTCTTTGAAATCTTTGCCATTGGAGACTGCTTTTAAACTACCTCCAAAGCTACTTTGGTTTTGAATTCTCATGTGAATGTTCCATTTATCTAGTTCTAATTACCCACTGGAATCAATTTATAAAGCATTACATGATTTGAAAAAAAACTAATTAATCTAAAACACCATATTTTCTTTACTAAAAAGAGGTATTTATGAAAGAAAATTAAAATGCAATCGTTTGTTTAAAAATATTAATAATTAAATCCTTTTTTATTTTACAAAAATTGCTTAAAATACAATTACTAAAGTTGATATTGTTCGACTTGAGCTGTTAATTAAACTTAAATTAGATAAACATGAAGAAGAAAATTTTGCTTTTAAGCACTTCCTTGCTGTTCCTAATGCTGTCCGCATGGGCTCAAAGGTCAGTGACAGGTCAAGTGACTTCGAGTGATGACGGTTCGGCAATTCCAGGGGTCAATGTGGTCCTCAAAGGAACGAGTTCCGGAACCATCACTGATTTTGACGGTAACTATCGATTAGAGGTACCTGAAGCAGGTGGAACGTTAGTTTTCACTTTTATTGGTCTACTTTCTCAAGAATCGGTTATCGGTTCTCGGTCAATAATAGACGCCAGTATGGAATCTGATTTGGCAGAACTAGATGAGATCGTCGTGACGGGTTATGGAACTCAAGAAAAGAAAGAGGTAACCAGTGCGGTGACGAGTGTTAAGGCCAAAGACTTCAACAGGGGCATGGTGAACGATCCCGTTCAGCTTATTCAAGGTAAAGTAGGTGGATTGACGGTCGTCAGACCGGGTGGTGACCCTAATGGGAGCTACACCTTAAGACTTAGAGGAGTTTCTACCTTTGGAGCCAACGCGTCACCTCTTATCGTAATTGATGGAGTGATTGGCGGTTCTTTAAATACTGTTGATCCAAACGATATTGCATCAATGGATGTATTGAAAGATGGTTCTGCTGCCGCGATTTATGGTTCTCGTGGATCTGCTGGAGTAATCATTATTACTACCAAAACGGGTAAGAGTGGTAAAGCAACTGTTGAATACAATGGATCTATTGCTTTTGAAAATGTCGCCAACAGTATTGAATTCATGGATGCAGCTGAGTATAGAGCCCTTCCTGGAGCGGGTGCTTATGATTTTGGAGCTAATACAAATTGGTTGGATGAGGTGACGGATACAGGAGTTTCTCAAATTCACAATGTCTCTCTTTCTGGAGGAACGGAAAGTACTACTTACAGGGCGTCTGTTAACGTTAGAGATGTTACGGGTGTAGGCATCAATTCTGGATATGATCAGATCAATACCAGATTGAACCTATCACAGAAAGCTTTGAACGGCAGGATGAAGATTAATGTAAACCTTTCGTTAACCTCTAAAGATTCTGAATTCGGTTTTAAGGAGTCATTTAGATATGCTATTGCGGGAAATCCAACATTGCCTGTGCGTCAGGACAATAATGCAAATGGTGTGACTGCAGGACCTGAGACTGGGGGATATGCCGAAAGAGATATTTATGATTATTATAATCCTGTATCTATTTCTGAGCAAAATATCAATAATGGAACGGACTTGAGATTGTTGGGAAGTGCAAAGATTGATTATGATTTTAGTGATTTCGTAGATGGCCTAAGTGCGGCTGTTTTTTTCTCGGAACAACGTCAGACAGATGAAAGAGGACAATATTTTTCGAAGACATCCAAATTCAATGGATCAGGACCAAATGGTAATGGTGGTAGAAGTTTTTCAGGACAAGAAAATAAACTTTTTGAGACGACCTTTAATTACAATAAAGATTTTGGAGGAACTGATTTGACATTTTTAGCGGGATATTCTTATCAAGAATTTTTCAATGAGGGATTTAGTATGAATGGATCAAATTTTCTTACAGATGCTTTCACCTACAACAATATGGGGGCATCGCTCGACTTCCCTAACGGTCTCGGTAATGTGAATAGTTATGCTAACTCTAATAAGCTGATCGCTTTCTTTGGGAGGGTAAACTTAAATTTCTCTGATAATTACTTCGTATCGGCTAGTGTCCGTCAAGAAGGTTCTACACGATTTGGAACAGATAATAAATGGGGTATGTTCCCTGCGGTGAGTGCAGGAGTTAACTTGGACAATATCTTGAATATAAGTGGTGTAGATCAATTAAAGCTGAGAGCTAGTTTTGGTATAACAGGAGCACAGCCAGGAGAAAGTTATTTGTCACTTAGACGATACGGTCCTAGCGGTAGTTTCTATTATGGCGGGTCTTATGTTCCTAGTTATGGTCCACAAAGTAATCCTAATCCTGATCTAAAATGGGAGGAAAAGGCAGAGATTGACTTTGGGGTTGATTTTTCTGTAATGAACGGTAAATTGACTGGTAGTTTCGATTGGTACCAACGAACTACTTCGGATTTACTTTTCTTAATCGATGTTCCCGTTCCTCCAAATTTGTACAGTCAAACATGGAAGAATGTGGGAGAGATGACCAACACAGGTATCGAGATTACTTTAAATTATGATGTAGTCAACAATGGTACTTTCTCATACAGTACTGGATTTAACTTTGCGACTTTCAAAACTGTTATAGATAAGTTGGAGGTTTCTCCATTGTATCAGGGTGCTATGGGAGCACCAGGTCAAAGTGCCACGCGATTGTCTAGAGTAGTTGTTGGCGAAGAGTTAGGTCAGATGTGGTTACCCGTCTACGATAAACCTGATCCGGTCACCGGCTCACCGCTAATGAAAGATCTCAATGGAGACGGGGTAGATTGTGCTTGTAATGACGATAGAGCAGTGGCAGGTAATGGTCTACCTGATTTTACTTTGGGTTGGAACAATAGTCTAAGTTTTGGCAATTTTGATTTGAATATCTTTTTTAGAGGAGCTTTTGGACATGATATCCTAAACTCTTATAGAGGCTTCTACGAAAATTATGGGGGCACAGAAATTGCGAATTGGAATGTTGTCAAAGGCCCTGGCTTAGATCCGGAACTTAAGGGTGCTCTTGTCAATGATACGCATGTTGAATCTGGAGATTTCATTAAGTTGGACAATGCCACGCTGGGTTACACCTTGCCGATTGGAGATAATAATGTAGGCTTCAGAAATATGAGAATTTTCTTGTCTATTCAAAATGCTTTCGTCTTGACTGGATACTCAGGGATTGATCCGGAAGTTCGTTACATTGATATTGAGGGTGACAATGCGCTTGCGCCAGGTATAGAAAGAAGAGATACCTACTTCACAACACGAACTGTCTCGGCAGGTATTAATATTGGTTTTTAATTGAAACATGAATAGAAACATGAAAAATATATTAGATAAAAAGTTTTACGTAATGCTATTAGGGTTGCTTTTCTTCGCCCCAGCATGTACAGATTTAGAGGAAGAATTATACAGTGATGTAACTGATGAGAACTTCTTCCAGACGGACGATGAATTCATTTCAGCATTAGGAGGCGCCTATTCGTCATTTTATGGCATAGGAAACCACTCAAATTTGTGGTCCTCAAATGAGCTTTCCTCTGATGAACTGGTAGTTACCCATAAAGGGGGTGACTGGTACGATGGAGGTATTCTACTTGCATTACATGATCATAGTTGGACACCGGATAATGGATTCTTTAACAATACTTGGGGATTCTTGTATGGAGGTATCAACACTTGTAATCGGTTGATTGCTCAATTTGGGGCGCTGGACAACGAAAATTCGGCAGCATATGTTAACGAATTACGTGCGATACGTGCGATATGGTACATGTGGGCTATGGATGCCTTTGGTAATGTACCTTTGGTTGTCGGATTTTCAGATGATGTGCCTAAGAATGATGCAAACTTTCAAACAGGTCGTACGAATGTTTATAATTTTGTTGCCAGCGAATTGACTGAAGTTGTTACAACTTTAGATGCTCAAGTTGGAGGAAATGCCTATGCCAGAGTAAATCAAGCAACGGCTTATGCCGCTTTAGCAAAATTGTATCTGAATGCAGAAGTTTATACGGGGACACCCAAGTGGACTGAGGCAAAAGCCGCTGTTGATGCAATAGAGGCCTTTGGTACTTATTCATTGGCCGGAGATTACAAAAGTAATTTTTCAATAGAAAATTCAGGGTCGACAGAAAATATATTTGTAGTGCCTTATGATAAGGTTTTTGCAGGAGGATTTAATTGGGTCATGATGACCTTGGCTTATCCAAGTGCAAATGTCTTTGAATTAACAGAACAGCCCTGGAATGGTTATTCTACAGTAGAGGAGTTTTACAATTCTTATATTGATACTTTAAATAATCCAGGACCTGTCGTTGCTCAATGGCGCGGACTTGCAGAGTTTGACCCTGCCGGAGACCTAAGAACTCCAAACGGTCGAGGAACCAATGATTTAAGGATAAGCAATTTCTTGGTAGGGCCACAATTAACACCCGCCGGTACAATTGCTGAAGATCCAGCATTTGATGCGGATGATCCAGATGGTACAGGACTCAACTTTACTCCAGCGATCAATGAAATTCAGCCTAATGGTCACCGACAAGCCGGTGCTAGGATTGGTAAGTATGCATATGAGCAAGGAGGTACGGCCAATATGTCTAATGATTTCGTCGTTTTCCGTTGGGGAGATATGAAGTTAGTAAGGGCAGAGGCCAACCATAGACTGGGTAATTCAGCAGCAGCATTGGCTGAAGTCAATGAGATAAGAGCTCGTGCCGGAGTTACAGCTTTCACCACACTTACTGATGAGAATTTATTAGCAGAAAGGGGTCGTGAAATGTTTGCGGAATTAAGTAGGAGACAAGATTTGATTCGTTTTGGTAAGTTTACTGAGGGTGCATCCTGGTGGGCCAAAGAGTCATCTGATGCTAAATATAATGTATTTCCTATCCCACAGCCTCAAATTGATGTTAACTCTACCTTGACTCAGAATCCTGGGTACTAATAGTTAAGTTTAAATTTTATAAAAAAGCAAGTGGTTTTAATCACTTGCTTTTTTATTTTTGTCGTGTTTTTATCCCAAATATTACATGCGAATTACTGGCCTTGTTCTATTAGCATTCACTTTGGCTTGTTCAAAACCTTTGAAATCAAGATTTCAGTTATTGTCTTCGGTTGAATCTGGTATAGATTTTAAGAATGAACTGTTCTATACCGAACAGCTAAATCCTTACACATATAAAAATTTTTTTAATGGAGGTGGGGTAGGTATCGGAGACATTAATAATGATGGACTGGCAGATATCTTCTTTTGTGGCAATATGGTCTCTAACAAATTATATCTTAATAGAGGCGGTATGAAGTTTGAGGATATTACTGAAAAGGCAGGATTACAAAGTATAAATGTATGGAGTGCAGGAGTCAGCATGGTAGACATCAACGGAGATGGACTTCTCGATATTTATGTTTGTAAATCAGGCCCCCCAGGAGGGGATAAGCGGCATAATGAGCTGTTCATCAATAACGGAGATATGACCTTTAAAGAGCAATCTGTTCAATATGGATTAGATAATGAGGGACTTTCCAGTCACGCTGCATTTTTCGATTTTGACAAGGATGGAGATTTGGATTGTTATTTATTGAACAATTCAATTAAATCTGTCGGAGGATATGATATGATTAAAGATCAGCGGAATCTACCGGATTCCTTGGGAGGAAATAAGTTGTTACGGAATGATTCAGGTTACTTCTCTGATGTTACGACTGAAGCGGGTATATATGCCAGTGATATAGGATTCGGTCTCGGGGTGACTATCGGGGACATTAATAGAGACCATTGGCCAGACATTTATGTGTCTAATGACTTTTTTGAAAGAGATTACTTATACATCAATGATCAAAAAGGAGGGTTCACTGAATCAATAGAGCAATATATTCAAGAAATGTCCTTGGGTTCTATGGGAGCAGATTTTGCTGATATAAATAACGATGGCTTAAGTGAAATTTTTGTTACTGAGATGCTGCCCGAACAGCATGAAAGATTAGTTTCAAAAGCGATTTTTCAAAGTTGGGACAAGCATCAGCTTATGGTGGAAAATGGATATGCCAACCAATTTGGAAGAAATGTTCTCCAACTAAACAATGGCAATAATACTTTTTCTGAAATCGGTAGATATGCAGGAGTAGAAGCAACTGATTGGAGTTGGGGGGCGCTGATTTTTGATATGGACAATGATGGATATAAAGACATTTTTGTCGCCAATGGTATTTACAAGGACCTTTTGGATCTAGATTACGTCAATTTCATGTCTCAACCCGGTCAAATAAAAAACATCATTAAAAATGAAAAAGATGCCATCAAGAGCATGATTGATTTAATGCCCTCTGAGCCTTTGGCCAATTATGCATTTCATAATAGGGGAGAAAATACTTTTGAAAATAAGGCAGGAGCGTGGGGACTTACCGATCTCACTTTTTCAAGTGGCGCAGCTTATGGTGACTTAGATAATGATGGCGATTTAGATTTGGTGGTCAACAATGTAAACATGCCTTCCTGGATTTACCAAAACAATACTCAAGAGCTGGACAATCTCCAAAACCATCTCACGATTCAACTCAAGGGAGTGGGCCAAAATTCACAAGCGATAGGTTCAAAAATCAAAGTATATGCGGGAGGACAGATTTTTTACCAGGAATTAAATCCCTTTCGAGGTTTTGAATCTACGGTGGATACCAAAATTTTATTTGGATTAGGGACCGACAAGCCAGATTCCCTCGAAATAATTTGGCCAGATGGGTATTCAACCCTTCTTTATGATGTTCCCGTCAACGAAAGGTTATCCTTCGATCAAAAAGAAGGACAAAAGATGACTGAGCGCAACGATACAAAAAGTACAATTTTCAAAGAGCAGACAGACCTATTGAGTTTTACGCACAAAGAACAGCCTTATGTTGATTTTGACAAAGATCGTTTGTTATTTCAAATGAATTCAAGTGAGGGACCGTGCCAATGTAAAGCAGATGTCAATCATGACGGTAGGGATGACCTCTATGTAGGAGGGGCTTCAGGTCAATCAGGTGCCTTATTTATTCAAGATGAAGCGGGTTTTCAAAAAATAAATAAACCTTTTGATCAAGCGATATCTTCAGAGGACCTCTCTTGTGCTTTTTTTGATGCCAATGGAGATGGTCATTTGGATCTATACGTCGCTTCAGGGAGTAGTGAGTTTGATGTGTATGCACTGGGTTTATTGGATCATTTGTTCTTTGGAGATGGTCTCGGAGCTTTTAAAGATAGCCATCAAAAATTACCAAATAAAGGCTTTGAATCTAGCAGCGTTGTCGTTCCTTTTGATTTCGATCAAGATGGAGATATGGATTTATTTGTGGGGGGACGTCAAAGAGCAGGCTACTATGGAGTACCTACGAACTCACACCTTTTAGAGAATGATGGTTCAGGTAAGTTTACCAATATGACCCAGAATAGGGCCCCTCTTTTTCTGAAATTGGGAATGGTCACCGATGCGCTTACTACAGATCTTGATCAAGATGGGGTAGAAGAATTAATTGTGGTGGGACATTGGATGGCACCCAAGGTTTTCAAATCCCATCAAAATCAATTGATTGATGCTACTGATCAATTTGAGCTTGGAGGATATGCAGGCTTATACAATACAATTGCCAAAGGGGATTTTAATGAAGATGGCTATGTTGATTTGATTTTTGGGAACCAAGGTACCAATTCGCGATATCACGCCTCTACAGATTATCCTTTAGGTCTATTAGTAAATGATTTTGATCAAAATGGGTCTATTGATTTGATTACATCTATGTTTCAAGATGGAGAGGAATATCCGTTTGTTCAATTAAAAGAGCTAAGTATGCAATTGCCTTACATCAAGAAAGACTACCTAAAGTTTTCAGATTTTAAAACAGCTACCTTAAAAGACATTTTTGGAGAAAAACT
>Ga0302131_1001416_pt1 | contig 13039 bp, 13 predicted proteins | sample CB9_20m_MG_FD_203105 | JGI IMG/M metagenome (GOLD analysis project Ga0302131, IMG submission 203105) | Marine microbial communities from Western Arctic Ocean, Canada - CB9_20m | ecosystem: Environmental > Aquatic > Marine > Oceanic | place: Canada: Western Arctic Ocean | collected 2017-09-19
GATCATTGGCAATTTCAAGCAGATTAAGCGCGCGACGTGCATCACCGTCTGCCGCACTGGCCAATAGATTCAGTGCCTCATCATCCAGCTGTAATTGACGCTCGCCCAATCCCGACTGCTGATCGGCCAAGGCCTGCTGAATGACGGTTTTGATCTGTTCGTTATCCAGGCTTTTCAGCACATAGACACGACATCGTGACAGCAGTGCATTGTTTAACTCAAAGGACGGGTTTTCGGTGGTAGCGCCAATAAATACCACAGTGCCGTCTTCAACAAAGGGCAGAAAGGCATCTTGCTGAGACTTATTAAAGCGGTGTACTTCATCGACAAACAGAATGGTTTTGCGCCCACGCAGGTCGCGCTGCTCTGTGGCCTTGGCTATTGAAGCTCTAATCTCTTTTACCCCAGACAGCACAGCGGAGATACTCTCAAAGTGGGCATCTGCCGAAGCGGCAATAATTTTCGCCAGAGTGGTCTTACCGACTCCCGGCGGACCCCAAAAGATCATTGAGTGCAGCGCGCCGCCCTCAATCGCCTCACGCAGCGGTTTACCCGGCCCGATCAAGTGCTCCTGACCATAAAAGCCATCGAGAGACGCCGGGCGCATGCGCGCCGCTAGGGGGCGATAAACAGTCTGACTAAAGAGATCAGTTGGCATTATTGATTACATCGACCCCATCGGGAGCCTGAAAGACAAATAGATCTCCAGGAAGTACGGGGTTGAGCTCAAGCTGACTAAAACGAATGCTGGTGGTCTGACCCAGGGTATCGGTCAAGGCAATAGAGGCAGGTTTGGTACCATCAAAGGCAATGGTCATGCTGTCAAACAGACTGCCGCCCTGCTCCGGCTTTAACTCAAAGCGCCCCTCGGCAAGCTGGGTAACAAAGTAGGCATCATCAAGCTGATCCAGATCACCAGAAAATAGGATCGCCGGGGTCACGGCAATATCTTCATTAAAAGGCTGGATAATCACCTGCTCCAGATCCGGGTCATAGATCCACAGGGTTACGCCATCGGCAATAATCTGCTGGGGCATGGGTGTCTCAACCACCCAGCGCAGGCGATTCGGCTGGGATACTTGAAACAGCCCTTCGGAGGCCTGCAGTTCATAGCCATCTGCATCCCTTATCTGCTGTTCAAAGCGTGCTGACAGACTAGTGATGGGCTGCAATAGATCGCGCAGCTGTTGGATATCTTCTGGAGCGCCACCTGCCCAGCTATTGGTCGTAAAAACCAGCGTAAAAACTAGGAAAAGAGGCAGAGCAATTTTGTGCGGTGAGCGCATCATCTGTTTTATCACCTGGCCGCGGGCCAATAAGGTCAACTAAAGCAGAGGATTCTACCGCTTTTTAGGGCATTGAAGTAGTCACATTTGACCCAGAGACTAGCTTCAGCAGGAAACGCTCAGAGGATCCGCTGCCATCACCTAGGGTTTCACGGCGGACAATTATTTTTTCTCGGTAATAGGCGGCACAGCCCAATATCAAACCCTCGGCTACATCGCCCATACACCGAGGCGACTGATAAATGACTTCCATCCGGGTGTCGGTATAGTGGGTACACTTAAAGGTGGGTGGTGAGGCGTCGGGATAGAGTTTTTTCACTTCCCCATGGATAAAGCCATCGACCTTGGAGAGCAGCGCAAAAGATGAATTGAGGTTAGTGATCCACTGGGGATAGGCGGCCATCAGTTCGGCAAACAGATAGATACCAAAGGTTTTTGTCAGATGGCTGGTAGAGAGGTCTATTTTTTTGCTCAGCACGGCAATCATAGTGATCAGTTCAGCATGATCATAATTGCCAACGGTAGTATAGATACCGCCGCTGGCCGGTGCCGCATCGTTAATCACCTTATCGACCATCTCGAGGCCATATTCTTTTTCAACCAAATGTAAAAACGAGGTAAATACCAATCCTTTCATAAATTGCTTCCTTGCACGCTACTCTCCATTTTATAACCCGGGTCTCTGCATACCTTGCAAGGACCCTCCTTCAACGCAAAACGACAGTCTCGTAAAAGACAGTCTCGTAAAAAGACAGTCTATAACCAGCGCTAACGCCTAAGCGCTGACCTGCTCCACGCGATTGTAATTGTCGCTGTAACGCACAATGTCATCCTCGCCCAAATAACAGCCACTCTGCACTTCAATCAACTGCAGTGGCAGACATCCGGGGTTGGTCAGACGATGGCGCTGGCCAATTTGGATATACACAGATTCATTCTCCGAGACCAACTGCTCTTCTCCATCACGCTCCACCAGCGCGGTACCGCTCACCACAATCCAGTGCTCAGCGCGATAATGGTGCATTTGCAGAGACAGACTCTCACCAGGATTAACCTTGATCAGCTTGACCTGAAAGCGGTGCCCCTGACCTATAGAGTCATAACTGCCCCAGGGACGCATCACTTCGCGATGAGATAAATGCTCGGTTCTGCCCTGCTGCTCTAAACGAGCCACCAGACTTTTCACTTCTTGAACGCGGCTTTTGTCAGCCACCAAAATGGCATCTTTGGTGTCCACAACAATGAGATCTTTGACGCCGATCGCGGCAATTAAACGGCCGTCACTTTGAAAGAAACTGCTCTCGCAATCCTCCGCCAGCACATCACCCCACTGGACATTGTCTTCGGCATCTTTTTCCGCCGCTTCCCACATGGCCGACCAATTACCTAGATCTTTCCAGCTTGTGTTTAGAGGCACCAGCCAGGCGCTGTCAGTTTTCTCCATAATCGCGTAGTCGATAGAGTCATTGGGGCAGAGTGCAAAGGCAGGCTCCGACAGGCACACCGCGCCAGCTTGAGCCACAGATTCCTGATAGGCCTGCTGACACTGAGCGAACATTTCCGGGTTGTGTTTTTCTAACTCGCGTAAATAGACACTGGCTTTAAACAAAAACATACCGCTGTTCCAAAAATAGTCGCCACTGCTTAAATACTCATTAGCGGTGGCTAGGTCTGGCTTCTCGACAAACCGCTCTATACTCCCCCCCTCTGAGCGCGAGCCGCCAGACCCAGCCGAAACTTTGATATAACCAAACCCAGTATCAGCCACTGCCGGCGGTACGCCAAAGGTCACTATCTTGCCTGTATCGGCGAGCAAAAGGGCCACGTCTAGGGCAACCTGAAAGGCCTCTTGATCGCCAATCAAATGATCCGCTGGCTGCACAAGTAGCAGTGGGTCACTGGCCTTAGAAGTAGCCTGAGAAATCGCCTGCATTGCAGCAACCGCAATTGCTGGGGCAGTATTGCGGGAGCAGGGTTCAATAATCAGGGTGCCGCGGCAGCCAACTTCCTGGAGCTGTTTAGCAATCATAAAGCGCTGTTCTTCGTTGCACACCAGAATCGGGACCTGCAGATGAGTCACCCGATCCACAGTGCGCTGAATCATCGACTTGGCGCCATTCAGTTTCAGCAGTTGCTTGGGAAACTTCTTCCGCGATGTCGGCCATAGCCTGGTGCCGCTGCCTCCAGAGAGAATTACTGGTACTACATTTTCCATCAGCGACTGGGTGTTGGTTTGTGACTGTTTAATATCCATATTAATACTCGCTTCCTTACAATTTATCACAATGATTTAGGGCTGTTCCTTTAACCCCAATTTACCAGCAGACACCCTCACAGTTTTTCGCATACTTAAATGAATTGCCCAGGCCAACCAGATCGATCACCGGCATAAAGTGTTTGGCCGCATGGGCTGCATCGCGGCCATAATCCGTATTGTGACCCACCACCAGCAGATCCACGGAGCGCACCAGCTGATCTATACTGCTGCAGCCAGACTCGCTAGTCTCCTTGTCCACACCCATACGCAATAGATTTTCAGATGTGGCGTTAGGGTCAAAATAACGAATCTCCTGACCCGACTCACGCAGCTGCTTAACCAACTCTAACAATGGGCTCTCGCGCAGGTCATCTGTATGGGCCTTAAAGGTCAGGCCAACAATCCCGATGCGCTTGACCCCATGCTCGGCAATCATCGCCAGGGTATGCTCTATATGTTTATCATTGGATTGAATAATACTGTTAATAAGCGGTGTGCTAACGGCGTTAGTCGCCGCCAAATGCATAATGCCGCGGGTGTCTTTAGGTAGGCAGGAGCCGCCAAAGGCGAAGCCGGGCTTAAGATAATAAGGAGACAGATTAAGCTTGGTGTCTTTGACAAAAATATCCATCACCTGGTGGCTATCGACGCCAACGGTCTTGCACAGGCGTCCTACCTCATTGCCAAAGCCCACTTTTAGTCCATGCCAAGTGTTGTCTATATACTTTACAAATTCCGCAGCTTCGATACTGGTTTCAATCAGCTCTCCTGGCAGATCCTTATAGAGTTGAGCCAGGGCCGCTGAGCTGCGCTGATCCACGGCGCCAATCACGGTTTTGGGTGGCTCGTAGAAATCGCTAATGGCACTGCTTTCGCGTAAAAACTCAGGGTTGAAACAGACCCCAAAGTCGGGCCCACATGACTTACCTGAAGTCGCTTCCAAAATCGGGATCAGCACATCGCGGGTGGTTCTGGGTGGCACAGTGCTGCGAAAAGCCACCAGGTGATAATCATCCTTTAGTGCCAAAGCACCACCGATCTGCACGGCAGCCATGCGCAGATACTTTAGATCGCATTCACCGCCGGGGCCGGTTGGCGTGCCGACACAGACCAGGGTTATATCTGACTCCATAACCCCAGAGTGAGTATCACATATAGCTTCAAGACGGCCAACCTGACGGGCATGGCCCAGCAGTGCTGCTAGACCCTCTTCGACTATCGGTGACTGACCCTGATTAATGGTCTCAACTCGATCTATATCCGGGTCAACACCTATAACTGAGTGACCGCGATCGCAAAAACAGGCCGCGGAAACGGCTCCTACATAACCCAACCCGAGCACGCTAATGGTGGGCTTTGCCGCAATCTCTGCAACCCCTAACTGATCCAAATTTTGCGGTGAGTCGAAGGAAAAAGCCAAACCGCTATCATTGGCCGCCGGAGATGGATTGATCTCCAGCTTCGCTTTAAGCCCCTGAGCACCCTGTTGAAACGCATTTGAAAGTTTAGTTTTACCAAGCAGTGAAATGTCGCTGTGATTGAGTGCCGAATCTAATTCCGTTTCATTATTTAACATTGTTACTCCCTGTGGCATGGCAGCCGTCATTGGTGAGTCGCAGTGACATCACCTTTGTAGTGAATCATCGCAAACCTCGTGCCAACTGCTATAAAAGGAGATTTTTATCAATAAAATCATAGAGATAAAAGGTTTTGTTGACCGCTTTAATTATCCGGAGATATGCCTATATTGCATTTTGCAACGCAGATACCCATCGCAAAATGCAACTTGCAGTGCGCTCTTCACTACTAGCTGCCCTCCACTGCCTGCTGCCCTCCACTACTAGCTGATAGGCCCTCACCAGTGCTTTTGTTTGCGATAGATTGTCGATGGGCTGACCTCTAAAAGGGCCGCAGCCCTAGGCACATTGCCACCGCAGAAGGCAATGGCCTCCTCAATGGAGCTTTTCTCCACCTGCCACAGGGGCCTTACTGCGCCTGAGACTGAGTAATCAGACTGTTGGGAGCCTGTTTCTTGCGCTATTAAAGAGTGTGATTGGGGTCCGCTTATATCTCCCTCCAGGGCCGCTTGCAGCACAGCCTTCTCAACAACTGGTTGATCTGTGAGCACGACAATACTGTGGGTCAAATTCTCTAATTGGCGAACATTCCCGGGCCAGGGATAATCGCGTAAAAACACCTTAGCGGCCTCGCTAAAGCCCTTAAAGCGCTTTTGCTCAAGTCGGGCGAAGACCTGTAAAAAGTGCTCCGCCATGACCACCATATCCTCCCCACGATCTCGCAGCGGCGGCAGCTTGAGAGGAATCACATTGAGCCTGTAGTAGAGGTCTTCGCGAAACTGACCCCGCTCAACCGCATCCGCCAAGGTAGTCGAGGATGCAGTCAATAGCTGGGCGGCAAAGGGATAGGTCTGGTGGCTGCCCACCGGAGAGAATTCTCGTTCCTGAATCACCCGCAGCAACTTGGCCTGTAATGGCAGTGGCAAGGTAGTCACCTCATCGAGAAATAGGGTGCCCTGTTGAGCCGCAGCAAAGAGCCCCTGATGTTCGGTAGTGGCGCCTGTAAAGGCGCCCTTCTTGTGGCCAAACAGCTGTGACTCAATAAGATGCTCATTAAAGTTGGCACAGTTAATAGCAATAAACGGCTGTGATTTTCTTGGGCTCTCGGCATGGCAGGCTCTAGCGACCAGCTCTTTACCAGTTCCGGTCTCACCGGAAATAAAAATCGGTATATTAGCTCGGGCAGACTTGGTAATCCGTTCAAATAAACGATACATGGCCGGATTAGTGCTGAGCATACCGTGGAAGTCTGTGGCCTGTAATGGGCTCTTCTTTTCATTACTAAAACCAAACAGCCCCTGTTCCTTGAGCGCTGCAGTGGCGATCATGCGCAATTCATTGTTATCCCAGGGCTTGCTGATAAATCGGTCAATAGTGCGTCGCTTAATGGCATCGCTAAATGATTCAATATCGCCGTAGCCACTGAGAATAATAGTTTGCACATCCGGCCACATCGCCTTTATCTGACTGAGCATCTCACTGCCCTGCATCAGCGGCATACGCTGATCTGAAATCACCACGTCGGGACGATTTTCAGTGGCATATTCAAGGGCTTGTTGGGGGCAGCTAAAGTCCACCAGATTGACGCCGAGTCTTACTAAGCAGCGTATTAATGACGAGAGTACAGCCTTCTCGTCATCGACTATCAATATAGTAGGTTGACTATTATTCATTCCGCGTAGGCCCCTCCCTGGGTAATCATTGGTCATTTTTTTATCGGTGCTAGAAAATCTGCATCTGCCATCACGCAATACCAGCAATAGCTGGTGACCAAAATAATTATTTTAACAACACTGTAAATACAGTCTATTTAGTCAGCACTGTTTTACATTTTATTGGATAATTTTAAATAGTGTAGTTCAAAACCGCCGAATTATTCATTTATCGCATAGCTTCTAGCGCATCACTTTCATTGGGGCGCTTTCATTGAGGCGCTTTCATTGAGGCGCTTTCATTGAGACACTCCGGCGATAGGCAGAACAATCTTAAAGCCTGTTCCATACCCCTCTGTGCTGCTAACTGCAATCTCACCGCCATGGATTTCGACCGCCCTCTTGACCACATGCAAACCCAGGCCGGTGCCCTTGCCAATTTCCTTAGTGGTGAAAAACGGATCAAATATATTGGCCAAATTATCCGCCGCGATACCACAGCCATTATCGGCGACCTCAATCCAGACCCAGTCGCCTGCCTGGCCAGTACTTAAGCTAATTACGCCACGCCCATGGACAGCATGAGCGGCATTGACTAAGAGGTTGAGAAACACCTGCCCTATTTTTCCGGCGTGGCATATCACTGGCGGAATCTCGGTCAAATTCCACTCTATATCAGCTTTATATTTTAATTCGCTCGAGGCTATATTGACGCTCTTACGCAACAGGCTATTAATATCTTCAGCACTGGCTTGAGGCGCATTTAAATAGGAGAAGTCGGAGAGATCCGCAACAATTTGTTCTACCCTACGAGTGCCCTCAATAGACTCGCTGACCAGCTTATCTATATCTGGCAGTAGATAATCCAGATTTATACCGACACTAAAAATTCGCAGATCCTCAAGTAACATACCGACGCTAGAGCTGTCACTTGATAAATCAGTATCTGAAGAGCTGGCATTGATCGCCCTCAAGCATAGTTTCTGTTTGCTAATAAGCTCACATAGAACCGTTAAATAGCTACTCAATGTATCAAGATTGCTGGCAATAAAGCCCACTGGGTTATTAATTTCATGAGCGACACCGGCGGTGAGCTGTCCAATTACAGCCATCTTTTCTGACTGTACCAATTGCTGGCGGGTCTCTTCCAGCTCGAGGACTTTTCTCTGTAGATGACTGCTCTGCTCGGCAATCTTCTGATTGCGTAATAACAACTCACAATTTGTTTGATACAGTTCACGGCTCTTGTCTTCGAGGAGCTGTTCGGCGCTATGGCGGGCGGCCATTTCACGCTGCAGTTTATTTTCTAATGGTTGATTAGTATTCATCTGCTTGGTGTTACCAAAACAGCGAGAGAACTAAAACTAATATTAAAGCTGATGTTAAAGATAGGCTTTCCTAGAGGGTAGAGGGTAGAGGGTATAGGGTTTTTCCATTCATGGCAGTCTTACTCCAGTGATTCAATATCAATCAGTCAGCGTTTCTTTTTGGTTTGCCTGTAACAATAAATTCTTAGTTAAAATCAACCTGTGGTTCAAGGGACATTCGTTCAATACAAAAGTGTCCTTTATAGTGCTGGACCGTAGCATCTATAAAACCTTCGGCCATATCACCTGAGTCCTTTTAAAAGGTATTGCCCTACTGCTGTCGATCTGCACCTATTATAGATTCGGTGTTTGTAAGAAAAAGAGTAGCACAGATTATTCACTTACGTATATTTCACGTTCTAATGCCTGTTCGCTTTCATATCCGTTCTCTTAATAACGCCACTACCCCTAATATAGTGGCTAACCCTAGTTAGAATTAGACTTGATCCTAAGGATAAAGTTTTCGGCATGATCAACCGCCGCTCTTAGGCATCTTCGTTCAATACTAAATTTTTCACCATAGTGCACAAACATTGCAGCGATTAAACCCTCAGCCACATCTCCAGATATAAAGTTTGATCTGTAGTTAAGATCTAATCGGTCAGGACTAATTTCGGTATAGCTAAATTCGAGCGGTATAAAACCTGGTAAGTGTATTCGCGTCAATTCATTAAACGCCATATCATGGGTTTTCAGGAGATCAAACGTATTAGTGTTGCAACGAACCCATGACTTATTAAACTTCGATAGTTCTGAAAAAAAATAGGCGCCGATTATCTTTGATAGCTCCGCTTTAGGCATTTTCCGTAAAGTCGCAGCATTGGTAATTAGATAATCTAAAGCCTTATCAAGGTAGTCGTCAATGGGTGAGTAGGCACCATTTATTGATGGCTTCATTGATGCCTTAATTGAGAGTATCAGATCGGCCGAAAACGTATCACCATACTGCCGGTTAAGGAATTTAACGACTTCTAGTAGAATAAAACCCTTCACAATAAGCGCTTTATTGGAAACTTATTAGATGCCAAAGTCACTAATTTATTGAGTAGATAAATTACGTTCATAGGCTACATCCCCGAAAAAATGGGCTGATACCATAACTCTAAACGCAGAGTCTGGTGAGTCAGTATTTGGCAAAGGGTATAGGACTTCGTCAATCATGGCGGTGTAATTCCGTGGTGTTTTAATTAGTCCACTAAAATATAGGCTGAACCTGTTTACGCCTGAGAATAAATTTCTGGTTAAAACCTACCTGTGGATTTTCGCTGACTTTTTCAATACTGAAGTGTTCCTTATAGTGATGAGATCCTGCATCGATAAGGCCCTCAGCCATTAATGCTGGCAAGAATGTTGAGCGATAATTGACTTCCAAAATATTTTCTGTGATGGCGGTGCAATCAAATGAAGGTGGAACGAATCCTGGAAAGCCTACTTCAGTTATTGCATGTAAAGCTAGATCATGGTTTTTGAGCCATTCGAAGGTGTTCTGACTTTGCTCGATCCATTTTGGATTAAGCGCTAACAACTCAGAGAATAGATAGACACCCAATATTTTTGCCAGCTTTTGTTTAGGTATCTCGAGTAAATTTGCCGCATTTTCAGTCAGTAAATCTAAGGTATTATCGGGATAGTCAGCCATTGATAAATAGACACCACCAGCAGGGTGGCCCATTGATATGATCAGCTCGGACACTAAATTCTTATCATATTGACGTGCAAGGAAACCCATCATGCCGTCTAGAACAAAACCCTTCATGTTTTGATTCTCCCTGGATATAGCGCTATCTTAGCTATGCGTGAATGGATACTAACATATTCTATTCATATATGAATGATTCTGTTAAGAGCCTGAACTAACTGCAAGATCCTCATTGTGGCGCCATAGATTACAGCTGATAATGCAGTCCAATGGCGACTATGTGCCGCTGATAACCGAGTTCAACCAGCGCGTTTTCTTCGTACTCGCGACGCAGATAAATAGAGCCTCTAATAGCTTCGCTAGCCAGTGATCGGCTGTAGCCAAGCTCAAATACCGTTCCACGCCGGCTGTTACCGGAGCTTCCAATCTGAGACTCTTCAGGCGATAGTTTTAGATCCAGATAACCTTGCCAGTACGCCTCAGCCTTAACCGTGATCTCAGCATCGTCACCAAGTTGATAGTTAAACTTAGCCACAAGCTTGTGAAAATCGAGATCGCGAATACCCATCCCATTATCTCGAGCAAAGTAGCCGCTGAAATACACCGATGTGTCTATACGCTGCTTAAATGACTTGCTAAGGACTAGGCCATAACCGTTTAGCGAATACTCCACCAGTGATGAATCGTTATCAGGGCCGTTGTGCAGCCCCTTATAACGGCGAGATTTGTGGTACACAAACAGTCGCGCATTAAGCCCGGAATCTGCCTTGTAGCGCAGCCCTGACTGGAGACGAAATTCGTCATAATCTAACGGCTCCAGTCCTATGTCCTCATAATCGCTCTGGTAATCGCGCTGTCCAATCCGAGATAACAGCGACCAAGATGTTTTTTTATTCTGGTAATAGGTCAGCTCCGCGCTCAACTCTAAGCTGTCAAAACTAAAGCGATCACCCATTAAATCACCATTGCCGGTCTCGGCTACCTGACGCTGAATTTGGCTGTAATAGGTATTTTGCTCACTGCGCAGATCAGCGCTGAGTCTTAGGTTAGCCTTGCGCTTTGCCAGCTTAAACCGCTCTATCCAGCTAATATGCCCCTTGAGGATGGAGCTATCCCCAGCGCTGATACTGTGACTGTAGAGTTGTTTTTGTAGGTCCGCGCTGTAACGTAAATTGGCTTTGGTAGAACTGCCTTGGCGCTGGTTATCGCCCTGATATTTTAGTAGTAGAGTTTTATACTGGGCACCGGACTCTGTACCCTCAGGGGAGGATAGTTTAAACGGGTTACTGTCATAGCCATAGGTTGCAGTGGCCAGTAGCTGATTATCAGCATTAGCTCCAACACATAGAGTCACTGTGAGTGCGCACATTAGTGCATGGATCAGAGAGCGGCTAATCCTCATATCTGCGTCTCCATTCCCTGGAGCAGGTCAGCAAAGAAAGCCGGTTCATTGAGCGAATAATAGCCAGGAATTTCCCAAACTATTATCCGTGGCGGCGACTGCTTAAACTCGTCGCTGCTCAGATATTCTTTTAGTGCGTCACCAAAGCCGCCACCGCTCTTCGCTTTATTGTCCACTGCTGTGCCTACATAGTGGGCGAGAAAGCCATCAAAATTAAACTTTAAGCGGCCCTGGCTATTACTGGTGCCCACCAAAACAATCTGTGGCTCTGGTAGCTCCTCGAATAGGTCATCGGCGGTCTTACTCTTAGCGACAGTCTGGTAAAGTTTAAAGGGTTCTTTTGGATAAGACTGCTCACAGAGTTCCAGGGCAGCCCGCTGCAAGCTGCCATCATTGTGGTCGCCACCGACGCTGTAGCTGGTAAACTTTTGTCTTTTAATACCTGCGATCTTTTCAGCTTTGATTGCATAGGCCGTCAGTCTGGCGATAGTGCGAGCACCATGGTGATTCCAGTGGTGGTCGCGGGCAAAAAACAGCGGTTTGGTTTGGGTCTGCTGAAATAGACTGTCGATCTGCGGCACCACAATATCGATGCTGCGAAGTTGCTCGAGATATTGGCTGTAGGACTTTCGTCCACGCTGTATATCGTAGTCGATCTCACCCAGGTACTCCGGGTGCACCAGCGCCCGCCCCGGAATTGGCACCATAACCAGCCTGATGCCCCGGATCTGCAATAGCTGCTGTAACTGCTGCAAGCTTTTATAGCCCGGCGCCCTGGGGCCATAGGCGCGCTTTAAGTCCATATCCCGAAACAACCAGTTGTGTTCACCTAGTTGCAGGGTTTTAAAACTTTTTAGAAAAGCACCGCTGTAGTTCTCAGCGCTGGCCGCCGCGGCGCAGAGTGAATTTTTTATAGGTTTTGCATTTGAGTCTGCAGTATCAGTGTTACTGGCCACAGTACTGCTCAAAATAACCCAGAGTAAAATGAGACTGACTCCTTTTAACCACAAAACCAGATTCATTTAACGTCCACCCACTCTATCCGCCCAACGGGTAAATAGACCGCTCTGGTCGGAGCAGATAAACAAACTCGAGAGAACCCCGGGCTGGAAAATCATCGCCTTGGTAAGCGCAAGACTCACAGCCTCAATATCGCCACTGTCGACCACCGAAAAAGCACTCTTTAGGGGGTTAATCCCCCGGGCTGCCGATGCATTTTGGCGAATATGGGTCAGAACCGGCCGAGCAGATTTAGCCGTTGTGAGGCTCAGCTTAGAGCGATTGGAAAAGTTATAAACCACCAGCATTCCCCGCCGTGAATCCTCGGCGCGGTAATCCTTCAGCAGCGTCACAGTCTTATCCCCAACCAGTAAGGAGTAGGCCTTGCCGGGCTGCAGAATGCCCTTCCAGGGTAAACCGTTCATTTGCTGGCTATAGTCGCCGGCAGGCAGGTAAATAAACTCAGAGGCACTGCAATAGGCGCCGGTGGATAGTCGTTTATTTCCTATATGCAGTGCTATCTCCTCTGTAGTAGTGTTTTTCTGTAGATTAATGATCCGCAGAAATGCTGAGTCCGGCGGTGCCAAATCATAGAGCGCAGCTTCGTTGGCGAAGCTGGAAAAGGAAAGACAGCTCAATATGAGAGTCTGTAACAATCTTATTGCTGAGGGCTGTGGTCTGTTGATCATCTGATATCCCTATCTATGTTTTTAGAGCTAAGGTGCTTGTGCTTGAAGGCTCGTCTTAAAATTTAGTGCTCTGGGAATAGGCAACCGAGAGATAGCGTTCGGGAATTTCCCAAATCACTAACTTCAGATTGTCTGACTCTTGTAATTGATTAGGTAAATGATCAGGTAAAT
>Ga0302131_1001421_pt1 | contig 13017 bp, 9 predicted proteins | sample CB9_20m_MG_FD_203105 | JGI IMG/M metagenome (GOLD analysis project Ga0302131, IMG submission 203105) | Marine microbial communities from Western Arctic Ocean, Canada - CB9_20m | ecosystem: Environmental > Aquatic > Marine > Oceanic | place: Canada: Western Arctic Ocean | collected 2017-09-19
TGCTCGTCTCAACTTTTTGCAAGACCGTTGGCTGAGTTCGCCCTTTCTTCCGAAGCACATCCGTCCCCATCACTGCCTCACGCGCGCGGAGTGGTCATGACGGTGCTCAGCGCGCGTTGCGCGTGTGCGTTGGCGCCAACCAACGCGTCGCCGCGAAGGCCCGCGGTGGTGGTCCGTGCCAGTGCGGCACACGTGTCCCTCCGTGCTTCGGGTGTCGGTGTCGGTTATTTCGGTCGCGCTCGGCTGACGCATCTTCGACCATGTGACCATGTGGTCCCCGTCTGCGCCGTTTCAAACTCTCATTTCCACGCGTTTCCCGCACGCCCCCGCGCGAACTCGCACCGACACCGAGTTTTACGCCGCACAAACGTTGTTGCTAAGCCAAAATCGTTCGCCCTGGAGGCCGACGACACACCGTCATCGGGTACCAGTCATGAAACCAGTCACGAAACTACCGAAAAAACCAACCACGACCACACGATCCCGGTTCCGTGGCACCGGTTCCTAACCCGCACCACCTTGGTCGTGGCCTGTATGGTGGTGCTGTACAGCGCGAGCACGCCGTATGCGGTGCAGGACAAAGGCGTTTCTTTCGCGACAGCGACGATGAAACGGCTGGCGTGCGTGTTTGTTGCGCGCGCAATCGCGACGCGGCTGATAAAGCCGCCGTGGGTGCGACGTTTGGCGGAGGGGTTGGGGAAACGCGCGGGGGGCGAAACACGAGCCGTGATTACGCAACTCAAAACCCTGTTTACGCAGCTCAAATCTTTTCTCACGAGTATATCGCCACTGGTGCGTAAGGAAGTGATGACCGACGGAGAGGGGGAGGAGAGCACACAAAACGAAAAGAACGCGCCGGGTGTGGTCGGTTTTCAAAAGAAAGAAAGTAAACTACGCCTCGCCGTCGCGAACGCCAAGGCGAAGTACGCCGCGAACCCCAAGGGCATTTTGTTGATCCCTCTGATCGCCGCGTTGGTGGGGTGGTTCACGAACTGGCTCGCGGTGAAGATGATTTTCTTCCCGATTGGCTTTTTAGGCGTCAACCTGTTTCAAGCCGTGGAGGGGCGTATCTACGGTACGCGCGCCTCGCGCGTTTCCCAAATCCAAAACCGTACAGTACGTTTGCCAACACAACACTGACACCTAATTTGTCACAACAAGGGTACCCGGTTTTGAACCCGCTTGGTTTCCTTGGGTGGCAAGGCATCGTGCCCGCGAAAGCGGCGCAGATGGCGCTTACGATGGTGGAGATGGTCACCACTAAGTTGATAAACGTCGAGGAGGTTTTTTTGCGGTTGGACCCGGGAAAGATGGCCAAGCTGTTACTCACGGAGGTGCCGTACATCGCGGACGGGGTTGTGCGGGATTTGACCCCAAACTGGGCCGCGGATTTCGGGTTGAAGGTGTTACCCGCGCAGTGCGGGCCGGTGTTGGTTGGTTTGGAAAATGTTGTGGAGCGGTACCTAACCGGGTTCGTGGAGCTGGTGCAGATGAACACGGACAAGTTAGTCGATTTGAAGGAACTGGTGGTAACCGAAATGTGCGAAGATAAGAAAACGCTCGTGGAGCTGTTCCAGCGGTGCGGCAGAGACGAGCTGAAGTTTCTGACCAACAGCGGGCTGTTCTTCGGGTTCCTACTAGGCTGTCTTCAAGCCCTGGCTTGGCTGTTTTACGACAACCCGTGGACGCTTACCTTTGGCGGCGCCGTCGTGGGGTTAGCCACGAACTGGATCGCGCTGAAGTGTATTTTCGAACCAATCGAGCCGGTGTATTTGTTCAACAACCCGTCGTTGAAAATCCAGGGCCTTTTTCTGCAACGGCAAAACGAAGTCTCGGGGGAGTTCTCGGATCACCTGGCTTCCAAGGTTTTAACAAGCGAGAAGGTGTGGAACAACCTGCTTAACGGCGGCAAAGGACCGGAGTTTGAGGAATCCTTGAAACAATACACGAAGGAGTTTCTTACCCTCGAGGCGAACCGTCTCGACGCCGGGATGGTGTTTGCCGACGACGGCGGAGACTTGGACCCCGCACTTGTTGATGAAATCGTGGCTAACGTAAGAACGAGGCTGGCGGAGCACGTGCACGTGTTGCACGAGTATTCCGACGACGCCCTGGGGTTGAAAGATTTAATGCGCGAACGCATGGCCCTCATGACCCCAAAGGAGTTTGAACGCGTGTTGCACCCCATCTTCGAACAGGACGAACTCACCTTGATAGTTTCAGGCGCCGTGCTCGGCGCCCTGGCGGGGTTCGCGCAGCAGGTGTGGACCGTCGCGGTGGACGGGAAGGAGGCCGGGGAAGGTACTGGAACGGACGACGTCGATGGAGGCGGCGCACATGAAACCGAGGTACTGGAAACGTCCAAAGAAACGGCTGAACACCTGACCCCGCTTCAGGTTCGCGCGCGCGCGGAGGCCCTCGCGGCGATGGCGGCTGCGACGAAAACCGTCTCCGCGCGTCGCGACGAAATGAAAGCGGTCGCGGCGGCGGAAAGGAATGAGTTGAAAGCGGTGGCGGATGCCGAGCGCGGGATGCGCGACGCGTTGAAAGCGGTCGCGGAGGCGGAAAGGGCCGAGGCGAAAGCGGTTGCGGAAGCCGAAAGGACGATGCAACGGTGGCCGGGTGAAAGCTCGCGAGAGGCGGGGAGGTGGGTCTTCACGAAAAATAAATAGCACAGAAGGACTGGTAAAAGGCTGTTGTGATACTAAATAGGTTTAGGTATACAGGTTTAGGATACAAATGTACTATACCCTCGGCGCAACACCCCTTGGGGTGTTACTGTCCGGCGGCGCACGTTTTGCCGCCCGTCAGGGCGAAGGAGTTTGCGATTTCCACAACAGCTTGGAACGCGGCATCGTCGTGTGTGGCCGCGGTGAGCTTTACGGTTTGTGACAGGTTGTACTTCCGTGCGTTTTCCCCGGAACGACAATGGACACTCACGAGCTCGATCCACTTTTCCGTTTTACCGTCGTTGTCGTAAGCGGTTCCCTCTGCGATGAACGCGTCGCCTGCCGTCGTTTGCCTCGACACGACCAGTTCGCCTCGCCGCGCGCCCGCGACCTTTTCGCCGAAAAACTCGGACGTGCCGTACAGAGAATCGAGGCCCTGCGCGCCCATCGTGAACGTGGGTTCGCGCGACAGTGTCGCCACTGGTGCCGTCGCAACTCCTTCCGCGAACAGCTCTGTTTTGCCGGAACTCACCCCGGGCCTTTCTTCGATTCGCCACCCAAGAGGGGTTTCGAACGTGAACCCGTCACCCGTGTACGTTGACGCGAGCGCGGGAGGGCAATCCATTCCTGATAACGACAGCAGTGTGGAAAGACCTGCTCCAACGAGAAAGCCAGCCAATTTGTTACTCCCGAACTCATCACCGGGGCCGCCAATCCCGCTGGGCTTGGCGTCGCTCGCCGCGCGCCGCGCCAGCGCCATCGCCCTTCCCGGCGCCAGTTCGGCAAGCTGCGCCGTACCACAGCTGGGAACCCAGGCCAACAGCCAGTCGTTGGTTTTGTTGAAATCCGGAAACCGCGCTTTGTGTTTGTCGATCGTTTCTTTTGTCAACCCGCTTTCCTCAAGCGCCGCCTTGAGCTTTTCGTCGCCGTAGCTCTTGGACCCGCTGAGAAACGACGCAATTTGCGCTTCCACGGTTCGCTCTAAACGCGCTGTTTCCCACTTGCGCAACGCCGCAGGTGCGGTGGCGCGGTCACAACCCATCAACGCCAACGCGATTTCAACCGAGTCTTCCAGCGCTAAGTTACCTCCCTGGCCGAAGGATGGAATCACGGGGTGCGCGGCGTCGCCGAGAAGTGAAATCGGCGCGGTTTGCGAAGGCATGAGTTCCGTGTCACCCATCACCCCCCGTAACGCCTTTTGTAACGCCCCAACTCCCATCGGAGCCCTGTCAAGCACCCGGGAGGTGTACAGTGAGACGTCATCCGTGTTTTGCAGGCACGCTAGGACGTCAGGGTACCCCGCGAAAGTCGCTGCGCAATTTCCTTTATCCGGATTTTTATGCACAGAGTCGTCCCCCGACGCGACGATGGATTCATCCAAACACCCCGCCGCCCAGTACAACTGCCCTCCACCCACGTCCATGAAACACGTGGTTCGGCCAATCGTGCTGTCCTTCGAGGCGGAGAGGACGGTGGCTTTTTCGGGACAGAAAACGGGATAAGCAGTGTTCGTTTCGTTTTCGGTTCCGGTTGCATTTTCGGCAAACGACGCCGCCACCTTACTCGCGTTCACGACGCCGCGCCAAATAACGCGTCCGTTGTCCCTCGGGCGCCCGTCCTTCAAAACGAACTCCCGGACTTTCGAGTTAATTCCATCCGCACCGATCAGAACGTCCGCTATGACCGGCCCGTCGTCTGCGTACGGCGAGCCGTCCCTTTTTTCAAACTCCACCGCCACCCCGAAGGTCCCGTCCCTAAACTCCACCACCTTCGTGCCCACGATGGACGCGTCGAGATGAATCACGTGTTCCGGTAAGAAACTCGCCAAAGCGCCTTGCACCGATGCCCACCGAATACACACCAAACCAGCGCCGTGCTTGGCTCGCAAAAAAACCGGGAAAGCCTTGCTCATGGCTTTCATCGCCGCGGCGGAGAGTTTTTGTTTCGCGACGGCGAGGAAAGACGTATCGGCGTTTGAGTCGGGAGCGCTCCTCACACCTTGCGACAATTCTCCAGCTCCCACCTCTTTTCCCGGAACAACTTCTGCTTGCGTATCGCCTGCCAGCGTATCGTCCACCATCCCTAACGTCATTCCGGTGATTTTGGCGCCGCGTTCGGTGACTTCGGCTTCCACGTCGCTCCCGATCGCCCTCAGCGCTTTCATTCCATTCGGCCAAATCGCGATGGCCGTGCCCGCGTCTGCTTTCATGACCAACGCCCTTTCGTACACGTGCGCGTCCACGCCTACTCTGCGCAGCGCGAGACACGTCGCGAGTCCGCCGATTCCAGCCCCCGCGATCACCACTCGAAGCGGGGGCCTTGTTTCGTCCGGAGTTTGGGAGACTGATGTAATCGACGTGGTCGTCGACGCTTCGTTTCTTGAGACGACAGCTCGAACATCATGAGACGGGTTACGCGTTGATACGCGTCGACACGACGCTCGTTTCCAAGACGCACGACGCTCGACACGCGCGCTGGGGGTCACACGGACCGACCCCGAAGGCGAAAGCACGCCGTGCGACGTCATCTACGCTGCGCAGGTGCAACTGATGCCTGGGACGAGCCGAAACAATTTTTTTCGTCACAAAAAAAGAAAAAATATGTTGTTTAGAGCGTTTTTCGTACCCGATGACGTGTCGAGCAGTTCTCGGCGCGCGGCGCCGGGTGACGCGATGCATCCGGCCCGCGATGGCGGCCGGGGTGGCGGCGCCACCGTGAACGCGTGGAACAAGCCTTTGCCCCGGCCTTCCATGGGTGCGCCAGGTCCAGATCTCAATGTGTTGTTTTCGGCGCCCCCTGGTTTCCCAGCACCACCGAGTGGCGTGCCCCCGACTGCGAGTCCCACGGAAACGGCGCTTCAAAGGGTGTACGCGGAGATCCCCGAGCTGCGCATGCACGCCCCGTTAGGGGCTATTTTCACCACGAACGGCCCGATTCCGGATCCCAGCCAGAGCGTTCAGGCGTTGCGCAGAGCGGCGGCGTTGGAGCTCGCGAAAGCGCGACGCGATTTCCTGAGCGGCAAGCCGTTGCCCGACGCGATTGGCCCGGGCGGCTCGCCGTTCACCGCGACTGCGGTGTACACTGCTCTGGCTGTGGACGCGAGTTGTGGCGAGCACGGGGTTCTAGGTCTGCTGGGCGAGGGGAGTGGGCCTGGTGGATTCGGTGGTACTGGCGGTCTGGGTAATCAGCAAAAACAATCCGCGTCCCCGCCCTGTTCGGTTGACGCGAATTTGTTATCCGTGGCGTACGCCCGGATGTGGAGACACGGCACCGTGGCATCCGCGGTGACCAACGCGCTGTCCGGTTCGGTTTCGGATTTACAAAATGCATCAACAAATATCGGGGTCACCGTGGCCGGGCCTGACGGGTTGGGCTTTGTGGATTTCGGCATCCGGCGCTGCGGCGAGGTGCGCTCGAAAAAGTCGAGCGCAAACGCTAAAAGCACGAGTTTTTTCGAAACCAACATGGATTGGCCAGTAGACTCGTTCATCACGCGCCACGCCACCGTGACCAACCACAACAATTTTCCGGTGTTGCTCGTGCTGGTCACGCAAGCTCCCGAAATCACAAACACGTTCCGAGTAAGGTGTGACCACCGGTCACTGATACGACACCCCGCGGACCGAGATCTGCCCGGGAACTCGAGGAACGAGTTTGAGTTTGATGAAACCGAAACCGAAAATGAAAACGACGAAGACCCGCCAGGTCCGGTTGTTTTGTGGCCCGGCACGAGTTACGAGGTTTCTGTTGATTTCAGGCCGGACGGCCGATCCGACGCACCCGGACACTGCACGCAGTGGCTGTTAGTGGCGACCGTGGAGTGCCCAATCGGGTGGCGACAAAACACGAAAGACAAAAAATTCACGCCGTTCCCCGCGCGCCGCCACGAAACCTCGGGAGACGACTTCGTTGACGTCGCAGATGTCAAAATCACGGGCGCGCGAGTGGTCGCGGTGACCACGAAAGGCAGCAAGGCGCGGCGCGAGGAAATACGCGTGATGCTTCTGAACCCGGAAACCCTGAGGTTTACTCCGCGGCGCCTGCGGGAAGCGTTCGACACGGTACCGCGCGCGCTCGTCGCGCCGCCGATTTGTCTTCCCGGGTTTCGAGGGCGTTTCGAATTACGAGCCCAAATACGCCGACGCGTCATTCACCGGAAACCAAAAAAACACAAACCAATCCTGGTTGAGAATTCACGACGACGTGTTACCCTCGGCGTTGTCACCAGCTGCTTATTGGGGCCCGAACGGCGTTTTGCAGCCGCGGCACTTTTACCGAATCACCCAAGACGGGGACCGCGAAGGCGTGGTGTTGCATTCGCATACGGGGGAGTTTACAGTTCGCGAAGGGAGCGTGGATACCGGATTCGGAACCACGGAAAAGTTCACGCGTCTTTTGCGCGTGGAGGAACAACGACAAGCGCTCGATATTCGCCGGTACGACCAGCACGAAAGTTACTTTCAATTCGCGGGGAAGGTGGAGCGACCTGTGTTTGACTCGCCTCACGAAACGCAAGCGCACTACGACGCGTACTTCCTGCACGTCCCAGGGTTGCTAGAAGGGTACCCCCCCGTCGCCCCACTGGACGTGCTGAAGCTCCGGTGCGTCTCCGTCGGCGCGGAAGGCGGCGACCACTTTTTCAGCGGCGCGCGCGTCGCAGCGTTCGCGGCGGGCGCCAAGGAAAACGGCGCCTCCGGCCCTGTTGGTTCCACAGGCACCGACCAAACCCCAACCGTCACGAAACACTTCGTGAACTCGAACTCGAGCCACAACGCGGTGTACAAAGGCCCGTTGAAGGGGTTTTCGGGAAAGAAAAGCATGCGGCGCGAGCGCGACGAAAGCGTGCCTCTTGATTTGAACACGGAGGTGTGCGTCACGGTGTGGCGCGTGATTCCACGCCTCGGCGTGGTGGTGGTGGTGTTCCCGCCTTGCGTCTCACGCACGACCGCGAATCACCCACGGTCGTTCGTAAAAGCTCACGTGCGGTTCACGCACGACCAAAGCGCGTTCCGGCTTCAGGTGTCCGCGCTTAGGAACGCCAAAGCCGTCACTAAGGCGATGTTGCCCCTCGACGAATCGGTTCCGAATAGTCCCGTGTACGCCGCGCAAATAAGAGCACGGGGTATTGCGGCGCAAAACGTTCAAATTGTGGATTACAAACTTGACGATCTCCTGGCCCGGGATTTTCTTGAAACCAACGTGTTCGACAAGCTGAAACGAAGGTTGAACCAAGAGCAGCTCGCGGTCGTGACGGACGTGCTGTCCGGTGCCGCCGCGGTGTGCGACAAACGAAACAAAATGGGGCACGCGCCCCTGGGCGCGCCGTATTGCTGCTTCGGCCCGCCCGGGTAAGTATTTCCCATTTAACACATTCCGCCGACTGATTGCCCATACGAGACTGACACTTTTTTTTTTTTGATTCAGTACCGGAAAAACAGTCACAAACGTCGCCGCCGCGTTTTGCGTGTTGCTCAACGACAAGTTATCCCGCGTTTTGCTCTGCGCCCCCGCGCCCTTCGCCGCGGACGTGGTGTGCTCGCGACTCAACCACTTGTTCACCGAGATGTTCACGGCGATGGTGCCGGAGATGAACGGCTTGGGGGCTGATTTGTTCTCGCCCCTTTTGCCGTGGACGAGCGCTTGCGCGAAACAGCCAGGACAAAGAGTGTGGACCATGGCCCGGGTAAACGACCCGCGCCGAGACCCCGTCTCCGTGAAGCAAGACGTGATTAACTTCTGCGCCGAGCCCGCGAGCGACGCCGCTCTCCACGCGCGCGTGGTGGTGGCGACGTGCATGAGCGCCGGGCTGCTCACCTCGCGGTTCACGCACGTGTTCGTCGACGAAGCCGGGCAAGCCACGTTGCCCGAAACCCTGGTGCCGTTACGGCTGGTTGACGCACACACCAAGGCCGTGGTTCTGTTCGGGGACCCGAAACAGTTAGGGCCGGTGGTGCACTCTGGAAACGCCCGGGAGTTGCGGGAGTCGCTTTTGGCGTCGGCGGTGGCGGCGCACGAGGCGGAGGCGAAGACCGTTTCCGAAGACGAAAAAAAAAAAAAAACGCGTCGCTTGACGAAACTGACCAGGAACTACCGGTCGCACGGTGACATTTTCGGCCTGAGTTCGCGGTTGTTTTACGACAACAGCTTGATTTCCGCTGCGAATGAACAAGACGTCGAGTTACCAAAATCACTTGTACACGTAGACACGGACCACGGCGTTGAGTCAAACGGAGTCGCGACACACAATACCCAACCCACCACCGCGGAGGAACTGGAGCGACGACAAAACGAAAAGGTCTACTCTTTGGATTCCACGTCTGCTACGCGCAAACAGCTGTCAGCTGTTTCCACGTCTCGCCCCGCGCGCGTTTTGTTCGTGGGGTGCCGAGGCGTCCAACAACGGGACGGGTTCGGGGAGGCGCCTTCGTTTTTCAACGTCCTGGAGGCGCAGAGCGTGGTGGATCTGATTTGCGCCTGGCTCGATACGGATTCGGATTCGTCGAAAACCGAAGGCGACAAGGACGACGCGTCGCTTTTCCTTCGCGCCAAAGACGTCGGGGTCATCGCGCCGTACCGCGCGCAGGTGGTCCGTCTGCGCACGCTGCTGCGCGCCCGAGGCCTTTGTGATATTCGGGTTGGCACCGTGGATGATTACCAAGGCCAGGAAGAACGCGTGATGTTCATAAGCACGGTGACGTCCAGGGGGCCGCCCCCCGTGGCGACCGGTTCGGATTCCGTAAATCCGAATTTCGAAAACTTGATCGATGAAACCCGAACCGGTTTCCTGTCCTGCCCCAAACGCTTCAACGTCGCGGTGACACGAGCAAAAGCACTGAACGTGATCGTGGGGCATCCAGTCGCCCTGGAGCAGTACACGCACTGGAAAGCGCTGCTGCAGCACTGCCTGCAAAGAGGCGCGTACGTCGGCGAGGGCGCCGAGGCGCTGGCGGGACGGTCGCTGCCCGACGCGGGGACCGGCAGTCGCGGCGTCGGGGACGCTTCGGGTGCTTGTGATGCTGGGGACGTCGACGAAGACGACGACGGCTACAAAGCCCTCGCGTCCGCTATTTCGCGAATCGCGGAACAGTCCCTGCTCGGCGGCGGCGACGCGGACGAGATGTTCCCCGACGCCGGAGGCTCCGAATTCGGAGAACACCAGAGCTGGAGAGTCGCGTTGTAGTTAGTAGTTGGTATTGCAGGTGTGAGGTATTGGGTATGCTTAGCGATTTAATCAACGCAACACGTTGTAGTAGAATTATTCTGTTCTTCGACAACTACACGTTGTAGTGTTAACGCAAAGCTCGTGTCGTATGTACCGCACAACCTACTGACTCTTGTAAACGCTCACTGTTTCCCCGTCCCCGCGTCGTCGTCCGCCAAACCCAGCGGCGGGACGTTGATTCCCCGCCACGACTTTTCCGAAAGCTTCATCTCGTCGTCGTCTTGTTCGAAGAACCAGGAGTTGTTCAGGGGCGGGGCTAGGAGCCATCCCAGGACCATGGTGGTGGGCCTTAGGGACAACAACAGCGCCACCACCGCGCCTAGCACAAACGTAAACGCAACCTGGATCGTGACGAACAAGCCGTTTGGTTTCCAAACCGCGCTTGACGTGGTCGAGGCGTACCATGTCGTGTCGTAAAACGCGAAGCACTCCAGGACGATCATCACCAGGAAGTTGAACATCAGCGGGCACAAACACCGGCTTCCCCACTTCGCGCATCGCAGGTACGCGATGGCGTGCCAGTTGTTTCCTCCGCCTTCTGATTCTAATAAAACTTGATCCCGCTCAGCGGCTTCCCACTTGCGCCGCGACCGCACCAACAGCGGATCGCCGGCGGCGCCGAACTCCGTTTCCACGTCATCCGGATCCCCCACGACGTAGTCGATTTTGTACGACCCGATTTTGGTGTGGATCTCATCTTCCTTTTTCCGCATCGTGCAGTGCGCGTGTCCCTCCTCTGGGTTCTCCAGGTCGATCATGTTGGTGTTGCTCGCGGGCGGCAGCAACGCGAAAAACGCGCCGGTGAGCGCCGCCGACACGATGTACACGAACAACTGAATCACCCCGCCCCATTCGTAGTCGTCCTTCCACACCACCGAGTACTGCTGTTCCGAGGTGAACAGCTGCGAGGATTTGTGATCGAACGCGTACGTCGCGGTAACGCACCCGCCGAGCGCGAAGACCATCACAAAAACCGCGCACCCAAACTGCGGCCACGTTTTCGCGTACGGCACGAAGATCTTGTACCGGCGCAACTGGCAGGAGTAACCCCGAAAGTGTCAGTCTTGAGTCTTGAGTACGGGTGTACTGTATGGGTAAACAGTGCACTTGGCATGTAAGAGGGATTGAAAGGGGTCCGACAACGTAGGTAGCACTTTCCGACTGTACTCCATACAGAGCAGTAATCAGGGAGGCGGTGCGTGTTGGGTGGGAAAGGCCGTACCATGTGCCCCGCCAGGAAGTACGGCATCAGCACCACGGTCCGGTGCAAGGTCATGAACCGGTCAATCGTGGTGTACCCCATCAAACACCCGATCACCACGTGCACCGCGATCGTGTTTTTGAACTCCACCGCGTACGGCCGCCACATGCTGAACGTGGCCAGGGAAAGCAGGTACCAGGTATCGCCGCACGGCGTGAAGAACGACAGCGGGCCCCAGTTCGGCTGCGGGGTGTAGTTGTACGAGAACTGCCCGTTGTTCCGAGAGAACTCGCCCATCGCGGGGGCGATGCTGTTGTTCCGAAACGACTTTCTCCAGTACAAGGGGATGACGATGCTTAGGTACAACGCTTGTAACACCAGGTACGGAATGATGAGGTACGCGATTAAAAACCGCTTCCGGGGCCGGGTCATCTCCATGCTGAGGTACCCCGTGATCATGGTGAACGCGGGAAGCGTGAAGATGGACACGAAGTTGTGCAGCGCGCATGCCAGGGAGGAATCGGCCTGCGCGAACGGCCGGATGAAGTTGCCCGCGATGTACAACACGACCAGGATGAACTTCGCCAGGTCCAGGCGGTACGGGTCGGACTCGCCTTTCAGGCCGAGGCCACGGAGGAATTCCTCGAAACTCCCGGACTCGGGAGCCTGCTCGGCCGGGCCTTTGGGGATGGCGCCGTAGCTGGCGCTCGTTTTGGCGTCGAAAGACACCGGCATCTTCTCGGCGTCCTTCGGTCCCACGACGTGAGTCCGCGCGAGGCGCCGGGAGATGTGGGGGGAGGGACGTGCTGACGGGGCGAATGAAACGAGTACCTTCGAAGGTACAAAAAAAGAGTGTTACATTTTGAAAGGAGCTGCTTGAAAGTCTACCGCCTTTAGAATCCCAAAAACACACCCCTTTTAAAATTACACCTTACCGATGAAACTTACATATCAACCCCGAAAGTCTCATTTGAAAATCGAAAAAATGAGGAGCACAAAACCCGCCCAATCTCAATCCGCGCGCTCAGAGATCATCGGCGGAGGCCGTGATGTTCGGGAGCCCAGCGCCTTCGACCCCTGGGGGGGGTCTGTTCGGAGGTGCGTCATCTCTCACCACGGCATTTTCAACAAACGCGTTACCGCCAAAACCTCGACGACGTCGGGGTGCTTATTGTGTGTGTCTCACAATGTTTCCTCCTCGTGCTCGGCGGCGTGTGCCTAACTGACCCCGTTCCCTCCCAACACGCGCGATCTCACTACGCAGGCGGTGGCTTCGGCACTCCAGGCGGCGGTGGCTTCGGCACGCCAGGCCAAACGGGTGGCGGCTTGTTCGGCGGCGCCTCCCCCGCTCCTGGCTCGGGCGGATTCGGGTTTGGTGGTGCATCCCCGGCGCCCAATCAAAACCAAGGAGGAGGCGGATTGTTCGGCGCGGCGTCACCCGCGCCGGGGGGAGGCATGTTCGGTGCACAAGCATCGACGCCTGGGTTCGGCGCGCCTGCTGCCGCGGGAGGAGGGCTGCTCGGCGCGTCCGCGCCCGCCCAAGGCGGTGGCATGTTCGGAGCACCGGCGCCAGCCGCTGGCGGAGGTATGTTCGGAACACCAGCGCCAGCCGCTGGCGGAGGTATGTTCGGAGCACCAGCGCCAGCCGCTGGCGGAGGTATGTTCGGAGCATCCGCACCTGCTCAAGGCGGAGGTATGTTCGGAGCACCAGCGCCAGCCGCTGGCGGTGGCATGTTCGGAGCATCCGCACCTGCTCAAGGCGGAGGTATGTTCGGAGCACCGGCGCCCGCCCAAGGCGGAGGTATGTTCGGAGCATCGGCGCCCGCTCAAGGCGGAGGTATGTTCGGAGCACCTGCGCCCGCCCAAGGCGGAGGTCTCTTCGGAGCATCGGCGCCCGCTCAAGGCGGAGGTCTCTTCGGAGCACC
>Ga0302131_1001427_pt1 | contig 12986 bp, 9 predicted proteins | sample CB9_20m_MG_FD_203105 | JGI IMG/M metagenome (GOLD analysis project Ga0302131, IMG submission 203105) | Marine microbial communities from Western Arctic Ocean, Canada - CB9_20m | ecosystem: Environmental > Aquatic > Marine > Oceanic | place: Canada: Western Arctic Ocean | collected 2017-09-19
TAGCCTCCGCAGCTTTAACAACTTGCTGTGCCGCATCAGTCAGACTGGTTGCTGCAATAATTGCCAGACCGGATTCGGCCAGCTTCTTAGTTCCCAATTCGGCATTGTTACCTTCCAGACGCACAACCACTGGAATTTTAACGCCAACTTCTTCAACCGCACCAATCACGCCGTCAGCAATCAGATCACAGCGCACGATACCGCCGAAGATGTTGATCAGTACCGCTTTAACATTAGTGTCAGAAAGAATAATTTTGAACGCTTCAACTACACGTTCTTTGGTCGCGCCGCCGCCTACATCGAGGAAGTTAGCGGGCGAGCCGCCGTGCAGATGCACGATGTCCATAGTACCCATGGCCAGACCAGCACCATTGACCATGCAACCAATATTGCCGTCGAGGGCAACATAGTTCAGTTCAAAAGAAGCAGCATGGGCTTCACGAGCATCTTCCTGTGAGGGATCGTGCATCGCTTTAATCGCGGGCTGACGGTACATCGCGTTGCCATCGATAATCACTTTGGCGTCGAGGCAATGAAGGTTGCCCTCGTCAGTGATAACCAGCGGGTTAACTTCGAGCAGCTCAAGATCTTTCTCTTTAAACAGCTTGGCCAGACCTAAGAAGATCTTTACAAATTGCTTAATCTGAACGCCTTTCAGGCCCAGTTTGAAGGCCAGATCACGACCTTGGTATGGCTGTGCGCCAGTAACAGGATCAATAATCGCTTTAAGAATCTTTTCTGGAGTTTCTTCCGCTACTTTCTCGATCTCAACACCGCCTTCGGTGGAGGCCATAAAGATAATGCGGCGTGAACCACGATCAACCACAGCGCCTAAATACAGCTCTTGATCAATCTCAGTGCAAGTCTCTACCAGGATGCGGCTAACCGGCTGACCTTTGGCATCAGTTTGATAGGTAACTAGGTTCTTACCCAGCCACTTTTCAGAGAATGCTTCGATTTCGGCTTTCGAGCTAACCAGCTTAACGCCGCCCGCTTTACCGCGACCACCAGCGTGTACCTGAGCCTTAACGACCCACTTATCACCACCAATTACGTCGGCAGCGGCTACAGCTTCCGCTACGGTTTCTGCTGCAATGCCTTGCGACACTGGCAGTCCATATTCGGCAAACAGCTGCTTACCCTGATATTCATGCAGGTTCATACTTTGGTTCCCGTAAATTTTTTTAATGAATAAAACAACGGAGCTGCCTGATGACAACTCCGTTTAACGATTACTGCGGTTTAGCGGCGTTTGCGATTCGGCATATGAATAGCCGCGCCGTTGACTGCCAGAGCGGCTTCATGCACAGCCTCTGATAGGGTCGGATGACTAAATACGGTCATTCCGAGATCTTCTGCACTGGAGCCAAATTCCATGGCGATAGCGACCTGCTGTACCAAATCGGCAGCGCTTGGCCCGACTATGTGACAGCCAAGAATACGATCAGTGTCAGCGTGAGCAATAATCTTCACCATGCCATCTGTGTCGTTAGCCGCAACAGCGCGACCCACGGCAGCAAAGGGAAAGCTACCGACGTTATAAGGCAGACCAGCGGCCTTAATTTGCTCTTCCGTTTGGCCTACTGAAGCCACTTCCGGGTGAGTGTAGATAACGTTTGGCACTATATCGTAGTTCATCTGGGCTTTGTGGCCGGCGATTATCTCGGCAACCATCACGCCCTCTTCAGACCCTTTGTGCGCCAACATAGGCCCACGAACCAAATCGCCAATGGCGTAAACGCCAGGAACGTTGGTGGCACACTGATCATTGACAAAAATTGAACCGCGTTCGTCTAGCTGGACACCACTCTCGGGGGCCAGCAGGCCATCGGTAAAGGGACGGCGACCAACACAGACAATCAGTTTATCGAAGACTTCTTTTTGCTCTGAACCATCTGTCATCACATAGGTGACATGGACTTCTTTGTCCTTGATCTCAGTGCCAGTAACGCGAGCGCCAAGACGAATATCTAGACCCTGCTTCTTAAAGATTTTCTTCGACTCTTTAGCAATACCTTTATCCATAATCGCTAGGAAGTCTTCCATGGCTTCAAGTAGGACGACTTCAGAACCAAGACGATTCCAAACCGAACCCAACTCAAGGCCAATAACGCCAGCGCCGATCACGCCGAGACGTTTGGGCACTGCGCCAATTTCCAAGGCGCCAGTAGAGTCGACGATTAAGTCGCCATCAACCGGTGCAACAGGAATCGCGATAGGCAGAGAGCCTGAGGCGAGAATCACGTTGTTAGCTTCAAGAACCGAGACATTGCCGTCATTGTCAGTAAGCTCGACTTTCTTGCCGTTAAGCAATTTGCCTGTACCGTATAAACCGGTAACGCCATTAGCCTTAAACAGACCAACTATGCCGCCAGTAAACTGTTTGATGATCTTATCTTTGCGCTCGAGCATCGCGGCAATATCAATTTTTACACCTTCGGTGCTGATACCGTGAATGCCGAGCTCTTCTTTCGCTTCGTGATATTTGAACGAGCTATCGAGTAATGTCTTGGAGGGGATACAGCCAACATTAAGGCAGGTTCCGCCGTTAACGCCCTTGCCTTCAGCATCTTTCCACTTTTCAATACAGGCGGTCTTGAGACCCAACTGAGCGGCGCGAATAGCCGATACATAGCCTGCAGGGCCACTACCGATAACGATTACATCATATTTTTCTGACATTGTATTTCCTATATATATCAAAGACGTATGGTTTATATTTCAAGTAATATCTTAGCTGGATCTTCAAGTAATTCTTTCATCGTAACCAGGAACTGTACTGCGCCCTTGCCATCGATTATGCGATGATCGTAGGACATCGCCAAGTACATCATCGGGCGAATCACTACCTGACCGTTGACCGCCACTGGGCGCTCCTGAATCTTGTGCATACCCAAAATCGCTGACTGGGGTGGATTGATAATCGGCGTTGAGATCAGTGACCCGTAGACCCCACCATTGGTGATAGTGAAGGTTCCGCCAGTCATCTCGTCGATGGTCAATTTGCCGTCACGCGCTTTCATAGCATAGTCGTAAATGCCGTTTTCAATATTCGCAATGCTCATGTTCTCGGCGTTGCGCAACACTGGAACCACCAAACCACGATCAGTGGAGACAGCTACACCCACATCCTGATAGCCGTGATAGACAATGTCGCTGCCATCGATTGAAGCGTTCACTGATGGGAAGCGTTTTAGTGATTCAACCGCAGCCTTGACGAAGAAGCCCATAAAGCCAAGACGCGTACCGTTGTGTATCTTGGTGAACTCTTCTTTGTATTGCTTGCGCAGATCCATCAGCGCAGTCATGTCTACTTCATTAAACGTAGTCAATGATGCAGTGGTTTGAGTCACTTCTAATAGACGCTCAGCAATACGTGAACGCATGCGAGTCATTGGCACTCGACGCTCAACTCGGTCACCCACTTCCAATACTGGCTCGGCAACCGCAGCCTTAGCTGCCGGTGCAGGAGTTGCAGGAGCAGCTGCTGGTGCCTTGTAGTTGACTACGTCTTCTTTAGTGATGCGTCCGCCTTTGCCGGTGCCGACAATTTGCGCTACATCTATATTGCGTTCTTCAGCGAGCTTGCGCGCGGCTGGGTTAATCAGACCACCTGAGGCAGTTGCCTCTGGCGCTTCGGCAATAGCCTCGGCAACTGCAGCAGCACTGGGAGCAGGTGCTTCAGCACCCTCTTCAATGCGGGCAATGATTTCATTGCTGAGCACGATATCGCCCTCTGCTTTGAAAATCTCTGCCAGTACACCAGCGGCTGGAGCAACAACTTCCAACACCACTTTGTCGGTTTCAATATCAACCAGCAGTTCGTCGCGCTTAACCGTTTCACCAACCTGCTTGTGCCAAGTTGCCAGAGAACCTTCTTGAACAGATTCTGGGAATGTCGGTGCCTTAATTTCAGTGGCCATCTAATTTTTTTCCTATGTTACGAGTCGTTTTTACGAGTCTTTTTTTACGAATCTTTTTTTACAAGCCTCTCTACGCGTCTGGCGCGAGAGCTTCATCGATAAATTGTTTTTGTTCTTCCAAGTGCGCGGACATATAGCCACAAGCCGGTGCAGCAGAGCTGGTACGGCCTACATAACGCAGGTGGAGCATTGGATCTATACCCTGTAATACATGTCGCATATGGTGCTGACTGCTATACCAGGCACCCTGATTCATCGGTTCTTCCTGACACCAGATAACATCTTTGAGCTTAGAATAGGGTTTCAATACCTCTTCCAATTCTATATCTGGGAAGGGGTATAGCTGCTCAATGCGCACTAGAGCAATATTGTCGATGCCACGAGCCATACGCTCTTCCAGCAGGTGGTAATAAACCTTACCGGAGCAGAGCACCACGCGAGTAACCTTGTCAGCATCCAGCTCTTTCTCAGGCATAACATCCAGGAACTTACCGCCGGCCAACTCTTCCAGAGAGGAGGTTGCAAGCTTGTGACGCAGAATCCACTTAGGACTCATAATAATCAGTGGGCGACGCATGGGTCGAATCGCTTGGCGACGCAGCAGGTGGAAAATTTGTGCTGGAGTGGTGGGGTTCACTACCTGCATATTGTGCTCAGCACAGAGTTGCAGGAAGCGCTCGAGGCGTGCCGAGGAATGCTCTGGCCCCTGCCCTTCAAAACCGTGAGGCAACAGCATAGTCAGACCAGAGAGACGGCCCCACTTGTGCTCGCCACTGGCGATAAACTGATCGATTACGACCTGTGCGCCGTTGGCGAAATCACCAAACTGCGCTTCCCAGATAATTAAGCCTTTAGGCGCAGTAGTGGCATAGCCATACTCAAAGGCCAGTACCGCTTCTTCAGATAACACCGAGTCATAGATATCAAACTGCGGCTGGTCGTCAGACATATTGGCCAAGGGCAAATAGGCTTCGCCATTGTTTTGATTAAACACTACAGCGTGACGGTGAGAGAAGGTACCGCGACGGACATCCTGACCGGTAAAGCGGATCGGATAGCCCTCTTCCAACAGCGTACCGTAGGCCAGCAATTCAGCCATGCCCCAGTTCAGTGGCAGTGCGCCACCGGCCATCTTGCGGCGATCATCATAAATTTTGCTGACCTGACGCTGTACCTTTATACCATCGGGAATATCGATAATCTTAGCGGCGACGTTCTGCAGCGCTTTAAGATCCAGACTTGTAGTCGCTGGGGTGCGCCAATCGTGGCCCAGATAGGGTTCCCAATCGACAAACAAGCTAGTGTCAGGCTCACGAACCAGGTTGTGTACAACAAACTCGCCCTTATCTAATCGAGCGCGATAGTCATTGGACATTTCATTGGCTTGATCTTGGGTAACAACACCTTCAGAGACCAGCTTCTGCGAGTACAGCTCGCGAGTGGTGGAGTGCTTGCGAATCACGTCGTACATCAACGGCTGAGTCGAAGACGGCTCATCGGTTTCGTTGTGACCGCGACGGCGGTAGCAGACTAAATCGATAACGACGTCTTTGCCAAACTCATAGCGGTAATCCGTCGCCAACATGGCCGCGAACATCACTGCGTCTGGATTGTCGCCATTAACATGGAGAATCGGCGCCTGAACCATCTTGGCGATGTCGGTACAGTATTCCGTTGAGCGAGCATCGTCCTGGCGACTAGTGGTAAAGCCGACCTGGTTGTTGATCACAATATGGATCGAGCCGCCGGTCTTGTAAGCGCGAGTCTGAGATAGCTGGAAGGTTTCCATAACCACACCCTGACCGGCAAATGCCGCATCACCGTGCATCAGGATAGGCACAACTTTCTCACCGGTTTTGTCGTCACGTCGATCTTGACGAGCGCGACCAGAGCCGATAACAACTGGGCATGAAATCTCAAGGTGCGACGGGTTAAAGCCCAGCGCCATGTGTACTTCACCACCGGGAGTCATCACATTGGATGAAAAGCCCTGGTGATATTTCACATCGCCTGAGGTGTTAACTAGGCGCTTGCCTTCAAATTCTTCAAACAGTTCTGCGGGATTTTTACCGAGAATATTGACCAGCACGTTAAGACGACCGCGGTGGGCCATGGCCATAACAATTTCTTTGCCGCCATATTCACCAGCGCGACGCACTAGACAATCGAGCAAAGGGATCAGACTTTCGCCACCCTCGAGACCAAAACGCTTGGTGCCGGGATATTTTGAGTCAAGATGCTTTTCCAAACCTTCAGCAGCGGTTAGGCGGTTGAGTACATCAACTCGCGCCTCGTCACCGTAGGTTGGCTTGGAGCGCACGCTTTCAAAACGCTGGGCCAGCCACTGCTTCTCGGAAAAAGAAGTGATGTGCATGTACTCGGCGCCAAGGGAGCCGCAGTAAGTTTCTTCCAAAGATTCAACAATTTCACGCAGAGTCGCTTCCTGCTTGCCAAAATACAGCGGGCCAGTCTGGAATGTGGTATCCAAGTCAGCGTCTGTAAGACCGTGAAAATGCAGATCCAGATCGGGCACATGTTCGCGAACCATCAATCCCAGGGGATCCAGATTGGCTTTCTGATGCCCTCGAAAGCGGTAGGAGCTGATTAACTGAACGACCTTAACCTGCTTGCGCTCATGCTGAAGATGAATACCACCAGAGCCAGGTGCTGGAGTCGGGCGCGCTTGACGGCGGCCGAGCAGCTCAAAGTGCTGCACGATGGTGGCATGGGAAATATCGGGTGCGGTGCTGCCGTTGGTGCGCGGCAAGGTATCGAAAAAGCTACTCCACTGCTCTGGAACCGCATTGCGATCATGCAGATAGGTGTCGTAGAGATCTTCTATGTAAGCAGCGTTGCCACCGGAAAAGTGAGAGGAGCGAACAAAGTGCTCCATAGGGCCCTCAGGCATTACTATTATTCCCCTTTCAGGTGGTAGAAATCAGCGTGTTTATTGGGCGGTATTCTAAACCTCTAATACAGAAACGGCCAGTAAAAACTGGCCGTTAAAGTAAAGCAAATCACTACCACCCTTCTGACAGGGGGTATTTACATGCTAAGTCGCTGTTCTGATCAACATATCGCGAATATGGCCAATTGCTTTTGTCGGGTTTAGCCCTTTTGGACAGACCTGAACACAGTTCATGATGCCGTGGCAGCGGAATACACTGAACGGGTCATCGAGATTGGCAAGACGCGCTTCAGTCGCAGTATCGCGGCTGTCAGCTAAAAAGCGGTAAGCCTGCAACAGACCGGATGGACCAATAAACTTATCCGGGTTCCACCAGAACGAAGGACAGGCTGTTGAACAGCAAGCACAGAGAATGCACTCATAGAGTCCATCCAATTTGGCGCGCTCTTCTTGAGACTGCAGACGCTCAATAGCCGGTGCCGGCGTATTGTTAATCATGTAGGGCTGAATTTTCTCGTACTGAGCGTAGAACTGGCTCATATCGATGACTAGGTCGCGAATCACAGGCAGACCAGGCAGCGGACGAATCACCAGCTTGTTTTTCTTCACAGCTGAAGACAGCGGCGTGACACAGGCCAATCCATTTTTACCGGAGATGTTCATACCGTCGGAGCCACAGACGCCTTCGCGACATGAGCGGCGAAAGACCAGTGTGGGATCTTCAATCTTAAGCTTCTCAAGTACATCCAAAACCATAATGTCTTTGCCCTGAGTGTCGAACTCAAAGTCTTGCATATAAGGCTCAGAGTCAACTTCTGGGTTATAGCGATAAATACTTACATTTAACATAATTCTGTTAGCCCCTATTAATAGGTACGAATTGAGGGTTCAAAAGCTTCGCGTGTTTTCAGTGTGAAATTGACACCGCGCTTGCCCACTCGCTTATCTGTGGGGAAAAACACTGAGTGGCACAACCAGTTAATATCGTCGCGCTCTTGAAAGTCTTCGCGAGCGTGAGCGCCGCGGCTTTCGGTGCGCGCTTCGGCGGTAATTGCTGTAGCTTCAGCCACTTCAAACAAATTTTGCAGCTCCAACGCTTCGATACGTGAGGTATTGAAGGCGTTGCTCTTGTCACTCAAGGCAACATTTTTGATCCTTGGACGCAGCGCTGCCAACTTGGCAATACCTTCCTGCATAAAGTCACCGCGACGGAAGACGCCAAAGTAATTTTGCATAATGGTTTGCAGCTCACCGCGCAACACAGCGGCATTCTCGCCACCAGTGGAGTCATTGAGGTGATTCAAACCGGCCATAGCCGCTTCAATATCCGCTTCACTGGCATCTTTAAGATCTATACCTTCACGCAGCTGCTTCTCAATAAACATGCCCGAAGCACGACCAAATACAACCAGATCAAGCAGCGAATTGCCACCCAGACGGTTGGCGCCGTGAACCGACACACAGGCTGCTTCGCCGCAGGCGTAAAAGCCTTCGATCACATGATCATTGCCTTCGTCGTCAACAGTCAGAGCCTGGCCGTTAACGTTGGTGGGAATACCACCCATCATATAGTGACAGGTAGGTACCACTGGAATCGGCTCTTTAACCGGATCCGCGTGAGCAAAGGTACGAGACAATTCAAGAATGCCTGGCAACTTAGCGTTGAGGGTTTCTTCGCCGAGATGATCGAGCTTAAGATAGACGTGATCGCCATCTGGACCACAGCCGCGACCTTCCAAAATCTCAAGAACCATAGAGCGCGCAACCACATCGCGGCCGGCAAGATCTTTGGCATTGGGTGCGTAACGCTCCATAAAGCGCTCGCCATCCTTATTCACCAAATAACCACCTTCACCACGACAGCCCTCGGTTACCAATGTGCCGGCACCGTGAATACCTGTTGGGTGAAACTGCCACATTTCAATATCTTGAACCGGGAAGCCAGCGCGCAGCGCCATGCCAATTCCGTCGCCAGTGCAGATGTGTGCGTTAGTAGTAGAAGCATAAATCCGCCCTGCGCCGCCAGTGGCGAATACAGTGGCCTTGGATTTAACGTAAACGGTCTCGCCAGTTTCAATATTAAGCGCCATAACACCGACTACGGCGTTGTCAGAGTTCTTAACAATATCGAGGGCAAACCATTCGTTTAAAAAGGTTGTCTCGTTTTTCAGGTTACCCTGATACAGCGTGTGCAACAGCGCGTGACCGGTACGGTCAGCTGCAGCACAGGTACGAGCCGCCTGGCCGCCCTTGCCAAAGTCTTTCGACTGGCCGCCAAAGGGACGCTGATAGATACGGCCTTCTTCGGTGCGGGAGAATGGCAAACCCATGTGCTCAAGCTCGAAAATCGCTTCCGGGCCGGTTTGACACATATATTCAATCGCTTCCTGATCACCAATAAAGTCAGCGCCTTTAATAGTGTCATACATATGCCACTGCCACTGATCATTGGGATCATCACTGGCAATTGCACAGGTAATGCCACCCTGGGCTGAAACCGTGTGCGAGCGAGTTGGAAATACTTTGGTGATTACCGCTGTCTTATATCCAGACTGAGCCAGCTGCAGCGCAGCGCGCATTCCAGATCCACCGCCGCCAACAATTACGGCGTCGAAAGTCATTGTTCTAATGTTAGCCATTTACTTAGATTCCCCAGAGAATATCGATAGCCCAGACCACGTATAGCAAGGTAATTGCTATCATGCCCAACTGAAAAATAATACGCAGTGCAGTGGCTTTTGGCCCAATCAATCGCACTGTTATATAGTCGGTTAAAACACACCACATTCCGATCCAGGCGTGAGCCGCGATCGAGAGAATGGTTACCAGACTAAACATACGCATCGGCAAGGAGCTATTTAAAGCTGCCCATTGCGTGTAGTTAAGGTCTGGAGTCAGCATCAGATAGCCGACAATAAAGATCAGGTATGCGGTCATCACATAGGCTGAGACTCGTGCAATAAGCCAATCGGACAAACCACTGCGACCGAGGCTAGTGACGTTAGTTACCATAAGAAAACCCACCCTGTGACTACTACGATAATGACGGCTGCGATTACCACTGCAGCCCAAGCTGTTGCGCGACCGGTTTCAAAGGAGTCTTCACCAAAACCCATATCCATAATCAGGTGCCGGATACCAGCAACTACATGATAGGCCAGTGCAGCCAGGCTGCCCCAGATAATAAACTGGCACAGTGGATTGGCGAAAAGCGCCTTGACCTCTTTAAAACCCTGTTCTGAAGAGAGACTGCCTTCGAGTAGCCAGAGAAAGATCGCGACGGAGAAAAACAAAATCACACCAGAGACTCGGTGCAAGATCGATACGTATGAAGTTATTGGAAGACTGATAGTTCCAAGATCAAGATTGACTGGTCTTTTTTTGTCCACGGCGGGTGATACCTTAAAAGTAGTGATCCGACAAATCGGAGATGAATTTATACTGAATTCAATTAATTTTAAGCAACTTGTTACAATATAGGGTCAAGAAACACTGGGCACTAAAAACAGCAACATAAGCACGGTGTTGATGGCGCAGCAGTATAGTTACTAGGTGGGTTAAATTCAATCCGCAGGTATGAAACAAAATAGGAAACATCTAAGCCTAAAAAGCCCTCCAGCAATTATCCGACTGGACTTTATGCAGAACCGCCCTACCCCGAGGCAAAAATTACCACTTAGATCATGCCAAAGCATTTTACTGATGAATATCCGCTATCTAATCAAGCGGTTTAAGCTAGTATAAAAGCCGATTTAAAGCAGGCAGAAGGGCCGCCAGTATTGACAATTTGCCCCGAACATCTATAGTTGCTCCTCGAAATTTCCGCCCTAACCACCAAGTTGCACCAGAGGATCCTGCATGAGTAATCGTAAAGCTACCCTAACCATCGAAGGTCAAGCTCCCATTGAGCTACCGATTCTCAAGGGCACACTAGGCCAAGATGTCATAGATATAGGCACGCTGGGCTCGCACAATGTTTTTACCTATGACCCCGGATTCTCAGCAACGGCGGCCTGTCAGTCTGATATTACCTATATCGACGGCGACAAGGGCATCCTGCTGCACCGCGGTTATCCGATTGAGCAGCTGGCTGCAAAATCCGATTATCTGGAGACCTGCTACCTGCTTCTCGAAGGCGCTCTGCCCAACGCAGAAGAGAAAGCCGAGTTCGTCAATACCATCAAATATCACACCATGGTAAACCGTTCAGTTGAGGCCTTTATCAGTGGTTTTCGCTATGACGCACACCCAATGGCCATGCTTGTGGGTGTGGTGGGTGCCATGTCATCTTTTTATCATGACTCGCTGGACATTAATAATGAAGAGCACCGCAAGATTTCTGCTCACCGTCTAATTGCCAAGATCCCAACCATTGCTGCAATGTGCCACAAGCACTTTACTGGCCAGCCGTTTATCTACCCCGATAACTCCCTGTCCTATTCAGAGAACTTCCTGCACATGATGTTTGGCACGCCCTGCGAGCCCTACGTCGTTCAGCCGGCAATTGCCAAAGCCATGGACCGTATCTTCCTGCTCCACGCAGATCACGAGCAGAACGCCTCTACCTCAACAGTCCGTCTGGCTGGCTCAACTGGCGCCAACCCATTCTCCTGTATAGCTGCTGGTATTGCTGCACTCTGGGGGCCTGCTCACGGCGGCGCCAACGAAGCTGTGCTGGATATGCTCGAAGAGATTGGTCACGAAGACAACATCGAAGCCTATGTAGCCAAAGCCAAAGACAAGAGCGATCCATTCCGCTTGATGGGCTTTGGTCACCGCGTTTATAAAAACCACGATCCCCGCGCCACGGTTATGCGCGAGAGCTGCGATGAAGTTCTGGCTGTATTGGGACTGGAGAATGATCCACTGTTCCGTCTGGCCAAGAAGCTGGAGAAGATCGCCCTTGAAGATGAGTACTTTATCAGCAAGAAGCTCTACCCCAACGTCGACTTCTACTCGGGTATTATTCTCAAGGCACTGGGTATTCCAGTTGAGATGTTTACCGTTATTTTTGCCACGGGTCGCACCGTTGGCTGGATCTCACACTGGAACGAGATGATTACTCATCCCTACCGTATCGGCCGTCCTCGCCAGTTATATACAGGCGCAGATGTACGTGACTACCCTGCAGTGGAAGATCGCTAAGCATCAGTTAGCGCGGTGATTATCCCGAGCATTAAAAAAGGCAGCCTAGGCTGCCTTTTTTAATGTCTATCAAATTTGCTCGGTTGATCTCTAGCCAACAGGCCCGGAGTGAAAACGGAACTGGGTGTCCGCTGATTCAATAAGCTCGCGCTCACGACCGGCGATTAGCTCAATGCGGTCATCTATCGACTGGTCGCCAGCGACGGTTTTTGCCAGCTTTAAATAATCCTGGTAGTGGCGTGCTTCAGACTTCAACAGCGACAGATAAAACTTTTCCAATTCCGCATCCAGATGGGGTGCTAAGAGGGCAAAGCGTTCGCAAGAGCGGGCCTCAATAAAGGCACCGATAATCAGCACATCGATCAGTTTTGCGGGATCCTCTTTGCGCGCCAAGTCACGCAGACCTGCGGCATAGCGTGAGGCGGAGACATGCTCATAGGGAATTTTTCGACGTTTCATCAGGGCTATGACCTGCTCGAAGTGGCGCATTTCTTCACGGGCTAGGCGGGACATTTTATTGAGTAATTCGAAATTGTCGGTATAGCGGTTGATTAGGCTTAGGGCAGTGCTCGCCGCCTTCTTTTCACAGTTGGCGTGATCGATGAGCATTAGCGATTGGTTTTCTAGGGCGTTTTCGATCCAGCGGTCCGGTGTGGCGCAGGGTAAGAATGTTTGGATTTCTGTGAGTGCGCTCATGGGGACCTGTTTGACATTTGGGGTGATTATGTTTGTTGCCGGGGAACCTGACTGAGATCCCTCGTCGCGGCGCTCTGTCGGGATGACATTAAATGATTGTGGCGTTGAACTGCAAATCTGACATCTCGAACCACACCGGTGTCATCCTGACAAAAAAGTAAACTCTGTCATTCCATCAAAAAAGTAAACTCTGTCATCCCATAAAAAAGTAAACTCTGTCATCCCATCAAAAAAGTAAACTCTGTCATCCCATAAAAAAGTAAACTCTGTCATTCCATCAAAAAAGTAAACTCTGTCATCCCATAAAAAAGTAA
>Ga0302131_1001429_pt1 | contig 12969 bp, 13 predicted proteins | sample CB9_20m_MG_FD_203105 | JGI IMG/M metagenome (GOLD analysis project Ga0302131, IMG submission 203105) | Marine microbial communities from Western Arctic Ocean, Canada - CB9_20m | ecosystem: Environmental > Aquatic > Marine > Oceanic | place: Canada: Western Arctic Ocean | collected 2017-09-19
ATAATACAAATAATGACATTCATATTCATATGCCTCCAATGAATCCATTCGGAAGTGAGAACTTAGATTATATCACAACTAAGCTTCTTATTAAAGAGCTCAAGAAATGTAAAGCGATTGAACAAGCTGACGTATCCAGTATAATCAATCGGTTTACAAAGTTAATCCATGCAAACCCCGCACATCCAGAGAATCAGAACGTACTATTTAAGAGCTTAAATAATGGATTTGCGAGAGTATATACAGAGAATGGATTCCAAGACCAGCAAGCAACTGATGTGCAAGATGGAATTATACAGAATGTACATAAGCTAATCCAAGAGAAGGGATGTGATGAGTATGAGTACAACGAAGGTGTGAAGGACTCCTTTGCGGATGTATTAGATGATATAGATGTAAATTATGGGAAGTTGGATACTGATATTAAGGAAGGAACAATAACTAGAAAGTTAGGAAAATGTAGAAATACGGTGAAGGCCGTTTTACATTCAAATAGTGATGCTATAACATCAACACAGAATTTGATAGAATAATTAATTATATTTATTAAATATAATTAAATTATATAATAATAGTAATGACCTGTAAAACAAATGTTAATACTGCAAAGATCGGAAATTTAGATCTGCACTTAATGAGTAAAATATTAAAAAAGCTTAACTATAATTCAGCAATGAGCGCAGTACAGGTAATGGAGGGTATGGATAACAGATTAAGAAATGAAGTACGAACAATGAAGTTAAAAACAAAAAAAATAAATATACAAGACGATAAGGAGTACAATAAAAACAAACATAAATATAAGTCAGTTTTAAAAAAAGGTGAGTATTTGCAAACATATAATACAACTGTAAATTCAAGAACGGTTTCATTAAGAAATGCAAAGGTGGTGTTACGTATAGATGATCTATATATAGATGGCGATAATAAATATGTTGTTGTCGATAAACTATCTGGATCATCCTCAGGTAGTAAAAACATCCAAAAACCAATGAAATTACATAATTTTTTAAAAAAATATAGTTTTAATGCATATAAAAATATGGGCGCAGAAGTACAGGCTCAACTAAAAAATAATATAATCGAACAAATAAAAGTGTTAGGACGATTCTATGGTTCTCTTGGTAGTACAAGAGCACCCAGAACAATATTAAATAAACTTATAAAAGAAAAAAAATTGATTGGCTAAAGAAAAAGTATAATTTTTATTAGGAATTGTGTATATAATTATCATACCATATAAATTTTATGACATCGCAGGGGAGATATAAATGTTTAATAAAAGCTGGTAGTTCCATTGCGTTTTTTATCAGCTTCTTTCATGTTATCCCTGAACACTTGCTTAGCTTTCATGTGACCTTTGTCGTAGCTTGATTCAGGATTCATTGATCGGTAGAGACTATCAGCATGACTGCGTGCATCTAAAGCTTTCCCGCGATATTTATATTCTGAATCATAATCACCACGAGATTCTGCTTTATTTGCTGTATTATCCCATTTGTGTTTTGCTGCAGAATGTATATTGTATTGATCTTGTTTGTAACCCATATTGTTTTAATATGGAAACAATTTATTTTTTAAGTTATTATAATGAAAGGAAAGCGGATAGAAGTAGTTATCGAGAAGAAAACAAAAAAGATAATATGTGTACAAAAACCAAAGCAATATTTTTTTACGATTCCTCTTTGTAAAAACAGTTCTATAGGAGGCTATTGTATAATTTATTTAAGTAACCGCTTAAAGCGGACTTATAAACAATCGTGTAAAAACATACATTTAACACGAAATAATTTGAAAAAGACGAAAGTTTAAAACAGAGAGCGGGGTTTCATTTTTTTACTGCCTGACTTTTTGAAAGCATCAGTGCAATAAAGTTTGTACATTTTATTTGTGACGGATGAACGTTTCATAACGTATAATCCACCTGATTTACCAGTTCTAATAGTTCCAGATTTGAAGGCTTGTTTGCAAGGTGCGCTAGTTTTTCTTGGCATTTATAATATACAAAGAAAATAATTTATGAGCTTCGGATGCCATTGCACCGGCTGCTGCCATTTCGAGAGTACCGATCTGCATGTCGCATTGTGTTATTAACATTATAATTTAAACTTTTATATTTTCATTCAACTTGTAAGTTGTAGCATTATTTAAACATGTCGTTAACACTTTTATATAATTTGTATTATTTATTTTTTTTGTATTTTTTTCATTATTGTCTACCATAATAAATCTAAAATCAAATGTAGGTTGTGTCTTATTATATATAAAATTCTCTTTTATATATTTAGTTTGAAATGTATTGCTAACATTATTCTTTTTTTGGTTTGTAATTATTTCAATTAAATTTGTAATCATTTTAATATAACTGCTTTTAAAATTTTCAAAATTAGAAAAAAATCTAAAAAATTTGTTGTTTTTTGTTGTTGTTTGATAAATTGCCCTCTTTTTGTATCTCATCCAATTTTCCTCTAAAGAAACCATTGGATATATCACAATAATTTTAAATACTTTGTTAAAATTTTTTGAATTATGATTTTTATATAAATGTTCTAGCCAATGTATTGTTTGATTTAATGGAGATGTAAATGATGATTCATATGAGATTATTTTTTTTTTCCCTTTAAATGCTGTTTCTATTTGTTTATCTATATTTTCTGTTTTTTTTCTCGCTACATTATAAGCATTATATAAAGATTTAGTAACATTTGTTGGTAATGTATTAAGTTTTTGTGATATAGCATTATAATTATTATTTTCTTTTTTTATTGTTTTATTAAATATTTTCATTGTTGTTGTTTTATAGTTCTTATTTTTTTCTATTTTATTATTTATTGATATGTTATTGGTATTGGTATTGGAAGATTTAAATTTTTCATTAGTCAAAATAGAATTGAGTTGTCTTAATGCAGAACCTTTACCGCTTGCAGGTGGTCCGTATTTTATTATTAAGTATCTTTGCATTTATAAAATACAAAGGAAATAAATTATGAGCTTCGGATGCCATTGCACCGGCTGCTGCCATTTCGAGAGTACCGATCTGCATGTCGCATTGTGTTATTAACATTATAATTGCGCGGAACTACATTATTATTGGTGGTATGTGGAGAATCGTAAAACTTTTTTGATGAAGTAAAGCATTCTACTGGAACGTTTTGTTCGGTATTGATTTGATAGTTACCCATATTGATTATTGATTATATATTAATAACGAATGTAATCTTTAAATACTTAATTTATTTATATATATTAATAATAATGAATGAGTTAACCATCGCATTAAAAGTAGTTTTATTTAATATTATTATATTTTATACAATTTTGAAAAACGTTGCCAATAAACCTGGAGACTTTGGAGACGAACCATTATCAAATCATGATATACTGTATTTTTTATTAACAACTTTAAGTACAGTTGGTTACGGTGATATTAGTCCTAAATCTAAAAGGGCAAAAAATGTAGTAATGTTATTTCAATTTACAATGATTATTGAACTGTATGCATTTATAATAAACAAAATCAATATTTAATTAAAATATTAACTATTATAAATGACTTACAAGAACAGCAGAACACTACGTGAAATATGGGCTGCAAAAAACAAATTGCATCATGCAACACTAGCCAAAGCCAAAGCCAATGCCAAAGCCATAGCCAATGCCAAAGCCATTAAAAAACAACAAAAACAAAATCAAATACGATCTGAAACCAACGAAAACAGACGTATTAGGAAACAAAAAGAAAATAAATTAATCAGTGAATTAAAGAAAGTTGCACATCATATAAATTGGGATCAGATTGCCCTTAAAAACAAAAAAATATATATTAATCAAGCGGTTAATCTTCTATTAAATCAATATACAAGAGCTGTTAATCAATTAAACAATAATAATATACTTACAAATACAAATTTATCGAATAACCTTCTAAATGTTCTTAAATCTTATCATACTATAGGGAAATATGGGGGGGATAAAATTAATATGGTACGTATAGTAAATGCTTTAAATAATGGCAAATATTCAGAAATGAAAAAATATTTGTTAAATTATTTTAAACGTCACAATGTCAAATATTTCCCAAATAATAATTAAAAATGCCATCACTTACTAACAAAAATTGTTATCTTCTGGATGGAGGTGGACAATAATATCCAAACAATTCTTCAAATAAAAGAACTATTCCTAAAAAAAAGTCGTGGCTAAATCACGAATTATAAGTTCAATTGGTAAAGTTCAGAAACAAAAACGAATTGAACGAATAAGAAAACTAAAAAAAAACAAAAAGATTTAAACAAACAAATCAAGGAGTTAGAATTTAATAATAATAGATACGGAATTGGTTTCTATAATTTAAAGACATATGGAAGAAGTGTGTATGGAAATATGGAGAGAAATAAATAATTTTTGTGATTGCTCGTCGGCTGTTACATTAATGGATAACTTATTGAAGTTTCGAAATTCTTTGTCTAACAGCTAATGGGATGTTATTATGTTATAACTTTTATACTTGCATTTCTCCATCAAACTTTTATTTAATATTATTATATTTTATACAATTTTGAAAAACTTTGCCAATAAACCTGGAGACTTTGGAGACGAACCATTATCAAATCATGATGTACTGTATTTTTTATTAACAACTTTAAGTACAGTTGGATACGGTGATATTAGTCCTAAATCTAAAAGGGCAAAAAATGTAGTAATGGTATTTCAATTTACAATGATTATTGAACTATATGCATTTATAATAAACAAAATTAAGAATTAATCACTCACATTCGGTGTTTCGTCGTACGGGGCCGAAACCCCGTATTAGTCTTCGGCTTTTGCAGCTAAACAAAATTTTATCGTCCCAAGGTTGCCTACCGAATATTCAAGTATAAGAGGATAATCGCGCTTCATATACAGCTGAATAGTATTACAAAGATTTGTAGATTTAGTGAAAAGATTTATATACTTCAAAGAATATTCTGCAGATATATATTGATCTGCCTGTTTACTAAATGATAGACCATGTGATGTTTCACCAATAATTGTTTCCCATTTAGCGAAATCGCCCTCGCAACTAAAAGTAATTTTATCACCTTCGCTGGTAATTTTGATTGTGTCTTTTATATTAGTCATATCACGACAAAGCTTTTGGAATTCATTTGAATTCATAGTTACAATGCAATCAATATCAACATCTGGAATGGAAAGCTCTTCTTCATCAATATCAAGGAGTTTGAGACTAAAGTTTGTCATTGAATTCTTTTCGGCATTACGAATTGAAATATGAAGCTGATCTGTATTATCTTGTTCCATAAACATAGTAACTGTATCTGAATTTGAAACAGTCTTCATTAGTTTATAAAAGCTCATCATGCAAACACCGATCATTGTTTTATCTTTGCAGTAGAAATACTCAAAGTTTTCCGCATCTAGTTTAAGGTGTATAAGAGCCACATGATTACCATCCATTGCCATAATTTTAATCCCTGTTTCATCAAAAATAATATTAACATCGGTAAGAACATCTTTTAAAACTTCAAATAATGTTTTGAGGGAATGGCTTTGGACAGTTTGGAATTCAAAGAGCTTATCCGTTTTGTTCTCTTGTTCATTAGATTCCATTATTCGTTTAAATAATCAAGTAATAGAATCTTTAAATAATAATAATAATAATAATAAGATGAAATCAACAAATATGGAAATAAATGATAATATATCAAATTTAAATAGATTACATAATTTTTTCACGTCAAAATCTGGAAATAAAACATTCACAAAATTAGCAAATACTTATAAAATAAAAGATTCAATAAAGATTAGGGATTTTTCAACATATAATAATATGTTATCAAAATCATCAAATATCAGACAGAGAGGGCTGGCGATACAATTAACAGAAAATGGTGGTAAGCTGCCAGATGGAATGGAATATTTAAATTCATCCCATTTGTGCAAAGCACCAAGCTCAAAGAATAGCACACTTACGTATAATAAGGTGTATCACACATTAACAAAACTAAACTCAAACTTTCTAATAACGACAGATGCAACAAAACAATCATTATTTATGTCGAATCAGAAAGAGAAGATTGCTAAAAAAATGAACATATATGTTATGAGTAAAACCAAAAATCTACAACAACATTCATTTATAACACCAGGTACAATATTTGATTCTGCTAAAACCAACAACAGTTTCATAGATCATTCACAATTTTTGCACAAAACGAATCAGATTACAGAAATTGAAGAACTAAAAATAATATTAGGTAAAGAAATATATGGTAAAGTTGATTTAAATTTAAACAAATACGAATGCCATAAACAATATACATACACACTCGGTAGTAGACTTAAATCTCAATATAACTTTTATATGTTCATAGAAAAGTCAAATAATAAAAAAAGTATACAAATTACAGAATCATTTTATGTTTTATACAGAAAAAATTATGTGAATAGAAATACAACAAAAAACTTACAACCTTATATGGACAAAATGATGTGTAAACGTGTTATTTTAACAGGACCAAAATGTAATTTATTTGAAAAGAAAATGAGCAATAAGTCAATTACAAATAATTCAAAATTATCAGACCAAGAAGATATATTTATTAATAGTAACAAAAGTGTGAGATATAATATTAAAAGTCAAACATTATTCGCTTTGCGACGAAATAATGGACCAGAAATTGGGGAGCTGAAAATGCTGTTTGTAAAGTATATTACATTATACTTAAATGAATATAAATTTACAACTCAAAGCGAAGAGATTGAATTTATACGAGATCAATTCAATATGATTTCTGATATTAAAGTATTAGGTGATTTGGGGCAAATTTTATGTATAAAGGAGATAGAGAAGCAAAGGCCTGAATTAAAATTATGTATTGCAACACAGGATCAAATCATGGCATGGCGTGCGGTTTACGTGTACAAAATAAATACATTATTTAATTCAAATGGTTGTTTTTATCCAATAATGAAAGAAAGTGTATTGCGTAATAATAGTATTCAGCGAAGAAAAGGCGCAATAACAAGAGGTATTAATGAGAATAGTGCCCAAAAATTATTAAACAATATAAAAACGTACTTTCGAAATAAAGAAAATATAAAATTATTAACAAATAATCAAAAAAAACATTTGTATACTATGGTAAAAATGATAAGAAATGCTCGTCCAGTGAAAGAAGTAACTGGAAAAAGACAACGAATGCAAAGTAATTAAGCGCGGGTGCGAGGTACTGGGATGTCAAGTTTGCGTGCGTTGATTAGATCATCCAGTGCGTTGTCTTTGATTTTTTGTGGTTTTCCTCCTGATTGGGCATCTTTCTGAGGATTTTGACCGGGTTGTGCTCCATTAGCACCGTGCGGGGGTGCATCATCGCCTTCAATATATGTAAAGTTGTGATTATTCTCTGCAGCAGACTTATCGTCATGGATCGATGTAAAGTTATTAGTACCAAAGCCAACTTCGAAAGCTGGTAGAGTATTATTATGCTTCTCTTTAGCAAGCCAATCAAACACCTGTTTGCCTTGAAAAATATTACCTTCAACAACTACAGCTGGAACGCATTGGATCTGATGCTGAGGAGCCTGAGTATCAATAGATACAAACTGAAATTTAGAACGGATATGAGGAATTGTTTCTAGATCTTGAAGAAGAACAGTGCATGGTTTGCTTTTATTGGAGTAATAGAAAACGTCAGTCATTGTGATATATGATAAGTAAGTAAAATAAGTTTTAAATAGATTTACTGACTTTTTGTTTTACCAGTTTTTTTTACATAATGTTCACTTGGTCGTCCTGATTTTATCATTTTTCTTGCTACTGCTCTAGCTATATTTTTGTTAAATCCATTTTTTATTAATTTTTTAGTTAAAGTATTAATTCTTTCTTTTTTTGCATGTGCACTTAAATTTAGACCATTTTTGGTAGGAGGTGGTAATGAATTATTATAAGATTTTGTTACTATTGAAACTGTTTTTGAATTGTTATTTGAATTGTAATCTGGTTGATTACTAGAACTGGTTGTATTACTATTGCTAGAACTGGTTGTATTACTATTGCTAGTACCGGATTTGTTACTATGGCTAGGACCGGCTTTGTTACTATTGCTAGGAGACCGGCTTAGGAGACCCCTCTTGCTATGAGGACCGGCTTTGTTACTATTGCTAGGAGACCTGCTTAGGAGACCCCTCTTTCTAGGACCGGCTTTGTTACGATTCTGAACATGTTTTAACACAAATTTTTCCTTTACAATGTTCTTCATAACTTTTTTTGATTTATTTTTGTGAATAATTAAGTTTTTTTGTAATTGATGTTCATCAGCAAGAAATCTATATTGTAATGCACAACCTTTCTGAAAAAGAGACCAAGGATGGATCCAATTCTTATGATATCCAAATTCTGGTTTAGATCGTTTCATTGTATTGTTTTCTGCTGGTCGTAATTCAAGCTGTGTTCTCTGATGCGGAATTGGGCGTATTTCTTTAGGCATTTATGTATCATAAGAAATACGCGTGTATTAATAATAATAAATAGTTAAGATTTTATTTATTAGATTTTTTTTCTTACAATATAGTTAGACACTCAGAATCTAGGATAATTATTAATAATTGTAATATTTCCAATGCCAAAACTGATGCGAAAAAATACTTAAATTATTATTAAAATTAATTATTCATTTTTTATACAATTAAATTAATGAATAAATGTAATCACATTACTAAGAAAAGAGTGCAATGTGGGCGGAGTGCTTCATATAAAATAAACTGTAAATTATTGTGTTGGCAACATGCTAAAATGTATGGTGTTTTTGTTTCAAAAGGCACAATGTGTAACTATAAATTATTAAACAAGTTTAATACAATTCGAAAACCATTTCTTGGATTAGGTGTTTCAGGAAAAATATCAGGTGTATCTGGCAGTGTTTCTGTTCAATCGATTTTTAACATTTTCAATGTTATGTATGAAAAAAACTCATGTTTTATTGATATAGGTGCTGCTGATGGTTACATGCTAATAATGGCTTTGCTTTATGGATATAAACGTGCTAGTGGTGTTGAGTTTCAAAAATCAAATTCTGGTCTTCAGGATATATTTAACACTTTATGGAAACGTATAACAGAAAGTGTAATAGGTACTGGAATATTATCACATGAATGGTCTCGTACAAAACCGTTATTGAAATATAACGTTAATATAAAAACTATGAAGAATTCAATAAACAGTATATCGGTACAAGGTCTCAATAGTCATATTTTTACTTTTTGGGATGGATTCTCTGAAATTGATTCAATTGCTTTATTACAGAAATTACGTGGTCAAAATATAAAAAAAGGATGTTTCATCAGTAGAAGGTCTCGTACTTTTGGAACATTTGAAAAGTTACAAAATAAATGTTCAGAGTTAAATATAGAAATTGTTGAGATTAAATCAATAAAGGTTGCTTACAGGAAAGATTATTATAATGCAATAATTGTAAGTTTTAATTAAAAAAGTTTGTTTCATTCAGTTACAATTAATACTTCACAAAGATCATCTTGAGTTAGTTGAATAAAATTATTCTTTAAACACTTATATATCAGGCAAATATATGTTATTATTGAACATGTAACTATAATAATCAAAATAGATTCAATCATTCTTAAATTATTTAATTTATTTATTATTTTATAATGAACGGTAGTTGTTCAAAATGTTCGAGATGGCCATCAGGTGAGCCACCTTATGCTCCTCGTAAGTGGAATGAGAGTGGTAATAATGTGATGTCTAGTCATAATTGCTACTCATATATGTTGAATGATTTGTTTCCAGGTCCTCGTAAATATCATAAACCACAACCTGGCTGGTTTTATAAAATTAAATCTGGTAATAAAAATTATAACGGCATTGGAAAATTAAATTGTGCTGAAACGATTAAAGGTGTAAAAAAAGATAATCCTGATCATCTAAAAGTATTAAGTATTAAAAAAGGTTCTAAATATATACCACCTCCTCATCATTATAAAGGTATACTTGTTGTAAGTCCTGATAGAGATTATCATTTTGCTCGCCAAGATAATCGTCTTCTTAAAGTGTATTCCGCAATAATGAGGCATAAATTACAACATTTAAGTGACGACCGTTTCATCAAAGAACTTGTTAATTATTCACGTGTGTATATTCCTGAAATATTTAAATTTATTCCAAAACAATTAACTAAACCACGAGATCGTCTTCGGTTTTTGTATAAGAATTCTAAAACATGGTCACATAAACCTGGTTCTTCTGCTGTTATTGATAGAGATGGCGATGGAAAACTTATTTTCGATCCTTTAAAAGCAAATTGGGATTTTACTTCCAAAGGTGGAATAAATTATAGCAAAAATTGCTGTTTTTTTAGTGTTCCTATGAATACACATGCAAATACGTTTAGTACTGGAACACCTATGATGCAAATTGGTGCTAGCATACCAACTATGAAAGCCCGTACCAATATAAGCACAAATAAAATGCAGCAACAGTTAGACTTCCGTGTTCGTAAAATATTAAATATGAAATAATATTAAAGAATTAAAAAACTAAAATATGTATATACAACTGTTGAATAATGAGCCACACATGTTATAGATGTGGAGTAGACTTAGCATCTGAACAATCTTTGAAGTATCATTTAAACAAGAAAGTGAAATGTAGCACACTTGCCTGTTTAAAATGTAAAGCAATCTTTTCAAATGAATCTCTATTAGCAATTCATAAATCTCAGTGCGAGAATACACTTACTGATGATCAAATTCGTCATAAACATTATGACTTTATTAAATCAAGTTCTTCTGTTATTCTTGAATTTAATAAAATTGGAAAATTAACTTACATTTCTTCAAATTGTGAAGAAATTTATGGTTATACTTATGATGAATGTATACAAATGTCTCCATATTCTAATATATATGAAAATGACATCCCATATATATTAAAAAGACATGAATCTTATAATAACGAAGGTTTGACATCAGATGATATTAGATATAGAAAAGTTCATAAAAACGGTTCACTTATTTGGATTCAAGCAACTGAACCTGTTTTTGTAAATGATGTAAATTCAGTTTGTATTGAAAAAGTGATTACAAAACAAAAAGAATTAGAGGAAATATCAATAAGAGGTATGTGCGCAGATCAGATTCATGATTTTTTATTTGAATGTACTGATGATGGTGCAATTAGGTATATCAACAATGCAATGGAAAAAATGTCAGGATATAATGCCGATTCTATTCTTGGTAAAAATGTATTAATATTATTTGATAATATTAATTTCAATTTAAATGAAGGAAAATATGATTGTTACTTTATTACTAAAAATGAAAATAGAATTCAAGTTGAAGTGACTGTAAAAAAGTATAATAGTGAAATTTTTACAATTATATTTAAAAAATATGAAATTAATAAAAATGAATTATTTAGAAGCTTTGTTCATGAACTACGAAATCCAATTAATAGTTTGTGTCAAGGTAATGATTATCTAACTATTCAACTCCAAGAACTTGAAACATATTATTTACCAGACGTCCATTTTAAATATCAAGAAATATACAACACTAAATTCAAAGATATGAACGAAAATCAAAAATCTGCTGTTATACATATAAAAAATTTACTTAATGATTTTTTAGATTTTGAAAAAATACAAGCGAATACGTTTAAAATTAATACAAATGAACATTGTTCAATTCAACAAATTATTAATGAAACTAAATCAATGATTGATCCGTATTTATATTTTGAAGAAAAAACTATAATTTATAATTGTAATGATATTTGTGATACAATAATTACTGTAGATAAAACTAGAGTTTGTCAAATTTTAATTAATTTATTACAAAATTCTATAAAATATTCAAAAGGAAATATAATTAAATTGAATATTAACATAATACTCGGAAAATTAACATGTAACATTACGCATGATGGCACTTTAGATAATTCTAATATTAAATACATTTTTGATCCATTTTATAGAGTTAATATGAGTAAAAATGATGGTACTGGTTTAGGATTATTCATTTGTAAAAATATTATTACAAAAATGAATGGAAGTATTAAATTTATTAATAATATTATAAATCAAATTAATATAGAATTTAGTTTACCAATTAATATTTATAATTCATGTATGAAAAACAAAACTGTATTAATTGTTGATGACTTTCCAGGAATTAGATCAACTAAAATGATATTAGAAACGAAAGGATTTATAGTTAATATTGTAAAATCAGGAAAAGAATGTATTGAAATGTGTTCAAATAAAAAGTTTGATATTATTTTGATGGATAACAATATGAATGAAATGTCAGGAATACAAACAGTTCATAAGTTAAGGCATGAAATGAAATACACAAATGTAATATTTGGATTTACTGGTGATTGTTTTGGTAATATACATGATTGTTTTGATTGTTCTCATCTGGGTGTAAATTCTATTTTATACAAACCTTTGGATATAGATGAATTTTATCAATTATGTCAGAAACATTTATGATATTGTTTCAATTATTAAAATATTATCATTATTATATTTTATGGCAATATTAAAATGTGTTTCATTATGCTCTATTTCAGTATGATTTAATTTCTGTCTCAAAACTGATTCTAAATTTATAACATTATTTATATTTTTATTTATTACATCTTTAATTTGGTAGTTTAGTTTTTTTTCGTAATTTTCAGAAATATATGTAACATTATAATTATTGCATAATTCAATAAGATAAATATGTTTTGATTGAATTTGATCAAAAATTAAATGTTTTAAATTAGATTTTGTTTCCGGTGTACATTCATATTTATGATTTTCTAATAATAATTTATTCGGAAATTGTTTTTTACATGTTAAACAATTTAATGTATTACATTTAACTCGTTTTTGTAAATGATATTGTAAGCTTTGATCTGTAGCTAAGTCTTTTCCACATTTAAAACAAATAGGCATTGTT
>Ga0302131_1001430_pt1 | contig 12965 bp, 9 predicted proteins | sample CB9_20m_MG_FD_203105 | JGI IMG/M metagenome (GOLD analysis project Ga0302131, IMG submission 203105) | Marine microbial communities from Western Arctic Ocean, Canada - CB9_20m | ecosystem: Environmental > Aquatic > Marine > Oceanic | place: Canada: Western Arctic Ocean | collected 2017-09-19
GGGGGGAGTTTGAAAGCGAGCGAACAGAGACGGCTGCGGGGGTGACTTCGAAAGTTTTCCCGGATACCGCCGGTGACACGGTCGTTTCGAGGGGCGACGCGTCGTTTGATGCTGCAGGATCGCTCGTATCGCAAAAACGCTCGGAATCAGACGCGTCGATTGAATCCGGCGTCGATGGCAAGATTGACGACGACGAGGAGAACGTCGTCGAGGAAAACGAGAAAAAGGTTCATGAAAAACCTTCTCTAGCCGGACCCGTCGGGCGCAACCTTTTGGGCGATTTGCTGGACGACGCGATGGAGGATGAGATCGCGTTGTGTATCGAGCGTGGGTGGTGCGTCGACGAAACGGACGGGTCATTGGTGGTGGGCGGCAGCGGAATCGTGGAACGCGTCATGTGGAAATACCGCGGCGCCGCGGGTTCGTCGACGTCATCGTCACCGTCGCGAAATAAACTAACCCCCCTGTTTTCGGAACGCAACGCGGGGGTTCCGTGGTTGGGTAACTCGAGCCCGAGTTCTTTCCTTGAAAGTTCAAATGAAACTTTGCGTATCGGCGGCGCGCTCCACCGCGACCCCGGGGCTGGCCTTTACCGGGATTCGGCAGAAGCCCCTAACGGCCCCGGGGTGTTCGCGGAGTATACACACCAGTTGGAGCGCGAAAAGTTCAGGAGCGAGCGTCGAGTTTTATTAGCGGAGCTGCAGCAAACAAGGGCGATGGTGGACAAGGTTTCGCTGCAGAGCGGTGTAGCTGACCGGAGAATTGCGAATGAAACAATGGAAACAATCACCGCCGCTTACCGCGCGGAGGAGCGTGCGGCGGTACACCGGCTTGGTTTAGCGGGGGATAAAAGGGCTTTGGATTTAGAAAAGGAGCTGCAAAGGGTAACAAGGAAAGTGATCCCGGCTCACGCGTTAAACGCGATTGCGGCGGAGCTGGGGGAGTTGAGAGCCACGTTGCGAAGAGTCCGGGAGGCGCAGGAAGTTTGCGCGCGTTTAGTCTCGCCCACCGTCGCGTCCGCGCTCGCGTGTTTACAGCTTTCCCTGGGGACGCCTGCTGCTTCCCCGGGGAGGTTCGCGGGCGCTGCGGGGGCGTCGGGGACGCCGGGTGCATCCCCGCGCGGGATGCGTCCTGGGGACAAATCCCCGAAAAGCTTCCCATTTGGAAACGGGTTTGCGGGGACGCGCGGCGGGTATCGCACGTAGCGTTGTACGTCTGTACCGAGGTTTAGGTTTAGGGTACGGAAAGCTAGTAGGTTGTGAGGTTTAGGTTAAGGATGGAGTAGTGTACGTAGCCAAAACAAGTCAACATCAACGCGTCGGATGCTTTACATGAATCTGTCGCCCTTTCATCCGTCTTTTACCAGACTGTACTTCGCACCAACCACGCACTCGTTACGAAAAGAACAAACCAAACCCTCCCCGCACTTACAGGGAAAGTCCCGAGTCGTCATCCTCGCCGCCCTTCATGATGTTCCCGTCCGTGGTGTTCGCGACGTAGTACAGGCCGAAAATCAGAGTGGGGACGGTGAGCAGGATGAAGCCCAGGGATTCGTCGTTGACGCCGAAAATGAGCCCGGTGCCGTCGCCGTTGAGGCGCTCGTCAACCACCGCGAGGGCGGGGAGCGCTTGCGCGGCGAAGGCGGTGAGGCCGGCGGAAAGGGCGACCTTGGTGGGGAGCGTGGGCATCTTGGCGACGACGGACTTGGAGACTGTTTTTTTGGAATGGAAATGAGGGCCAACGAGAACCGGTCAGTTTTGTGTTGTGTGACGATGAGACGCACGCAAACACACGGCCGAGCACATCCTTGACTTGCAGGACAAGGGGCCGTGCCGAATCCCAAAATTCGAATCGAAAAAGAGCGGTCAAGCACAGCACGCCGCGCTCGAAACGCGGTCGCGCGTGCTCAATCTTGCAAAGCAGATCGCTGGCATCGATAACCGGGAACAAACTAGGGTACGTACCAGTCTTGCGGGCCTGGGCCTTGCGGGCCACGGGCTCTGCGAAACGGAAAGGTTTAGGGGAACACGGATGGTCAGCGTTTGGATCGCACATTAAGTTTGAACACCGCGGATCATCGCGGCGCGGCGATGGAGGTCACTGGAAGCGTGTCGCGGCTGCGTCGATGGGGCAAAAGCCTGTGGACGTCACGAAATTTGCGGTTCGCCGCGGGCACGATCGCGACGGGCAAAGGTACTCACTCGCGGCGACCGCGACCTTCATGGAGAGAGACATGCAAGCCATTTTGAGAGTGTGTGGAAGTTTACGTGTGTGGCGTGAACGCGTGTGCAAATATGGCGAGGAGAGGGTGAGGTAAGAGCCCGCGTCATCAGCCCGAGAACCCAAAGAAATCGATAGGAGCTCTGTGATTGGCTGAAGAAATCGATTTTTGGATGCGAAAAAAAAGGAAGATGATTGACTCGTCAGAAAGTACCATCGAAGCGTTTTTTTTGGCAGCTCAAAGTCATTTACAAGTACTCCGTCCCCCCTGCCTCGGCTAGAATTCCCTCACCCCCCTCCAGAATCGCACCACCCACGCGGTTCGTACTAACGTCGCGCCTTAACACTCCTTTGTTTACCTTACCTGACGACTGCACGCCATACACGTCCCGCAGGAAAGGCTCGGCTAACAAGTAGCAGTCATTGTTTTTCGCGGCCTCCGCGGTTCGCGTCACCATCCGCCGCGCCGCGTCGCTTTCCAAGCCGAAAAGGTGTCCTCCCAGGAACTGTTCACGATTGTCCATGGCTAGTCGTGTTGTTACGGCACCCGAGTTGACTAAAACGGTCCGTTCGAGCTTCAACTTTTGCCACGCCGCGTCTGGAGAACTTTTGGAACTCGCTTTCTTGACGACCGCGCCGGCGTCCCTGATTGTTACCGAAAACGCAACCCCGTTCTCATCGCCGCCCCTCGTGACGACTTCACAACAAGCGCTTCTTCCCAGACACACTGGAAACGTGACCCTGTACCCCGACAGCAGGGGGAAGGTTCCGCTCTCCGAAGTCCACTGAGGCGGGCCTTTCGTGTGCTTTACGAATTGTGTTTGTGCTTTTGAGCTCGATGACGCGTCTGTATCCCGCGTATCCACCCGCATCAACGCCAAACCTACCCCGTGTGGCGCCCTCAACCGCGCCACGACGCAGTTACCACACGCCGCGCGTTCCTGTAACGCGTCCGCGATGGGCTGGCAGGAGAAACCGAACAGCACGTCGGGGGGGGGTAACGCTCCGAACGGTTTTCTTTTGTCGTTTGGAAACGGTTTGCGCAGCGTAAACACTTTCGCGCGCATATCCTCAACCGCCGCGGCGGGTGTCGGACCGACGCCGTGAACGTCGTGTTGTTGTGATGCGCTTGCGTGTATTCCCCGGAGTGTTGACGACCCCGATTGATGACGGGTTCTTCCACACCCAGAACTACTCGTGATCCACCGCGCGTGGAACTCCGGTCCTTCCCACGGCCTTCCTTTTCTTTTTTCAGACACGGAACACTCCAAGACGAAGGACCTTTGATTGTAAAAAAGTGTCAGTCTTGTATAAGCAAACAGGGAGGCGGGATTTGGTGAAATACCAATACGTACGGTTCGTTTTCCTCGGTAACCCCGGTACTGGTCATCCTCCCGCCGAACGGACCGACGCCTTTCGTCGTACCACGGGCCGACGTGGACGCCTTGTGTTCGACACCGCGTTCGACACCAACACCAACCACGCGTCCCCCGTCCCAACGCGAGCGCCCGCGCAGTACCTCGATGTTGGAAGTATTTTCCTTTCCGTACGACGTGTTCGCGTTTTTTTTTTGAAGATCTTCAAACACGAGCCGTGTGCGCGTACAGAACCCGATTGGAAACGGCGTGGGCGGGGCGTGACTCGTGGCGTAGGATGCAGCGATTACGTCATCGTCGGTATCACTCCACCAAACGTGCGCCCAAAACCCGTAGTGCAACGAATCACTCAAATCGCCGAGCGACAAAACCTCCTGGTGTTTCACGAATAGCCGGCGCGAGTTCTTCGCGGCGGTGTCTTTTTTAGTTATCGAAGAACGTTTACCCGTACCCGCCCGTCCGGGTAACGGAACTTGTAACGCGTACCCGCCTCCCGTGCGCGTGGGAAGTGTCCAACCACAGTGTGTGGTTTTGGGGGCAAACTTGTGTGTGGACTTAGGGCCAAACACGTCTTGGCGGTCGTGTCCGGGCATTCGTTTGGCGTTGAATTTCTTTTTAGCGCCGAAGCCGTTTCCATCGTTCAAAGCCGACGTGCCGCCGTTCATTTTCGATTTACCGTTTCCACTCGCCAAATCGACGTCGATGCCAAGCGCTGCGAGCGCGGCAACCAGCTCTGGCGCGGCTGGTTCGAAACAGCCCCCCCCCCCGTGAGATGTGATGTTCGCCAACACCTGGGTCAGGGATGTTTGTTTGTCATATTTTTCCGATCGCGCATCGCCGTTTCCGTGTTTCTCAATCGGAGAAAAACTCGTTTCGCCGCGTTCGGCAAACACGGCGAACTCATCCCCATGCTCTTCCTCTCCATCCTGGTGCTCCGCCGGTGCCCCGGCCGGCGCTTCCGTGTCACCTGCCCGTCCTGGTTCCGCCTCAGCTTCGTCGTCGTCGGTGACGTTATCAACACCTCGGCCGATGCCTCGGCCTGTCGGGGTTCCCGTGTGTTCGTCAGCACCGGCACCGGAAGTGTCCCACCGCCTGGCTTGTATGGACAACGCGACCATCTCGCGAAAATGCGTCTCCTCGTCACTGTCATCACTGCTCCAGCAGTTGCTCGTGTCCAGAGCGTTTAACACGTTCGCCATGGTGACGCCTGCGTACCAGAGCACGCCTACCGGAACCTGTAATACCCTGCCTGGAGAGCCACGAGTCTCCCCGCTCCCGCCCCCCCCAGGGCGACGCGCGCAATGGGCCATCCGATGAGAAACTTCACGGCTAGTTCCCCCAGCAGCAAACGCTTCAACTTTTTCGTCGGTGCCGAGTAAAAAGTAAAAGTGTCGCCTTGTGCGACGCACTTCTGTGAGGGCACGCGTGCGTCAGTGACCCACCCGGACGCCCACGTAGGCGTGTCGTGTGGTTCAGGGTCCCGGACCGGATCCTTTCTTTGGACCAATCCGGGGTTTTGGCGTGCGCGCATCGACGGACAAGGCAGTTACCTTCGTTTCCGAAAACCTTCCCATCTCCCATCGCCGCACGGGATCGATTCGGGTCAGCGGTTGTGCCTGGATCCGCCGACGAAGCCTTTCCCTGGTGACGAAGACCCTTGTGAGAAAATGAAGATCGTGAACGAGTCCTTCACCAAAGGCGGTTCCGGTAGTGTGAAGTTGATACCGGACAACGCGGAGGACATGTGGCAGCTGTTCAATTTGTTAAGAGTGGACGACCACTGCGAGGCCGTGACGTTCCGCAAGGTCACGCGAGGCGGGGTGGGTGCTGGTGGGGATTCCGGTGGAGGAGGAAGCTGTGAATCCGAGCGAATTAAAGTAAAGCTGAAAGTGCTTGTGACGAGCGTGACGTACGACGGCGACGGCGAAGCAATCCGGGTCAAGGGGCGGAACACGACAGAGACGGAGCATGTCAAGTTGGGCGCGTATCACACGCTGGATATCGACACGCGAAGGCCGGTGACTGTTACCAAGAGTCTGTGGGACACGATTGACGTGGACCGGCTGCGATACGCGTCCAGCCCGACCGCGAACGCGGACGTCGCGGTGCTTCTGATCACGGAAGGTTTGGCGAATATTTTCCTCGTAGGCGCCTCCGTGGTGTCGCACCAGCAAAAAGTGGAAAAGCAAATGCCGCGGAAAACCGGCGCCGCGGGGTTGGGGTACGACAAAGCGCTCAGTACGTTCCACAAAAACGTACTCAGCGCGGTCCTTACTAAGGTCGACTTGGAGAAAATAAAGTGCCTAGTAGTGGCCGGGCCGGGGTTCGCAAAGGAGACGTTTCTAAGCTGGTGCGATTTAGAAAGCCAGCGGTTCGGAAGCAGCAGCGCTTCTGGAAACGTTTCTGGAGGTACCAGTACTACTACTACTACTACTACGTCACAAGCGTCCTCCAAGCCAGACCAAACCCTGGGTACTTTCGCAAAACACCGAAAGAAGATTGTGCAAACTCACTGCAGCAGCGCGTTTCGCGGCGCGCTGAAGGAAGTGCTGGAAACAACAACCGTGGCGCGCGAAATCGGAAACACCAAAGCCGCGTCTGAAATAAAAGCCCTGGACGTTTTCTTCGAAACCCTTTCCTCGAAACCTGACAGGGCGCTGTACGGGCCGGCGCACGTGTTCGCGGCGAACGAGTTGGGGGCGGTGGAGACGCTTTTGATTCAGGACGGTATGTTTCGAAACCCTGATGCGAATCAGCGGAGGCGGTGGGTCGCTTTGACGGAAGAAGTTGCCACCGCCGGCGGTACCGTGTTCGTGTTTTCAAGCGCGCACGAAAGCGGGCGCCAGCTCGGGGAAATAACCGGAATCGCCGCGACGCTTCGGTTCCCGCTTCCGGATCTTGTGGACGCGGAGTTGCCGCCGATTGAGGGGCTTGACGGGTTGGCGGTGGACGCGAACGAAGCGTAGGTTGTGTTGTGTTGTGTTGTACGACATTTGTATTTTCTGCAACTCTGCCCAAATAAATTCGCGGTGGAAAAGTATGTACGAAACCGAGCGTCGACTTGTTGTGAAACTCGGGTGCTCACTCCTCGTTTGCGTTCGCCCTCTTCTTATTTTTGCTCTGGTTCTTCTGGTAGCAAGACCTGCAAATTTTAGTTCCGGGCTTATCCTCGCAGTTGAGCCACAGACCACTGGTCGTATCCATCCCGCACTTCACGCACGTCGTCCCCGCGGCCGTGGCGACGTCAAACTGGTTCTTCCCGTAGCAAGGCTTGCACAATTTAGTTCCGGGCTTATCTTTGCAGCTGTACCACTGATGATTGGTCGTATCCGTCCCGCACTTCACACACGTCGTCCCCGCGGCCGCGGCGACGTCCAACTGGTTCTGGTCGTAGCAAGACACGCACAATTTAGTTCCAGGCTTATCTTTGCAGCTGTACCACTGATGATTGGTCGTATCCGTCCCGCACTTCACACACGTCGTCCCCGCGGCCGCGGCGACGTCCAACTGGTTCTGGTCGTAGCAAGACACGCACAATTTAGTTCCGGGCTTATCTTTGCAGCCGTACCACTGATTAGTAGTATCCGTCCCGCACGTCACGCACGTCGTCCCCGCGGCCGCAGCAATGTCCCGCGCCTGCGAGGAATATGGAACTCGAACGACGTGAGTCGAGACGAAACAGCTTGTGACGGAAGTTATCATGCCTACGGGATCGCTTGAGCAGAGAGGAAAAAAAGGAGAATCATGAAATGCGCACCTCTTTATAGCCACACGGCATGCAGTACCACGCGTCCTTCTCGAGCTTCGACCTTCGCATTTCGCTTGTATTTGCCCCATCCTTACCGCAACCGGAGCACTTGCCACGGCTGGCAGCGAGCTGCGAAAATGAGCACCGCGGGTATTGGGTCAGGATGTGACGGTTTTAGGGTTCAGGGTTTAGGGTTTAGGGTATTGGGTCAGGATGTGACGACACAAAAATTACGAAATATTGACGCGTGGAATCGACGCACGTGACATACCTGTCGATAGTAGCAAACACGGCAGACCGGTTTATCCTTATCTTCCCTGTTGGTGCACCACCGACTCGTCTCCGTGGTTTCGCACTCGGAGCAGACCAGCGCGACGCCCTGCGGAGGAATGAAAGTTCGAGGGTGAGTTTTACACGCCGTTGACGTGCACCGAACACGGTGTAGGCGAATGGGTCTTGGACATCTCACATCAATGCGGAGTGCGCACCTTTTTTATCCATCGTTCGGCATAGTAGACCTTCGGTGATTCACTGTGTGTTTAAGTTTGCTCGAAGAGCGAAAAGAGTTTTGTCAGCAGCAGACGCCGCTTTGGCAGGAGAATTCGTAAACGAGGGAAGCACGCACCTGCGGGGAACATATGCTTGTCGAAAAGCTTCGCCTTCCGAAGGTATAGACTCGTTGCTCGGTGCGATCGCCCATAGCCTGGGCGTTTGCGCGTCGCGAAGAGCACGCCCGTGCCTTCGTGCCTGGTCCATCCAGATGGAGTGCTCGGTGTGCCGAAGCGCGTGCGGTTTGACACGACGTGAAAAACATCCGGCGAGCGCGGAAGGTTGGCGTGCGTCGTTGAGGGAAACGCGCGTCGTTTCGAACGACCGCCGGGTACAGGCGACACGCGTGGGCATCCGCGCCACCGCGTGCATACCCGCCACACTGAAGGACGCCATCGTGAAAAGTCCGAGGCGATGCGCGTGCGAGATGTGATTCGTGAAGCCTTTGAAACTTCGAGTCCCCACGAAAAGATATTTGCCACTTGAACATCGATTTTTTCTTCTAAAACTTCTACACCACACCCACTAGCCACACTCACCCGACTCGGCCCCCAACCCATATGCGACGCATTGACCAAACCCCAGCTTGATCGAGGAAGCCACGCACAGCACGGTCCATCTCAGGAGCTCGCGAAAAATTGGATCGGTGAAGAGTTCCGCGAACTTGAAAACCACGGCGCGTTCGATTTTCGCCGCGGCGACGAAATCGAAAAACACGAAATAAAAAGCGACCAATCCAAAAACCGTCGGAACCGCGTCGTCGCGAACCTTGCGAAGTGCGTTTCGACACCGCAACGCGGTTTCAACGGCGCGTGTTTTCCGTACCCAAGGGTGTCTCGTGACTGTTTGCTCATACGAACCCTTTGTGACTGTTTGCCCATACGCGGCTTCCCACGCCACGGTTTCCGGAACCGGCGATTTCCGATACCGCTTCGCGACGTCCGCGTTTTGCGTGTGCCACGGGTAGGGAAAGTTTCGATACGGTTCAAACGCGGCGCGCGACTGTTTGCCCATAGGGACTATTACCTCTGACTGTTTGTCCATACATCGCGATATACGACGCGGTGTATTTTTTGTACCCTTTGTGGGTGTAAACACCTCGTCGAACAGCGTTTCCACAGGGTACCTTTTTGCCAACGAAAGCGCGGTCGCGATGCGCGCCTCTAACTCCTCGAACGCGGCGTCTTGCTTCTGTTGTATGACCAAACAGTCATCCGCGAGGCTGTTTTCCTTTTTATTTTTATTCCCATCCATCGAAAAAAGTTCCGAAAACACAACGTACGGCACTACTTTCATCTTGGAAAGCGCGCGGTGCATTTCATCCGGATCTTGCACAGTGAGCAAGTAGTCTCTGTTTTTTACCATCGCCACGACACCTACGTAAATCGGTAAGGACGGGTGCGCGCAAAGAAACACGTCAAGCAACCGGGACGCGCATTGCAGGCGAAACGCATCCGCCAATTTTGAGGTTTCGTGGTTTTTCAGGGCAATTTCTTGTTCGGTTTTTCTTCGCGCCTCACTCTTTTCGCTCGTCTCGGTTTTGTCAGCACTACTTTTAGCGCAGCCGGTGTCCGTTGTCTCGGACAAGTCCGAGGGCTTCTTCGGGTCCCGTTTTTTGTTCGCCGCGCTGTTTTTGGTTGCGGATTCATCAGTGCTCTTTTCTGCGCTCTTTTCTGTTTCGTCCCTCGGTTTGTTTTCCTCAGTCTTCTCCGCCGTCCCTTCCCCATCCCCAACCTCCCTCCTCGGTTTGTGTTCCGCGCTCTTTTCTGTTTCTTCACCATCCCCGCTCGTCGCCGGCTTCGGCGCTATCAGAACCCCCCCGCACAACTCCCCCAGCCCGTGCGCGTGCCACGCCAACCCCCAGGCCAGGGCGAAGACGCAGGTTCGCAAGCCCGCTCTTGTCGCGTCGTCGTTCTTTGTTTTTTCGTCCTCGCCGAAAAGAAACGTGTTTATAGCGTTTCCGAAACCGTCCGGAGGGGACTCGCCGAACACGCAGTCGTGCAGTTCCCTGTCGATTCGTTTCAACAAAGCTGGCAACATTTGCAGGCTGTCTAAATACCCACTCAGGTCAGGCCGCGTCGCATCCCGCACGTGAAAAAGCGCCTGAGATTGTAAAAAAGAAACTTCAGTCTCGTATGGGCAATCAGTCTTCGGAATGTGGTGATTGGGAAATACTTACCACCCGCTCCGCCACCGCGCAGGCGCGTGACTCGCCGAGCACTAACAACAAAACCGAACACACGTCGTGGAAGCCTTGGTAGTAATGAATCAGCTGGTAGTGGTGCTGGTTATTTTCGGTTTCTTTTTCTTTTGACGCGTTTGAGGACCTCCTTTTCGTTTTCTTTTTCGACGCGTCGTCGTCCCCGTTGTCGTCTTTCGCGTCGCGTTCTCGTGTTTGTTCTTGTGTTTGTGTTTGTACGTTGTGTACGTTAACCACTGCGTTTATGACCCGCTTGAGTTTCACGCGTAGTTCCTCGCGATCCTCATCACTCCAGCTCGACGTGAACGCCCAACAACTCCGCGCGCAATCCGCGTCCACCACGGGTGCGTCTTTGTGAGGCGTTTTTTTGTTGAGGTCAACAGCGTTTCGAAACCGCGACTTGTCAATCTCGTGAATTCCTACCACACGCGGCCACGCCACTTTTCTCGTCTCCGTACTGACCAAGCCTTTGGTCATCGCCAACCGACAAAGCACTGGCGTGCGCCAACAGTCGGACCGAAGAAGTAACGCGTTTAACTGGGTCATGTGCGTGTGCTTGGCCAGGGACTTCTTCGCATCTCGTGCAGTGTTCAATTCCAACTCGTTGTCATCGACGCCTCGTGATTCCGTCTCGTCGGGAGACATCGTATGGGCTTTGTGTTTTACCACGAGTGATCACTACCACCAAAGGCACACACGTTTTGATTCCGTCCCGTTTCGGCAGCGCCGTGCGCGGACCCGGAAGGGCGTCTCACGGTGAGCTCCGCGTCCGCGCGCCACGCGCCGCGGACTGCAGCAAGGACACAAATTGTTTATTATTTTCGTTTTCGGTGGTTTGGCCGAATTCGTTTTCAAGTGCCCGTTTCACACCTTACCCGACACACGGTCGCGCGCCAGTCGCGGTGACCTCCTTACGCGTCGGGACCGCGATGGATGCCGACGACCCGTGGAGCGCGCTTGATGAGGAGCTGGAGAAGTGCTTGAGTGCGAAACAGGGAAAGAAAGGGAAACAACGCGATTCGTTGTTTTCCGGGTCTGCGAGCAAAAACGAGCAGGCGCCCATCGAGACGCGACTTATAGTACGTGACGAACCACAAGAACGTACACCCAACAAAACAGCACACCGAGTGCATGTGATTACGTATGTCACGACTCCCACCGTACGCACACACCCAAACCCAACGGAACCCCCGTCCGCGGTGTTCGACGAATGGAGCGGCTTGGACGAGGAGCTGGCGAAGCTGGAGGGAAAAGGAAACGGGAAAGGAGGAAAGAAAGATACCAACCCGTTTCGAAACGGCAAAATGAACGGCAGCGGGAGCGCACAATCCGACGTCAAAAGCACACACCAAACGCCCGTTGCGGCACCGGCACCGGCGACGGCGCCCAATCAACCAGTCAAAGTTCCAGTTCCGGTTTCCGCGCCACCGTCCGCCGTCGCTGCGAAACGTGCCGAAAAAGAAGCCGCGACAACGAGCGAAACGAGCGTCGTCGAAGCGAGTACCTCCGTACCTCTCGACCCAGAAACGGATGACGAAACCTTCATCGATAACAACCTCCACATCACCGGTACCTGCGGTGACATGTGTCCTGAGACAGAGCGAAGCTTTCGGACCGCCGAAAACGAGCTGGATTTCTACGAAAGGAGCCCCGAAGCGTCCGCCGCGGTTTCTTCTGAAGTTTCGTCATCCTCTTTGGAGAGTCAAAGAACTCATCAAAGCGCGAAAAGAGCGATTCACGCGACTTCTGTGAATCTGTGCGTCAAAAAGTACACGCGCATCGTGGACTGCCCTTCGCCTGCCGTAATACGCACCAAGCGCGCGCTCGAAAAAACCACAAAACACTTGTACTCACTGCTGGGCGGTAAAACAGACGCGCCGCCGGCGGAATGGGAGGGTTTGATTTCATTCGGCGACGAAAAAAAACAGACGAAAAACTCCGCAACGGCTTCTGGTACTTCTGTTGACCAACCCGCCCCCCTATCCCGCCGGTCAAACTTCCTGTGGGACCGGTTACGCGGCGTGCGGCAGGACATGTCGTTACAGGGATTTAACGACGACTGGACGATTCATCTGCTGGAAGAGATGGTCCGGTTCGCCGTGGCCGCGGAGTACCTTCTTTGCGAAGACACCGAACGTTTTAAAACCGCACTAAGTACCCATACAGGATACGCTCGAGCCACGCACAACTCACACCTTCACGTGGAGCAGCTGGCGAAAACCTTGACGACGTTAACGCAGTGCTACCGGGATCGGAGGATTGGCCTTGGTTGCGTTGCGAAAGAAACTGAAGACGAATCGAATGAAGCAAACAAAAAAGGCGACGCATCAACCGAATCAACCGACGCAAACGAAACCGATCAAAAAAAACTTCCGTCACTCCAATTCCTAAACGAACCCGAGATGCGTGGTTACCAGCTTTTAATGAGGATGGATACGCAGGGGGGGGCGTTGGGAAGGAAAGCGGGCGGTGGGGAGTTTCTGCGAGACCTGCGGTGGGCGCCGCGTGCGGTTTTGCAATCGCCCGAGATTGCGTTTTCGTTAAAAGTCAGAGCCGCTTACGAATCGGGAAACGTCGCTAAGTTTTTCGATTTGGTAAAATCGAAACAGTGTTCTTTTCTTCAGGCGTGTTGCGTGCATAAGTACTTCCCGCAAATTCGCAAACAGGCGTTACGAGTTTGCGTTGGGGTTTGGAATAAAACCCCCGTCGCGGTGAATGTCGTGGGCGTAGAAGTGTTACGGCTTGATACGAGGTTCGGGGAGGTTCAGGATACGGGCGGGAAGAAGACGGAAGGCGATTCGGGTGCGATTAGAAAAGCCGTACGCGACACCGCGACCGCGATGGCCGTGGAGTGCGGGTTGACGATCGCGGG
>Ga0302131_1001431_pt1 | contig 12961 bp, 12 predicted proteins | sample CB9_20m_MG_FD_203105 | JGI IMG/M metagenome (GOLD analysis project Ga0302131, IMG submission 203105) | Marine microbial communities from Western Arctic Ocean, Canada - CB9_20m | ecosystem: Environmental > Aquatic > Marine > Oceanic | place: Canada: Western Arctic Ocean | collected 2017-09-19
AAAGAATGCAACGTTCATCATCGAGCGTGACGTTGGGGCCTAAGCGGGTGCGCTTAGGCTTAACATTTTTATCTTCGATGAAACGACTGTAGCCACGGCCATGCTCAGCTGAAAATTCTTGCAGGCGGCACTCTCCTGCTTGGTCACAAATTGGGCAGTCGAGCGGGTGATTGATCAGGAGAAACTCCGTCACACCATTGCGCGACTCCTTAACCATCTCCGATCCTGTTAGGATATGCATGCCTGGTGACGCGTTTGTCGCACAACCGATCGTCGGCTTTGGCATCCAAGCAATTTTTTGCGTACCATCCTCTTCTAGTACGGCTTCTCCAGTTGCACGGTCGCGCATTGGCATTCCCATCTCGACCATGCACATGCGGCAGTTACCCGCGATCGTGAGCTTCGGATGGTAACAGTAGTGTGGCACTTCCTTGCCCTTGCCGACCATCTTCACGGCTTCGATGATATTGATCCCTTTGGGAACTTCGACATCTTGACCATCAATATTGATGGTAACGTTTTCGACTATGCTCTCGATCTTCATGGTCTAAATAAGTGTCGTCTCTTCGGCGGTTTCTTTACCCTCTTTACGGCGAGCAGCTTGCTCTTGAGCCTTTTCGACGAATTCGTCTTTGAACTTGGCGATGAAACTTTGCACAGGCCATGAGGCAGCTTCACCAAAAGCACAAATCGTACGACCTGCGATTTGATCGGCTATGGATTTAAGTAAATCTGCATCTTCTTCACGCGCTTCGCCGTCGACCATGCGTTGAGTAACTTTGCGCATCCAGGGGACACCTTCGCGGCATGGAGTACATTGACCACAGCTTTCGTGGGCGTAAAAATAATTAATGTTTGCAAGTGCCTCGACCATGTCGGTGGTATCATCCATCACGATAACCCCACCCGATCCAGACATCGAACCAACGGCCATTAGGCTATCAAAGTCCATCGGGATATCTTCGATTCCCCAGTCATACTCGGTGCCATCTTTAACTTTTCCAGTAAAGCGTTCGTCAGCGCGCAGGATCTTAGACGAAGAGCCGCCAGGTATAACAGCCTTAAGCTTGCGTCCTGGTTTGAGCCCACCGCATACATCATAAATAAGTTGTCCGAGCGTTATATCCGCACAAGCGAACTCATAGTAGCCGGGCTTTTGCACGTGGCCAGATACGCACCAAATGCGTGTGCCTGTGTTGCCAGGTGTACCGATTTTGGCAAAGCCCTCGCCGCCCATTTCAATGATGTGTTTCACATCACAAAGCGTCTCCACGTTGTTCACAATCGTCGGGCATTGATAGGCGCCAAGTGCAGCTGGAAAGTATGGTGGCTTGATACGTGGATTAGCGCGGAAGCCTTCGAGTGATTCGATCAGACCTGTTTCTTCACCACAAATGTAAGCACCTGCACCGCGGTGTACGATGATGTCGCATGAATAACCAGTGCCAAGAATGTTGTCGCCGAGAAAATTCTTTTCGCGGGCTTCTTCGATCGCGCGTTCGAGGATTTTGTATCCCTCAAAAAACTCACCTCGAACGTAGATGAAGGCGAGTTTAGCCTGAATAGCAAATGCAGCGCAAATCATGCCCTCGATCAACTGATGCGGATCTTGGTGGATGATCTGGCGGTCTTTAAACGTGCCGGGTTCGGACTCGTCGGCATTACAAATTAGGTAGATGGGCTTACCCGACTTACGATCGAGGAACTTCCACTTCATCCCTGCAGGGAAACCGGCACCGCCCCGACCACGTACTCCGGAAGTGAGCACTTCGGCGCAGATGTCTTCTGGCTGCATAGTTACGGCCTTCTTGAGTTGATCGTAGCCGCCGTTTTTCACGTAACAATCGATATCGTTGGTATAACCTTCCTCATCGATATGTTTGAAAATTAGCCTGGTTTCTTGATGTGACATATTGGGAAATTAGGAATTAATAATTGTGAGTGTTTTAAAGCCCGTTGGAGAGCTCACCGCTCTTTATTTTGGCAGCCATTCCCGCGGCTTTTTCGGGATCGATATCAGTGTATTCGTCTTCGCCCACCATAACGACAGGGCCTTTGCCGCAGTCGGCGTGACACTCCACAAATTCTAGTGTAACTTTACCGTCTTCACTGGTATGGCCGACTTTGCATTCGAACTCTTTTTCGAAGCTTCTACAGGTTTGATAAGCCCCCGCTAGGGCACATGGAAGTGTCCGGCAAACGCGAACATGATACTCGCCAGTCGGTTCGGTACGGAGCATTGGATAGAAGGTAACAAGCTCTTGGATATTAATTGGCTGCAGTTCAAGGCGTTCAGCGATCCATTCAATCGACTCGTTTGAAAGGTAGCCTTGATCTTCTTGCACTAAATGGCAAAGCGGCAGCGCGGCGCTTCGTACGGTCGGGTAACGAGGCACGAGTTTGTCAATCTTTTCGATTGTTTCTGATTTTAAAATTATCATTTTAGAATTTCAAATTTTTAGCAGGTTAGCTTTTCCTACCTATCACATTCTCCCATCACAAAGTCGAGCGAACCAAGGATCACAGTAATGTCAGTTAGGTAGTGCCCGGGGATTAGTTTATCAAGAATACTCAGGTTACAGAAAGACGGACCTCGAATCTTTAGCCGATAAGGAACACCGCCACCCTTGGATACTATAAAGAAGCCTAAGGCACCCTTAGGGTTCTCCGCTTCGAAGTAGACCTCACCAGCGGGGATTTGTGGCCCCTCGGTCACGATCATGAAGTTTTGGATCAATTCTTCCATACTGGTGAGCACTTTAGCTTTTTGTGGTGCGAAGATCTTCTTCGCATCCTCAGCATAGTAGCTGCCTTCGGGGAACTGATCGATACACTGACGGATTATACTCACACTCTGGCGAATCTCTTCAGCACGCATAAGGTAACGGTCGTAACAGTCACCAGTAGTGCCGACGGGCACTTCAAAGTCGAACTTTTCGTAGCCAAGGTAAGGCTTGTCTTTGCGTAGATCAAGATCGATGCCACAGGCCCGAAGATTAGGCCCCGTAAGACCGTAAGCGATGGCGTCCTCCTTCGAAATTGCACCGATACCGACGGTGCGATCCATAAAGATACGGTTGCGAGTCAGTAATTTATCGACCTGATCAAGCACAGGCAGAACGCCCTTACAGAACTCAAGCACTCGGCCGAGCCAGCCGTCTGGGATGTCACGCGCGACACCACCGATACGTGTGTAACTGGTAGTGAAACGAGCACCGGTTAGTTCCTCAAAAAGCGTGTAGAGTTTTTCACGCTCGGTGAAAGTATACATGAAGACCGTCCATGCGCCCGCATCCATACCGTAAACGCCGACGCCAAGTAGGTGTGAGGAAACCCGGGCCAGTTCACAGCAAAGCAAACGGATCGCTTCACAACGCTCAGGCACTTCGAGGTTCGCGAGTTTTTCAACGGCCATCGCATAGGCGACGTTGTTAGCCAGTGGGGCCAGGTAGTCCAGTCTATCTGTGTAAGGCACGAATTGATTATAAGTCATGTTCTCGGCGATCTTTTCATCTCCACGATGGAGGTAGCCGAGCACGGGGTCACAGCTTTTGACGACATCGCCATCGAGCTCCATCTTAAGTCGAAGCACACCATGTGTCGTCGGGTGCGAAGGCCCGACGTTGAGCGCCATGGTCTCACCTTGGAGTTCGGTCTCATGCTCACTGCTACGAGCACCGAGATCGCCGATCGAAATTTCTTTTGTGGTCGTCGCCATATCTAAAAATTAGTCCGTTGGTTTCTCCTTTTGCTCTGTCCAGCTCTCGTCTCGAGCGCTTGGCTCTGTTTGACTCATGGGGCCATCGGCAGATGAGACGAATGGGCCACCCATCATGGGAGCAGGCAAGACGGTCGCGCCTGTCGCTTCGGCCACATCGTCCGCTGGTAGCGGCACTTCGATTCCAGCAAGTGGGAAGTCCTTACGCAACGGGTGGTAGGGATATTCGTCCCACATCAGGATGCGGCGCAGATCAGGATGCCCATCGTAATGTATACCCATTAGATCATAAGTCTCGCGCTCATGCCAATTAGCCGCCGCGAAGACCTCACAGAGCGATGGCAAACTTGGGTTAATGTCGTCCGCGCAATCCGCAGCAATACGCAGATATTCGTGCTTGGTCGTCGAAAGCAAGTGGTAAATCCCAGTGAAACGCGGGCTTTGTGCATCCCAGTCCACCGCAGTGACATCAACCAATAGGTCGTAGCCCAAATCGTCGCGCAGAGCACTGCAAAACTCAACGAGTCTGTCCGCGGGACAGTTAACCGCCGAATGATCGGCAGATTGGCGCTCCGACAAATAATCAAAACGCTCTTTCAATTGAGCAAAGTCGCTCTCGGCCATGGGTTAGCTTTCCTTTCCGGCTCCAGCCAAGGCAAGATTCTCCGCTTTGGCGGGCTTGGCATTTCGGGCGGTCAAGTTCTTGACCGAACGCTCCCGGCCAATCTTGTCCTGCAATTTAATCATCGCATCCAGCAGTGCCTCCGGACGTGGAGGGCAACCACTCACATAAACATCGACAGGGATGATGCGATCCACCCCCTGTAAAGTAGCATAAGAGCGATACATACCGCCCGTGCTGGCACATGCACCCATGGCAACGACCCATTTGGGCTCCGCCATCTGTTCATAGATACGACGAATAACCTCAGCCATTTTGTAGGTCACTGTGCCTGATACGATCATACAATCGGCCTGACGGGGTGAGAATCGCATCACTTCCATCCCGAAACGGGAAATGTCAAAGCGCGAAGCTCCTGCTGCCATCAACTCGATGGCGCAGCATGCAAGGCCCATCGGCATCGGCCAAACCGAGTGCTTACGAATCCAATTAATGACAGCATCCGCCTGAGTGACAATGATTTCACCCTCCACTTTACTATCGTAAGCTACGTTTGTATTTTGCATGTAAAATTGATGGTCGGTATATGCACACCCTAAAAACTCACGCAACTTACTTTGCCCCCTATTTCATGCAAGCTACAATTTAATTTTATCCGAGATTAGAAATCCGAGATCTCGCAAAAAATGATTGGACTTGAACTTACAAATGCCTATAGTGTATGTTCTAATTCGTAGATGTGTTACACAAACATCTCAATCCCCGAAAAACTAAAGTTTATTACATGAAAATTAAATCGAACCCACGTTCAGGCTTCACCCTGATTGAGCTCCTCACTGTTATCGCGATTATCGGCATTCTTGCTGCTATCCTCATTCCAGCGGTTGGTAAAGTAAGGGAGGTGGCAAATAAAACTAAATCTTCTTCAAATATGCGTTCTATCGCACTCTCTTATGCTACCTACTCGACCTCAGGTGGTCGTATGAAGACACTCACGCTTGCCCGCTTAAATGCCGACACAGGTGTAACATTGGGTAACACTGTAGCAGGTGTCGCTGAGTTCCTCGCAAAGAACTCAGACTTAACAGATGCTTCTATTTGGATAATTGGTTCAGATCCTTTAGTCGCACAGTTTGATGCCCAGTTGCCAGCAATCGTTGGTTTCCGTAACGCTGAAAACGCTTTTGAGACAGCAGATCTTTGGACGGCAGCAGCACCAGTTGGTTACGACTTCGCTCTTGGTGTTGGAGGCAATGATCCTACTACGACCACACCGCTGCTGTGGACGCGCGCCCTCACAACTGCGGGTACTTGGCCAAACACCAGTCCGTGGGGACTTGGTGGTCACATCGCCTTCCTTGACGGCCACGTTTCTTATTACACTGAACTCGGCGCCGAAGATGGGCAGCTTGTTGATCCTACCAATGGCAACATGACCAATAACATCTCAGATCTAGTCACTGAGGCTAATATAGTCAGAGCTCCTACGGCAGAAGGCTCGTAGTCTTACTTATTTTTTACAAGAAAGCCCCAGCCTTCCAAGGCTGGGGCTTTCTTTTGCCTCAATGATGACTTCAACCTTGTTGAAAACATAAAGAGCACTTTAATAAATTCCCACCATGCCTGAACCCATCTACATTTTTGGCCACAAAAACCCTGATGCCGACGCCATTTGTTCCGCACTAGCCTACGAAGCTTATAAACATGCCATCGGGCAGACTGAATATGTGGCGGCGCGTTGCGGCAACTCCAATGCCCGCATCGATGCAATCCTAGAGCGCTTTAAGACACCCCTGCCCTGCTTCATCGGCGATGTGACCCCACGCGTGGGTAACATTATGCAAAGTCGGGTGCGCACCGTAACCAAGAAGAGCACCTGTGCGGGTGCGCTTGAATTGATGGACCAATACGATGTACGTGCCCTCCCAGTTGTGGACGCCGGTGGACAGATCGAAGGTTTAGTCTCCATCTTCCAACTTGGCGAATTTTTCATCCCTAAGCCACACGAACCTCGTGCCATGCGTCGTGTCAAAACCTGCGTGCAATCCATCATCGACTCGCTCAATGCCAAGGTGCTCCACGCGGACAATATTGACGAAATCGAAGAACTCTTCGTCCGTATCGGCGCGATGGATATTCGCTCCTTTGGTAGTCACCACAAGGAAAACGGGCTCACCTCTGATCGTAGCATCATCGTTGTCGGCGACCGCCGGGACATCCAAGAGCGCTGCCTTGAGCTCGGCGTAAGACTCCTCGTCATCACAGGCGCGCTCGAAGTTGATGAGGAAGTGATCGAACGAGCTCGCGAATCTAATATCTCGCTCATCGTTAGCCCCTACGACTCGGCAACAACATCGTGGATCATCCGTACAGCGACCCACATTGATGGTCTATTCGAGCCCAAAGTTAGTTGCTTCAGCGCAGAAGACCACATCTCCTCGGTCAAGCGCAGGATCGCCAATAGCAACGATCCGCTCTATCTCGTTGTCAACGACGAGAAACAATTAATCGGCGTCTTCTCCAAGAGCGACATCCTTCGCCCCAGCCGCACCCGTATCGCACTCGTCGACCACAACGAGCTTGGCCAAGCCGTCAACGGTGCCAGCGAAGTGCAAATTACCGAAATTCTTGATCACCACCGACTCGGCAACATACCGACCGAGCAACCGATTCTCTTTATCAATCGGCCCGTCGGTTCGACCTGCTCGATTGTAGCCGATCTCTTCAAAACTCATAAACTGACGCCTGAACCAAACATCGCTGGCATCATGATGGCTGGTATCATCTCCGACACCTTACTACTCAACAGCCCGACTGCGACGCCGCTCGAAGGTGAACTGCTCGACTGGCTCTCGCCCATAGCTGGCATTGAACCGGAAGCACTCGCAGATATCATTTTCACTGCGGGATCGGTCGTCATCAACAGCAAGCCTGCAGAAGTCATCAGCTCAGATTGTAAAATCTACGACGAGGGCGAACTACGCTTTTCCGTCTCGCAGATCGAAGAGCTCGGTTTCGACAAGTTTTGGAAAAAAGAAGACGTGCTCGGTAAAGCGCTGGAAGCCTACCGCATAAAGGAAAAGTTATTTTTTAGCTTTCTTCTCGTCACTGATATTAATTCGCATGATTCCCTGCTCGTCGTCGCAGGTAACGATGAATTAAAGGCCTCGATCAACTACCCACAACGCGGGCAGAGCAACATCTACGAACTATCTGGCATCGTCAGCCGCAAGAAGCAATTAATCCCCTACATCTCGTCGCTACTTAAAACGATGGGAGTGGTGTAGAAATATTTCTTTCGTAGCGTGCGGCTACATTGCTGTGAGGAGCTTACTCATACCCGTATCTGAAAGACGGCTTCATTCCCGCGAACAAGCTCACTCTCTACGGATGTCTGATCTCATGGAAAAATGACTCAGTGCCTGCGAGATAAGGCGAAAAATCCATTCGTGGGTGAAATTGTTTCAAGGGGAAAGGCGAGATTTCAGTAAAGACCCATTTCAGCCCGACCGATTCGCACAGCGCGTAAGCCGCCGCGATGTCCCAGACTTTTACACGATAGTCGATCACGCCAGTCAAATAACCCGTCGCCACATAAGCTGCCATCAGCGCGCCACTACCGATACAGCGCACTCGATATTTCGACATGAGAGGTGCCAGTTCTTCTAACTGTTTGGACGACATCGGAAAGTGCAAGCCGACCATCGTCTGCGCATCAGCCACAGTCGCATCACGATCAATTTTCTTCTGGTTTCTAAATAAACCATAGCCAGCACCCCCCTCCAACAGATCCTCTGTGCTGTGGTCGTAGATAAATCCATAAACTGGCTCCCCATCAAATAAGAGCGCGAGGGAGATCGCGCAAAAAGAGCAAGCCAAAGCATAGTTATTCGTACCATCAATTGGATCGATGACCCATGCAAAGCGCGCTTCCAATCTTAGCGTCTCATCCAGAGGACTGGCCTCTTCGCTACAGTAATCATCCTGTGGAAAGTTCTGACGTAATTCAGCGAAGATTTTCTCTGAAATCGCAAAGTCAGCAAAAGTCACCCGAGTGTCGTCTTCCTTCCACTCTGAGGAGACGTCACCAAACTGGCGTCCGAAGAACGGCATTTGATCACGAACTGCCACTCGCCCCGCATTGATTCGATGGCGCATCTGATCCTCGAGTTGAGCTTTGGCTTGACGATTCATATTTCTGACAGTGAAAAAGATAGACCCAGTAAGGCGCGTGACCCCGCGTGATAAAAACAATCATTCTGTTCGTGTAAATCAGCCATATTGATCATGAAGGAAGCTACTTAACTAAGGGGCTCCTCTGTCGGTGTAAAGCGCTCCCAAAAGGGGATTTCTAGTGTTTTTTCTAAGTCTGAAATACGCTCTAGAATAATACCCTTTTGGGCAGAGGGTGTATTCGGTAGTTGGATATGCAGATTTTTAAGAAAATCATAAGCCTCTATATCAAGCCCCTGTTTACGTAGGAGTTCTGCATGTATGCGCGCCGCAAAATAAGGCGCATCATCTTGCTGAGAGGCCTGGAGGAACCACTTCGCCGCCTTGGCATCGTCTTTAAGGCGGTTAAGGTAAATCTGAGCTTTCTCCAAATAAAGCCTGGCATTATCAGGGTGAAACTCGAGCGCTTGATCAATCAGATCAAAAGCTTGCGCAGATTGTTCCAGATCAATCGCCTGCTGACGCCCCTCGGGGACGTCTGAATAGCCACCCTCCTCTCGTATCCGCCAATTGGGTACGTCGTAAGCGATCATGCGACTGCCATTGATCCAGAAAAAGTCTGGTCTGGGATCAAGCGTCGTCACCAGTCGCACCATCGAATCTAACTTCGTTCGGTCTTTACGTTCCCAGATCGTATTGGTTCGTATCCAAAGGAAATCCGCAAGAATCGCGCGAAAGCCTCCGAGCACACCGATGACCAAGCCTTGTCCTAGTGCCCCCTCAAGCGCTTCAAGATTCATTTCAGACTGCCCCGCTTTGACCGATTGCCAGGCTGGTGCTTCGATCGGACGAATTAGTAAGCCAAGCAATACGAGGATGAGCAGAATCGAAACGATTCGGATCAAGCGCATTAGAAATGGATGTTGCAGAAACTTCACGATCAAATAACGGGTCCTATGGGCTTAAGTTGTGAAGCCTGCTGCGAAGAACCACGCTTGGGCGGACCCCACAAGTAACGCCCTTATGAATGTTTTCTTTCTCTTACACATCTCCTAAATCTCTCGGCGACGAAAATTCACCTGAGCGAGTAAGATGAAGGCTACTACGTAGATTGTACCGTAGCCTGTAATCTGCAGAACAGTGCTCACCGCAGGCGCTTTTTCCACATCAAAGACGAGTTGATCACCAATGTTGAAGAGCTGAAAATTCGGAAAAATAAGGCCAAGCCCTAAGACAAGAATACGCTCCCATCCAGCTTCCATGCCCGCGTAGGCATCGCGTGCGATGTATTGAAGTTGGCAAATGACCAGCATAAAAAAGGAGACCACAATTGTGTAGAGATTCGTATTGGAGAAACTCGCAACAAATAGTGTGAATGCTGCAAGTATACCAAACTTCATCCATTGCAGAAAACCGAAGAGGAAAACGTCGCCGTAGCGAATCAGCGAGCCATTCAAAATAAGCTCATTACCGAGGCGTTCGAGTAAGGCCATTTCGCGCCAGTATAAAATCCCGCTCAGCACCAGCGTAATGACCAAGGTATAGCAGAGCAGTAACAAGTGCGCACCGAGGAACTTACCCGCCAAGAACTCCAGCTTATAGACAGGCTTGGCCAGCATAGTCAGAGCAGTTCGGTTTTCCATCTCATTAAAAAAGAGCTGCGTAGTCGCTGTGATCGAAAGAATCGAACCAAAGAAGAAGAGCGCTCCGAAACCGAAATCCGTAATGAATTTCAGCTCCCCTGCACCGAAATCGAACTGCTGAAAAAATGTCGAACTGCCCACCAGAGCGATTGAGATCAGCAACAAAGAGTTGAAGAATTTCTGTCTCACGGCCTCTAAGAAAGTCGTGCCTGCGATCAAGCGGATGCGTGTGAATGAATCGGTGATCTTCATAATTCTTCGCCCCCTTCCTGCTGGGTCGCATGTTCAATCTCGCGCTCATGAACTTCCTTCAGGAAGTAAGCATCTAGGCTCAGCCTAGGCTTCTCGACTCGAGCTAGCTGCCCACCTTGCGCCTTAATCTCAGCTTCAACTGCTGCGCGACCCTCGGCGCTGAGTCCTTGCACAACGAGGGATTCTGCATCTTTTTCTTCGACGAGATCGTCGACCCGTCCCTCACGCACGAGCTTTCCGCGGTGGAGAATCGCTACGCGGTCGCAAAGCCCTTCAATTTGTGCGAGCAAATGAGAAGACAATAAGATAGTTTTACCACGGCGTTTAAGCTCGCGGACAATCTCTGCGATTGCCGCCGAACCAAGTGGGTCAACTCCAGCAGTAGGTTCGTCCAGTATAACAAGTTGGGGATCATGCACCAAGGATTGTGCGAGTCCAATACGTTGGAGCATACCTTTCGAGTAGGTGCCAACCCGACGGTCGGCAGCCTCGGTCATCCCGACGAGCTCAATCACTGAGTCAACCGCCGCATCGATTTCCACCCGCGGCACCATACAAATACGTGCGTAGTAGCGCACGAGTTCGCGCCCTGTAAGATAACGATAAAAGTAAGGTGCCTCGGGCAAGAAACCAACACTACGGCGGGCATCGACTAATTTGCTTGGCCTGCCATAAATCTCGCAAGTGCCCGTCGAGGCTTCAAGCAGACCTAATATAATTTTAATCGTCGTGCTCTTACCGGAGCCATTAGGTCCGAGCAGTCCGAAAATCTCGTTATCGCCCACTTCAAGACAGAGATCATCGACAGCGCGCAACTTCATGCCGCGCATGCCGACAGCGAAATCTTTGGTTAAATTTTGGATGCGAATTGCGGGGGTAGACATTGTGCGATTATTGTTCTATACGGAAATTTTGGCAAGTGCGGTCGCCGTTGTCTGTTTTGATTTCACCCTCTTTGATGTAGTTTTTCAACTCAGACTCCACTTCGGCCTGAAAGGCGACCACTTCAGCCTCTTCTCCTTCGGCGTAAAGATGCACTCTACCGTCGACCATGTTCTGGACATAGCCTGTCACATCAAAGCCCTTAGCCACGCCCACCGTCTGGTAACGAAAACCTACGCCTTGCACATGGCCTTCAAACCAGCAGTTCATCTGAAAAACACGATTATCCATAATAAACAAAAGTTTATAGATTCCTGGTAGTTGCAAGTGCATTAGAGCCTTGTGTCAGTGCTTTTTAGGCGCAGTCATATCTGTTCGCACATGCCAGACGCCTCTTTAGATCGTACCGAACCAACACTCATCGATATCATATTGCCACTTGAGCAATCTGAGGATATTGAGGCGCAAAAAGCTGCCGTTGCCGCAAAACTAAATACAAAGATCTCGCAGATAGTCGAACTGCGCCTACGCAAACACTCTATCGACGCACGCCAGCGCACGATTAAGGTGCAATTGCGCTTTGAAGTTGGGGTCGGCGAATCACTCACGCCAGAACCTGAACTGCACCCAAAATACCCAACGGCATCATCCGATGCAAAGAAAGTTATCATCGTCGGCTGTGGTCCCGCGGGGCTGTTTGCCGCTTTGCGTTGTCTGGAGCTTGGGCTGAAACCAATAATCCTCGAACGTGGTAAAGACGCCTCTGCCCGTCGATTTGATCTAGGTCCAATCCTGAAAGAAGGTCGGGTGATCGAAGACTCCAACTATTGCTTCGGCGAAGGTGGCGCGGGTACTTTTTCCGACGGCAAGCTCTACACCCGTGCTACGAAGCGTGGCCCTGTCCGGACAATCTATGAAACGCTCGTCGCCCACGGTGCACCCGAACGCATCCTAATCGATGCACACCCCCACATTGGTTCAAACCTCTTACCAAAGGTCGTCATGGCGATGCGCGAATCGATCCGTAGCGCGGGCGGCGAAGTGTATTTCGGTACAAAGGTAGAATCATTCATCATCCATGAGAGAAAAATGGCTGGCGTGCGCACCACTGATGGTCGTGAGTTTTTGAGTGGCCAAGTCATTCTCGCTACTGGTCATTCAGCGCGCGACATTTACGAGCAACTACACGCACAAAAGGTGGAACTAGAGCAGACACCGTTCGCAGTCGGCGTACGGATCGAACACCCGCAAGCACAGATCGACAGCCTTCAATACCACACGTCGCAAGGGCAGGAGCGCCCCGCGCTATTGCCCGCAGCTAGCTATCGACTCGCTACGAAGATCGACAACCGCGGCGTCCACTCGTTCTGTATGTGCCCGGGTGGCTTTATCGTGCCGGCGGCTACGGAGAACGACGAGGTGGTCGTTAACGGCATGAGCCTCGCACGGCGTGACTCCCCTTTTGCCAATAGCGGGATGGTCGTCACGGTAGAGCCAGAAGATACCGCTCCATTCGTCTCGGAACACGGCGTCCTAGCAGGCATCGCCTTTCAAAAATCGCTCGAACGCGCCGCCAAGCAGCACGGCGGCGGCGGTCAAGTCGCGCCAGGTCAACGAGTCACAGATTTTCTCGCGGGCAAAGACTCTACGGATCTCCCGAAGACCAGTTAC
>Ga0302131_1001433_pt1 | contig 12955 bp, 9 predicted proteins | sample CB9_20m_MG_FD_203105 | JGI IMG/M metagenome (GOLD analysis project Ga0302131, IMG submission 203105) | Marine microbial communities from Western Arctic Ocean, Canada - CB9_20m | ecosystem: Environmental > Aquatic > Marine > Oceanic | place: Canada: Western Arctic Ocean | collected 2017-09-19
TACCTCTCGTATTGTAGAGGAAGCAGCACGTCTCAAAGGTTTGCGCGTGATTGATGATAGTGACGGTGGCAGGGGCCACCGGGAAGGAAAAGACAGCTAGATGAGCGATAGTGACGGCAAAAAGACATTGGGTCTCCGCGGAGGTGCCCGCCCGGGCAACGTAAAGCAAAGCTTTAGTCACGGGCGGACTAAAAGCGTCGTGGTAGAAACCAAGCGCAAACGCGTTGTGGTGCCGAAATCGACGGTCAGCAAATCTGCTGGGGGGTCTTCACCTGCGGCAGCATCTATAAAGCGGCCAGCCGGTATCAGCGATGTGGAAATGGAACGTCGCCTCAAGGCTGTTCAGGCCGCAAGAGCCCGTGAGGTTGAAGACGCTGCAAAAAGAGCAGCCGCAGAACTCGCAAGCGAAGAGGACCGCAAACGTCGCCGGGCCGAGATGGAGGCCCAAGAAGCCGAACGCCGCGAAGTTCAGGAACTGGCAAAGAAAAAAGCCGACGAATCCGAGGCTCTGCGCAAAGCTGCTGAAGACGCCGCCAAACAAGCCGCTGAAAGCGCCGACACCGCAGCGCCACAGCCAGCCGCCACAAAAGTGGCCGCCAAAGTCGTGCCAACCAAAGCCGCTCCAACGCCGATTCGCAAAAAAGAGCGCGAGGCGGATAACCGCGACAAAAATCGCAACAAAGGCGGCGATGACAACCGTCGGTCAGGCAAACTGACGCTAAACCAAGCACTCTCGGGTGGCGAAGGCGGCCGGCAAAAATCTATGGCGGCGATGAAGCGCAAGCAAGAACGCGCCCGCCTCAAGGCTTTGGGCCAGAATATGGAGCGGGAAAAGATTGTCCGCGACGTACAGCTGCCAGAGGCCATTATCGTATCCGAGTTGGCAAACCGGATGGCCGAGCGGGTGGGCGATGTTGTCAAATCCCTGATGCAAATGGGTATGATGGTAACGCAAAACCAATCTATCGACGCCGATACTGCGGAACTAATCATTCAAGAGTTTGGTCATAAAGTTGTCCGTGTGTCTGATGCTGATGTGGAGGATGTGATCAACGAGATCGTCGACGCCGACGAAACCTTGATCTCTCGACCACCGGTAATCACCATCATGGGCCACGTTGACCACGGCAAGACTTCGTTGCTGGACGCGATTCGCGATGCCAAGGTTGTCGCTGGCGAAGCAGGGGGCATCACGCAACACATTGGCGCCTATCAGGTCAAGACTGCAGGCGGCACCGTGTTGAGCTTTCTCGACACGCCCGGTCACGCCGCCTTTACCTCGATGCGGTCACGCGGAGCGCAGGTCACCGATATTGTGATTTTGGTCGTTGCTGCCGATGATGCCGTTATGCCGCAGACAGTTGAGGCCATCAACCATGCCAAAGCGGCAGGAGTGCCGATGATTGTGGCCATCAACAAGATGGATAAGCCGGATGCAACCCCCGACAAAGTTAGAACGGATCTGTTGCAGCATGAGGTGATCGTTGAGAAAATGTCCGGTGAAGTGCAGGATGTCGAAGTGTCGGCCATCACTGGCCTGGGACTAGACGAATTACTGGAATCGATCGCGCTGCAAGCCGAAATTTTGGAACTGAAAGCCAACCCTGACCGCGCCGCTCAAGGCGCCGTGATCGAGGCGCAACTTGACGTTGGTCGTGGCCCGGTTGCCACAGTTTTGGTTCAAAAAGGCACTTTGAAACAAGGTGATATATTCGTGGTTGGCGAACAATGGGGCCGTGTACGCGCCTTGATTGACGACAAGGGCGACCGGATTAAGACCGCTGGTCCATCCGTGCCGGTCGAAGTTCTGGGTCTGAACGGCACCCCCGAGGCCGGCGATGTTCTGAACGTTGTCGACACCGAGGCACAAGCCCGCGAGATTGCCGAATACCGTGCAAACGCTGCAAAAGACAAACGTGCAGCAGCTGGTGCGGCCACCACGCTTGAGCAACTGATGACTAAGGCCAAGCAAGACGAAAATCTCAGCGAGCTGCCAATTTTGGTGAAAGCCGACGTGCAGGGATCTGCAGAGGCCATCGTTCAGGCGATGGAAAAAATTGGTAATGATGAGGTGCGCGTTCGGGTGCTTCATTCGGGTGTGGGCGCAATCACCGAAAGTGATATTGGCCTGGCAGAAGCGTCTGGCGCACCGGTGATGGGCTTTAACGTCCGGGCCAACGCCTCGGCGCGCAACTCGGCCAATCAAAAAGGTGTTGAGATACGCTACTATTCGGTGATTTACGATCTGGTCGATGACGTCAAAGCCGCCGCAAGTGGCTTGCTCAGCGCAGAAATTCGCGAGAATTTCATTGGCTACTCAAAGATCAAAGAAGTGTTCAAAGTCTCGGGTATTGGCAAGGTTGCAGGTTGCCTTGTCACCGAAGGCATTGCGCGTCGCTCGGCTGGTGTGCGGCTGCTGCGTGACAATGTGGTGATCCACGAGGGAACACTGAAAACGCTGAAACGCTTCAAGGACGAAGTGCCAGAAGTGCAATCCGGTCAGGAATGCGGCATGGCGTTTGAAAACTATGAAGATATCCGCGCCGATGATGTCATCGAAATCTTTGAACGCGAAGAAGTGGTGCGCAACCTCGATTAAGCTCGGGCCGGCACCGGCGTCACAGATTTTAAAAGCGCGCGAGGGTTCTCGGGCGCTTTTATCTTTTGTGGTTGCAAAAATGCGCGTCTAAAGCCAATCCCGCAATATCGGGATCAGGGGGATATCCGCCGCAGGCATCGGATATGACGATAAAGCTTTGGCGTGGGACCACGCCAAAACCTGCCCTTCGCGCCCGCGTGGGATGCCTTCCCACTTGCGGCAGGCAAACAGTGGCATCAGCAAATGAAACTCTTCATAGCTGTGCGAGGCAAACGTCAAAGGCGCCAAGCAAGATGCCCAGGTATCAATGCCCAATTCCTCTTGCAATTCACGGATGAGAGCCACTTCAGGGGTCTCGCCCGGCTCGACTTTGCCGCCGGGAAACTCCCATAATCCGGCCATCGACTTTCCTGCGGGACGCTGTGCCAGTAACACCCGGCCATCACGGTCGATCAGCGCTACGGCCGATACCAACACCGTCTTCATGATCTGTAGTCTGCATTAATCGCGATGTACCCGTGTGTCAGATCACAGGTCCAGACGGTTGAGGTATGCACCCCCAACCCCAAATCCACCACGATCCGCAAGTTGCTGCCTTTCATATAGGCCGCTGCCTCATCTTCACGATAGCTTGGCGCAACCCAGCCGTTTTCTGCCACCAGAATGTCCCCAAAGCGGATCGTCAATAAATCACGATCCGCCGCCGCACCAGATTTGCCAATCGCCATGACCACCCGGCCCCAGTTCGGATCCTCGCCGGCAATCGCAGTTTTTACGAGGGGTGAATTGGCGATAGACAACCCATGGGTGCGCGCATCTTTAACGCTTTCCGCGCCCCGCACCTCGATTTCGATAAATTTGCTAGCGCCCTCGCCGTCGCGCACCACCTGATGCGCCAAATCCAGCATTACCCTATGCAAGGCGTCACGAAACACCCCATGGCTTTGTGTCACCTGCACCTGCGACGCGCCGGTGGCCGCCACCAAAAGAGTGTCTGACGTCGAGGTATCGCTGTCAACGGTGATGCAATTAAAAGTCACATCAGACAGCTGTTCCACCATAGCTTGCAGCGCATTTTGATCCACTGCAGCATCGGTGAAAATATATGCCAGCATCGTCGCCATATCGGGAGAAATCATCCCTGATCCTTTGGCAATGCCCGCAATTCGCACTGTTTTACCATCGATTTCGATCTCGGCACAGGCGCCTTTGGCAAAGGTATCAGTGGTCATAATCGCAGCCGCAGCCGATTTAATCGCGCCCAAATCAAGCCGATGTTTCAGATCAGGCAAGCAATCGACGATACGATGATAAGCCAGCAGTTCACCAATCACCCCAGTCGATGACGAGAACACCCGCTTGGGATCAAGCCCAAGCATGTCGGCCACAGCGGTGGTGACCGCCTCGGTCGCCACCACGCCCTCACGTCCAGTAAAGGCATTTGCATTCCCAGAATTGACCACAATCGCCGCACCACCATCTGCGGGTAGGCCAATTTTAGTCTGACAATCCAAGACCGGTGCAGCGCGCGTTGCAGAGCCGGTAAACACCCCCGCAACCGCACTGCCTGGGGCCAGCAGCGCCAGCATAACGTCCTCGCGCCCGCGATAGCGCACGCCGGCAGCCGCTGTGGCAAAACGCACCCCGTCAATAACCGGAAGCTCGGGGAACCGCGCCGGAGCAAGCGGCGAAGGCGTCATATCAGCAGCCACCCGCGATCAATCCAGCAGGGCTTGATTGAGCAGTAGCTCAGGATCAATCTGGCCATCTTCAACCCGGGTCACCTGCGCCTCCGCTACAAGACCTTGAATATGTGCCTCAGTCTTAGTTTGCCGCAACCGCAGCTCGATTTCCCCGCGCACCTCTGGCAGCGTTGGGGCCGCCATCGCACGGCTGTCATTGAGCTTGATCACATGCCAGCCAAACTGGGTCTGTATGGGCGCTGAGACCGCCCCAACATCGAGCGCTTTCACCGCCTGCTCAAACTCGGGCACCATCATCCCTGCACCAAACCAGCCAAGTTGGCCACCGTTCGGACCCGATGGACCCGTCGATTTTTCTTTTGCCAGTTCGGCAAAATCTGCGCCACTCTCGAGAGCCGCGGTCAGCGCCAAGGCACTCTCTTCGGCTTCAACCAGTATATGAGACGCGTTATATTCAGCGCCACTTTCCGCAGTAGCATACTCAGACTGATAAATCTGCTCTATATCATTTTCGCTGATCTCTTTGGCCATCACCTTATCGATCGCTGAGCCAGCCAACAACATACGTCGCTGGTTTTCCAGCTCTAATTTGGTCCGCACGGTCACTTCGCCAGAGGTCGATTGTGCCAGCAGTACCTGTTGCACCAATTGGTCCAACAGGCCTTTGAACAGCATTTCCGCTGGATAGTTACTGTACTGCTCAGGCAGGGCCTGGCGAGCAAGAATCATATGACCCAAGGTTATCTCTGTGCCATTCACCGTCGCAACTATGGTATTTGCATCAGCACTGTCATCAGCCGCAACAGGGAGAGCCAAACTCAAAGAGACAGCCAGTATGGACAGTTTAGTGAGACGTTTTAACAATGTTTCTTCCTTCATATGTGGCCGCAGGGTCTGGCGGCGTTGACACAGCTTTTGACGCAGCTTACATCGCTCTATGGTAGTTACCACAGCAATCGGGTGTAACCCTATTGGGTGTTGTCCGGGCGGGCAAGTGAATGCGACGTAAAGTTGCAGCAAAAAAGGAAATGATCGACCATGTTAGGTATCGGCACTCTTGCGAAAAAAGTCTTTGGCACACCCAATGACCGGAAAATAAAAGCGACCCGGCCACTGGTCGATACGATTACGGCGCTCGAACCCGAATACGAAAAACTGTCGGATGAAGGATTGGTTGAAAAAACCCGCAGCCTGCAACAGCGGGCACAGGCCGGAGAAACGCTGGAAGCTCTGTTACCAGAAGCCTTTGCCAATTGCCGTGAGGCTGCCAGGCGGGCCTTGGGCTTGCGCGCCTTTGACGTGCAGTTGATGGGGGGTATTTTCCTGCATGAAGGCAATATTTCTGAAATGAAAACCGGCGAAGGTAAAACCCTTGTGGCAACCTTTCCTGCCTATCTCAATGCGCTGACCGGAAAAGGCGTTCATATCGTCACGGTCAACGATTATCTCGCACGTCGCGACAGCGAGTGGATGGGCAAGGTCTATAGCGCCCTTGGCATGACCACGGGCGTGGTCTATCCACAACAGCCCGAAGCTGAGAAACACGATGCCTATCGCTGTGACATCACCTATGCCACCAACAACGAGCTGGGATTTGATTATCTGCGCGATAATATGAAATCTGAACTCAGTGAAATATATCAGCGCAATCATAATTTTGCTGTGGTTGATGAGGTTGACAGTATTCTGGTCGACGAAGCGCGTACCCCGCTAATCATTTCCGGCCCATCACAAGATCGCTCAGAGCTTTATATTGCGATCAACAAACTCATTCCCGATTTGGAAGAGACACATTTTGCGCTGGATGAAAAAACCCGCAACGTGACCTATACCGATGAGGGCAATGACTTTCTCGAAGAACTGTTGAAAACCCACGATCTGTTGCCTGAGGGACAATCACTATATGATCCCGAAAGCACAACCATTGTGCATCATGTCAATCAAGGTCTGCGGGCCCACAAGCTGTTTACCTGTGACAAAGATTATATCGTGCGCAACGGCGAGGTTGTTTTGATCGACGAATTTACCGGTCGTATGATGTCGGGTCGCCGGCTTTCAGACGGATTGCACCAAGCGATTGAAGCCAAAGAGGGCTGCCCAATTCAGGCCGAAAATATCACGCTGGCCAGCGTGACTTTCCAAAACTATTTCCGGCTTTACAACCGGCTCTCGGGCATGACGGGAACCGCATTGACCGAAGCCGAGGAATTCGCGGAAATTTACGGGCTGGGCGTAATCGAAGTCCCCACCAACCAGCCAATTGCGCGCATCGACGAAGATGACCGTGTCTACCGCACTGCGACAGAGAAAAACCAAGCGATCGTTGACGAAATTAAAATCGCCAACGGCAAAGGCCAGCCGGTTCTCGTCGGCACCACCTCTATCGAAAAATCCGAATTTCTCAGTGAGATGCTGAAAAAAGAAAACCTTGAGCACAATGTCCTGAATGCCCGCCAACATGAACAAGAGGCGGAAATAATCGGGGACGCTGGCAAACTCAGCGCGATCACTATCGCAACCAATATGGCGGGGCGTGGGACAGATATCCAATTGGGCGGCAATGTCGAAATGAAAGTGCAGGCCGCTCTTTCCAAAGATGAAAGAGCAGACCCAGACATCTTACGGGCCTTGATCGAATCCACCCATTCCAAAGAAAAGGAAAAAGTACTGGAAGCAGGCGGCCTTTTCGTGTTGGCCACCGAGCGCCACGAGAGCCGTCGCATCGACAATCAGCTGCGCGGCCGCTCGGGGCGACAAGGCGATCCAGGGAAATCTTCGTTCTTTCTCAGTTTAGAAGACGACCTGATGCGAATCTTTGGCTCAGCGAAACTGGATAAAGTTCTGTCTACTTTAGGTATGAAAGACGGAGAGGCGATCATCCACCCATGGGTCAATAAATCTTTGGCCCGCGCCCAAGCCAAGGTCGAGGGTCGCAACTTTGACATTCGCAAACAGCTGTTAAAATTTGACGATGTGATGAACGACCAGCGCAAGGTGATCTTTACCCAACGGCGCGATGTCATGGAAGCCAACGACTTGGCCGAGATCATAAAAGACATGCGTTATCAAGTGATAGACGATCTGATTGAAACACATATGCCGCCAAAATCTTATGCCGATCAATGGGATACCGAGGGCCTCTATGCTGCCTGCCTTGAACATCTCGGAGTGGATATGCCGGTGATCGACTGGGGCAATGAAGAGGGCGTTGATGATGAGGTAATGCGCGAACGCCTCAGCAATGCGGTGGATGAGGCCATGGCCAAAAAAGCCATTGCCTTTGGCCCCGACACCATGCGCCAGATCGAGAAACAGATCTTGCTGCAGACAATTGATGGAAAATGGCGGGAGCACCTGCTCACGCTGGAACATCTGCGCTCTGTGGTCGGGTTCCGCGGTTACGCACAGCGCGACCCCCTTAACGAATATAAAAACGAATCGTTTCAACTGTTCGAATCGATGCTGGATTCACTGCGCAACGAAGTGACCCAGAAACTGGCACAAATTCGCCCGATGACAGGAGAAGAACAGCGCGCCATTGCCGAGCAGATGGCGGCACAACAGGCCGCCCTAAAACAGGCGTCTCAGACTGCCTCAGAGGCAGCTCCAGCAGCAGTCTTTGATGAAACCGACCCCTCGACTTGGGGGAATCCCGGACGCAATGAACCCTGTCCCTGTGGGTCGGGAAAGAAATTCAAGCACTGTCATGGCCAGATTTAGTCGTGACGTCAGCCCACACGCGCATGTTCTGACATAAACGGTACGGGGGGGGGTGGTAAAATTATGCTTGTCTTTGATTGAAGATGTGCGATTTTACAAATCACGTACTGTGACCCTGCAGTCACCTATAGGATAAATATATTGGGCAAACCCGGCTCTTTGGCTCTTGCTGCTATCGTGATGATGTCCTGTGTGGTGTGGGCACGGATCCTGCCAGCTCAGCAAGCGGTGTCAGACACAGAAACGATAGCCACAGAAACGATAGCCACAGAAACGATAGCCACAGAAACGATAGGCCCTGAAACGATAGACCCGGCCACCGACTGCAGTATTACCATGACGGCAAAAGCCGAACTACTGGCAATGGCAGCCCTGACCATCACTGCAGGTTGCCTGCCAGATGAACAGATCGTCTTACACCACAGTGGGCTGATGTTCAGCCATAAAACTAACGCTGCGGGCGTGGCTAAAATGACGGTTCCAGCGCTAACCAAAAAAGCAATTTTCGTCGCAACATTCGACAATGGTGATGGCGCGCTGACAATGATAAACGTACCAGATGCAGGGCAATTCCAACGGGTTTCACTGCAATGGCAAGGCGCAAAAGGGCTGCAGCTGCACGCATATAAAGACGGTGCAACCCATGGAGCAGACGGCCATCTATCTCTTCAGACGGCCCCTCTTGATCCCGACAGCACCGAGATGGCAGGCCCTTTTTTCACAGACCACGGCATTACCGCGGTCCCAGACGGGTTTCATGCCGAGATTGCGTCTTTTCCTGTGGATCTAAGCGGCAAGTCACAACCGATCAAACTGGGCGTCGAAGTCGAAATAACGGATGAAAACTGAGGCGGGTGAACTTTTGTATCACAGCGCCGACACACACTCCAAGGGTCAACAACTGACGCTTTATTTGCCAAAATGTGACGCTATCGGTGATTTCATTGTCATGAACGCCATTCTTGATAACTTTCAAACGCCCAAAGAATAACAGGCTATGCAGACACTCAGACGGTTTTTTTCTGCGGTGATAAGCGCCAGCCTTATTCTCTTGAACTTGGCCGCTGCAGGTCAGGCGCAAGATGTAATGCTGAAATCGCGCGACGGTGCGATCGAATTGTCGGGCACACTGCTAGGTTTCAACGGCGAATTCTATCGCGTTGAAACCGTTTACGGGGAGCTGACGGTCGATGGATCAGGCGTGACCTGCGATGGGCCTGGCTGCCCCAGCCTTACCGATTATATTGCCCAAGTCCGCCTGTCAGGCGCTCGTGAACTTGGGCTGGTGTTGATACCGGCACTGCTGGAGGCTTTTGCAGCACAAAACCATTTATTAGCCGTGCTTGAGCCCATCGACGACAGCCGTTTTACCTATGTACTCAAAGATCAGCGCAGCGATAAAATCCAAGCAGAATTTCATTTTCAGCTCAGCACCGCCGAAGAAGGATTTGCAGATCTGATCGCTGACAATGCCGAAATATCCATGTCAACGCGTGAAATTCGAGCTGCAGAAAAGCACCGACTTGAAGAGGGCCAACCGCATGATCTGCCCTACAGGCGGGAACATGTTTTGGCGCTGGACGCACTGGTCCCGGTCACAATACCAGATCACCCAGTGCGCCAGATATCACTTAAAAATCTGGCTTTGGTGTTTGGCGGCAAGATCACCAATTGGCGGGATCTGGGCGGACCCAATGCGCCGATCGCGCTGTATCTGCGCAGTCACGCATCCGGTACAAGCCAGTCGGTGACAGATCGCATTCTACAACCTGCGGATCAAGATATCACAGACGCCGTCACCCGTATTGCCGACGGTAAAGACCTTGATCTACGGGTCAGCCGTGACCCGCTGGCGCTGGCGCTAATGACCCATAGTTATATACGGTTTTCCCACCCCATGCAGATTTCTGGCGATTGCGGCGTCTCATTGGGTGCAGACCCACGCATGATCAAGACCCAAGATTATCCAATAACGACGCCGATATTTCTGTATATGGCCATGCACCGATTGCCAAAAATTGCCCGCGAATTTCTCGCCTATACCAGCACTGATTCTGCGCAGGCCGTGATCGAACGCGCCGGTTTCATCAATCAAAATCTCGAGGAAATTCCGTTGAACCAGCAGGGTGATCGACTGGTTCAGGCGGTCTCTGTCGCCGGAACGGGTTCCGTAGAAAAGGCCATGGATCTGGACGCAAGTAAACCCAGTACACAGAACACAGGAACGACCTTAAAAGATTTACAAAACATGTTGAATTTTTTGGCGCCACTAAGGCGTGTCACCATGTCGTTTCGGTTTTTGTCTGGTTCCAGCCAGCTTGACGCCCAGTCGCGCGCAAATATACACCGCCTTGCCATGGTTCTGGAAAGCGGAGCCTATGATGGGCGTCAACTGGCGTTTGTAGGTTTTAGTGACGGCTTGGGTCCAGCATCACGCAACCTTGAAATTGCCCAAAAGCGTGCCGAGACAATACGCGACGCAGTTCTCAAAATTGCTGAAGCTGTCAATTTAGACCGTATCAATATCACAACAACGGCGTTCGGTGAAGCGATGCCAATGGCCTGCGACGACACTGAATGGGGACGAGATGTGAACCGCCGGGTCGAAATCTGGGTGCGGTAAACTAGTCACAGCAAATGGCTGGCGCGAAAACTCAATTCGGCTGATTTGCCGATAATCAGATGATCATGCACCGTGAGACCTAACGCCTCTGCTGCCGATTGTATTTGCTGGGTCATTACGATATCAGATTTTGACGGGGCGGGATCCCCCGAGGGATGATTGTGAACAAGAATAAAGGCGGCCGCATTCAGCTCAAGCGCCCGCTTAACAACTTCGCGCGGATAGACCGGCACATGGTCAATCGTGCCTCTAGCCTGAAGTTCGTCGGCGATCAGCACATTTTTAATGTCGAGATACAGCACCCGGAATTGTTCGGTTTCGCGATGGGCCATAGTGGTTCTGCAATAGGCGACCAACGCATCCCAGCCGCTGACCACGGGGCGTCTTATTACTTTAGACTGCGACAGCCGGTGGGCGGCCGCCTCAACTATTTTCAGTTCGCAGATCACCGCATCACCGACCCCTGTCACCTCTGACAATTGCGGCGTCCCCGCAGAAAGAACGTGATTGAAATCTCCGAACCTCTCAAGCAGTTGCCGGGCCAAGGGTTTGACGTCTTGACGGGGAATAGCCCGAAACAACACAAGCTCTAACAACTCATAATCGGGTAACGCCACAGCGCCCCCTTGCAAAAAGCGTTGTCGCAAACGCTTGCGATGATCCCGAATATAGGATGGCTGGCGCGCGGGTGCTTGGGTTTTGGGGACCGCGGCACCCGCAGCTGCAAAGAGCGGCAGTGTCTGTGGTTCAGCCATATCAGAATCGGGTATCATATCCTGTACGATCCCCGAATACCCTAAACCAAAGGTTAATTTTGTTTAACTCTTCATCCCGTCCCAAAAGGATTTAACCGACGAGAAGAAGCTTTTGCCTTCGGGGTTGTTGTCCTCTGACAAATCCTCAAACTCTTTCAAAATTTCCTTTTGGCGAGCAGTCAGGTTAACGGGCGTCTCGACGGCCATTTCGATAAACATATCGCCTGTCTGTCCACCACGCAGCGCAGGCATACCCTTGCCGCGCAAGCGCATTTGCCGACCAGATTGGCTGCCGGCCGGGATTTTTACCCGGCTGCGACCACCGTCAATCGTTGGCACCTCGATATCACCACCAAGCGCCGCACGCGACATTGCGACGGGAACTCGACAGTGCAGGTTGGTGCCGTCGCGGTCGAACAGGCGATGCTCGGTCACCTCTATAAAGATATACAGATCACCCTTTGCGCCACCGCGCATGCCGGCCTCACCTTCGCCAGACAGACGAATGCGGGTTCCCGTTTCAACACCCGGCGGAATATTGACCGATAGCGCCCGATCTTTTTTAACCCGTCCCTGACCACTACACACGTTACAGGGGTTTTTGACAATCTGACCCATGCCAGAACACGTCGGACAGGTGCGTTCGACCGTAAAAAACCCTTGCTGAGCCCGCACCTTACCCATTCCAGAGCAGGTGGGACAGGTGCTGGGCTCTGAGCCGCCTTCGGCGCCCGTTCCATCACAGCTGCCACAGGCAGCAGACGTCGGCAAATTCAAAGTTTTATGTAATCCGGAATGGGCTTCGGCCAATGTCACCTTGAGGTTATATCGCAAATCTGAGCCACGCGCGTTGCGCTGCCGGCCCCCGCCACGACCACCCCCGCCCCCGCCCATGAAGTCGCCGAACAAGTCATCAAATACATCGCCAAAGGCATTGGCGAAGTCACCCTGATTACCGCCACCAAAGCCGCCGCCTGGCCGCCCGCCACCGCCTTCGAAAGCGGCGTGGCCAAATCGGTCATAAGCTGCCTTTTTTTCGGCATCTTTAAGCACTTCGTAGGCCGCATTGGCCTCTTTGAACTGCCCTTCAGCATTTGGATTGCCAGAATTCCGGTCGGGGTGCAGTTCTCTAGCTTTGCTTCGGTATGCTTTTTTGATCTCGTCTGCAGAGGACCCTTTGGCCACACCCAGCACCTCGTAAAAGTCACGTTTAGCCATTTTACTCCCCTTTACCAGAACGACATACACCAGCCCACAAAGCGAGCTGGTGTCACAAGCTCTGTCCGATCTTTAAGAGCGTTTATTGGTATCGATGTCTTCAAAGTCGGCATCCAAGATATCATCTTCACCTGGTGTCCGCTCATCAGCAGCGACGGGACCGTCGTCGCCACCGTCTTGACCCGATTTATAAATCGCCTCGCCCAGCTTCATCGCAGCCTCAGTGACATTCTGAATACCCGATTTGATTTTATCGGTATTGTCAGTTTCCAGATCATCTTTCAGCGCTGCAATCGCTAACTCGATCGCCTCAATCGTCGTTGGATCAACCTTATCG
>Ga0302131_1001443_pt1 | contig 12861 bp, 17 predicted proteins | sample CB9_20m_MG_FD_203105 | JGI IMG/M metagenome (GOLD analysis project Ga0302131, IMG submission 203105) | Marine microbial communities from Western Arctic Ocean, Canada - CB9_20m | ecosystem: Environmental > Aquatic > Marine > Oceanic | place: Canada: Western Arctic Ocean | collected 2017-09-19
AAAATGCCGATTATTTTTTTAGAGTTGGAATTAAATGATAATCACAATGCCCAGCTAAATGAGTAAAATAATTTGTATCATAAAATTCTTGTAATATTAATGGTTGTTTTTTCATGATATTAAAATAATACTTATTGTTTGACCATAAAGCATTCCATTTCATATCCATAAAATAATGCATATTATTTTTTGTAATTTTTTAATGATTTTAAATCTGAAACAGGTTAAAATTAAATTGTGTTTTAAATGATTTATTGTTTTTAACTTTATTAACCTGATTAACAGTATAATGTTTAATGATACTGTTTAATGTTGTAGTAGAGAATAAAAATAGAGCAGCGGAAAATACAATTCGTTTATCCATTTCAGATAATTTAGTTTTAGTGTAAGGATTGAACCGGATGATTAAAAATAAGCTAACTATTGTTTTAAGAAATAAATTAATTTCATCCGTGTATTTAGATGGTATAGAAAATATACCCAAAAATGTAATCAAATATAAAAACATATTTATACGTAATAGAGTTATATATGTTTTTTGAAATGAATTGTTTTTACCCATTATATATTGTAATGATTTAAAATTATTATTAGAATATAGGTTAATGATGACTAAATTCAAATCCTTACTAATAATACTTATTTTTATACCTATTAATGGGCTATTAGTATCATTAAAATATGTAGGAACTGATGCAAATAACCGATTACTTAAGTATGGTAATCATTTAGATTTAGATAAAAATATTATAAAAAGATTAAGCAAGGGATTTAAGGATGATGAAATAAATAAAAGAACAGAATTAGAATATTTATTAAGCAAAGATATAGAATATGATGGTTTAGTATTTAAAAAGGGTTCAATAGAACATGAATTATTAACATCAACAAGATTGGCATATACAGATGAATACAATAAACAATTAATGCTGTATGAATATGAAAATAAGATATATAAATACAAGTCATTTGATATAAAGAGTTTAAGTAATAATCCAGTAATAATGAATGGTAAATGTGCGTTTATAGGATTTTATGATGAAGGAATATTTAAGCCATATTATTCATTTGTAATACAAAAACCGGATATTAGACAATTAGTTATAAGGGATATACCAATGAAACTGTCTTTATTAAATGAACGTTGGCTATATTTAGAATATCTTTTAAATCTTGAGTAATATATATATATGTATAATCTAAATACGAAGGACGATCCCCCTCCCCCTAATCCAACCTTAGAAAGTACGATGGGAGAAGTTACGAGATTAGAGAGCGAAATGAATCTCAGAGAGGAGTCGCGCACTCCTCGTCATACTCAAGAAGAAGCTGATAAAATATTCTACAACTTATTGAAAAACCTACAAAGACCGACCATAAAAGAAAAAGCCATTATTAGAGAATATTCTAAACATGAGATAGGAAGATTGGAACGTGCGATTCGCGAAGCTGGCAAAGGAACTAAATCTAAAAGAGTAAAAAAAAAATTAAGAAAAAGACCTAAGGTAACTAAAAAAAGAAAAGGTAAAATATCTAAAAAGAAAAAACTAGGTAAAAAGTTAAGATCAGTAAGTAATCGTACCAAAACACCATTTTTAAAAAGAGTAACTAAAACCATACCCAAAGAGGTAATGACACCAATAAATACTAGAGCAATAACATATAAAGCATAGGGATCATCGCCAAAAATATTTAGTATAAAGATATATAATACATCGGTGCCAATAAAAGTATATATATTGTAAATATATATTAAAAAAGAAATGAATAGTTATATTAATGATTGAAAATGATAGAGAAAAAAGAGTTAAGCGTAGAGAAGCTATTAAAAGATTAAGTTTATTATATAAAGGATTAACTTTAGAAGAGTTAGAAGCGACCGAAAATGATAGAGGTATAATTCAAAAATCTTTTAAAACCAGATTCCAGAAAGGAAAAATAGAAAGAGTAAATTACAAAATATAAATATAAATAAAGTTTATATTTATATGATTAAAGAAGAATATATGGAACAAGGTATAACATATATAGATGTAATGCGTGAATGTAGAGGTTGTAACCGTTATTTAATAGTTAAAATAGATAACAAAAGTACAAGAGAAAGTTATAGATGTGAAGAATGTAATAAAAATTACGGTTGGTTTAAAATTATTTACAATATGTTTTTTTAGTAGAATACTATATATATATATATATATGGATAATTTTATGGATGTATTAATAGCAGTATTAACAACAAGTGTATTTATATTTTCGGGATTACATAAATTATCAACATTTAAATCTTCATCAAAATTATTAAGATCAAAAATAAATGTAGGTTTACCCAAATTATTTTATGATGGATTATTATTTTTAGTAATCTTAATGGAGGTTTTATTTCCAGTAATGATAGTATTTATTAGTTATCAATGTTGTTTTAATGATAATATAGGAAGGATTTTATGTTATGGATTAATTTTTACAGTTATAATATCAACAATTACAAATTATGTTCCAAATAAAGGTGGAAGAATGTATTTATTAAAAAATATGGCAATAATAGGAGGTTTATTAGGTATGTCAGAAATATTTAATACGATATTAGAAGAATATAATGAGGAGGATGAGGAAGAGGATGAGGATGAGTTATAAATCAACAGTATTATATTCAATAGAGGAAATAATAATATTTATACGACGTTTAATGTCTTTAAGTTCAGCTAATATATCATTTTGTTGAATAGTAAAATCATTAGGTGTCTCCAAGAAGGATACTTTTTTAGTGATATCAATAGATTCAGAAATTGTGGGTACAGAAACAGTGGGTACAGTTATCTTAAGTTTATTTACAAATGTATCAGTTATACTTATATTATTAGATATATTTTGTGAATATTTTGGTATAGTAGTGGGATCTGGAAAAACAACATCAAGATTACGAGACAGTTTTAATTTTTCTAATTTTTCTAATTGTTGAGATATATCTATAGGTTTATCTTGAATATTATCAGACAATTCAATTTTAGGTGGTTCAGAAGATTGGAAAAATGTATTTTGTCTAGTTTCAAAATGCTGTTCAAAAACGTTGCTTTCAGAATGTGTTTTTAGGAGTGATATAAAGTTATCTATAAATTTTTTATTTTTGATATTAATATCAGAATCATTATTAGATTGCGAAAAGTTTTTGATATTAAGATCAAATAAATCTTTATTTATAGTTATAACAATACCAGTTGAATCGGTGATGTTGCTTTCACATAAAACTTCCCATAATAAGGATATATTATCATCTTCAGTAAACATAATATATATATTTAGTATATTATATTATATTTATATTAATTAAAATACTTATTTCTGAGAGCTAACATTTTTGAGTCATCGATTCTTTTTTCGGTAAAATTTTTATAATCATAGCCTCTAATCATTTGATCACAAAAGAACAGTGAATACATTCCACATTCGGAATTTTCTCTTTGGTGAGACAATTTATTTATAATTTTTTTTAATTCTATGTCTTTATTTGAGCATTGAGATATTATTTTTTCCATAAGTTCAGCGACGGTTTCAGGAGGTTCAATACCATTACTATCAAAATAAATGATGAGTTTTTTTTCCATATTAACAAACAATGTAACCCAATGAGATCCAGGTTTGTCATGAGTGTCAAGATTAAAACTAATACCAATTTTATTAATATTTTTATCAAGATATGATTGTATATCAAATTTACATAATTCAGGCCAAACACAATTATTATTTACTATGGTGTTAAAATTAATAGGACTAGATCCAATAAAAGAGAAATTAGGAAATGTTTTTTCATATTGTGCCATAACGGCTTCAATCTCATCACTAGAGAGCCATTCTTTAGGATTATCATGCCATACTTTAGGTTTCATGGGTGAAAAGGTATATGTTAATAGATCGTCATCAATTTCATATTTTTCAAATAAATGTTTTAACCAACATTTTTCATTATTGCAGGAGTGAGACATGTTATTTTTTAAGGCATGCCATATTTCTCTATCATCATTAGTTAATATTTGTCTATAAGGATGTCTTTTATTCCATACACCTTTAATTTTATTTAACTGATTATAATCATAACAAGAATATTTTAATCTTTTCTTACCGGGTGAACAATTCATTTTTTTGAATTTATTAGTGGTATTTCTTCCACCTTTTTTTCTTAGCTTAGTTTTAACCATATTATAATATTATTATATTTTATTTTTGTATTTGTTATCTAAATGGTTGAATGACTTTTTTTGAGGAAGAACATGTTTAAAGTGGGTTTTTTTATTTATAAATTTAGTTATTTTATTTGATTTTTTTTTTGCTAGATTTTTATCAATATTAAACGAGGAATCAATATAAGAATCAGATATATCAGTATATGATATATCATATGAAAATGAAATATCAGAATAGCATTGTTGAAATTCGTCATTTTTATCACAGGAATATAAATATGTAATACATTCTTGTATATAGTTATCAAATACTTTATTCAGACAATTATTATCAGATCTTGTATCAAATATATTTTCGGTAAGTTTAAGAATCCTTTGTTTATAAAAATTTTTATCAATATTAGATGATTCATTTTTTTCATGTAATTTCTTGTATAAAGAAGGATTTATTAAACATTCTAATGTAACTTTATTAATGTCCATACATAGTTAAATAGAATTAAATTTATTTAACTATACGATTATTATCCAATAACTTTTTGTCTTGTATGATTAAAAAATAATGTATCATCCTTAAGAGACTTGTCAACAGTTCTAGATTTAATATTTTTAGTATAATTTTTAAAAAGTAATTCGTGTGTATTAGGCTCTTTTCTACCGGCAACTGGTACAAAATAAAGATCACTTTCAGAATTAGGAACATAATGTGCCTTATCACATTTTTGTATAGCAAAGAATTGATTTCTTAATATAGATTCTTGATCAACATTATTAATAAAAGTAGTAACAGGTCCTTTCTCACCAGGAAAAAAATGACTATTAACATCGTATAATGGTCTTTGAATTATAGGTGTTAATCCTTCATTTATTTGATCTACAATTTGTAGTTGTTCATATTTTGTGGGAGTAGGTCTGTGATCAAGAAGCATTTGAGGCTGTATTGTGGATGAATTTCTTTGATATATTCTAAGATTAATGTCATTAACTCTTTGATAGGACATAATATATATATATTATACTATTTTTTTTAATACCATATTACCATTTTCTTCAACAATTCTACCTAATTTAATAGGATTACCTTTTTTAGTATCTCTAGCCTTTAAGAAACTCTCTAAGTCATATACATCCTTAGTATCATTATCTACAGCATAGCGTACGCCTTTAATTGTCCATACAGATGCATTAGTTATTTTAGTTATTTTATTTATGTTATCAACTTTATCGTCTTCTTGATTATCAAATGATGGTACATAAGCAAATTTATCTGGTTTAGATTCACCAAAACCATAACATACTAAATCTCCATCTTCACTATTATTATGTAATGAACAGTCAATGGATGTTTCCTTAACAGCATTTAATAATTGTTTAGTAATGTCTTCCTTAATATTAGAAATTTCAAATAATGCTTCATCACTTGTTAAAGGAGTTTTTGTGTCAATTTTACCTGTATCATATAATCTCAGTTCTATTGATACATCATTTTCTAACTGTTCGTTTGAAAAAGTCATTAAATATAAAAACACATCAACGGTACGCAATTCTTCTGGTAATGATTCGTGACTGCAAATACGTCGGGCTCTTCCAATTACCTGTTCAACTCTTACAGGATGCCAATAAGGTTCGCAAATATGAACAAAACGTACATTTCTAAGAGATATACCTTCTGCTCCGGAGGCGGTGATCATAAATAATTTAATTATTTCTCCCATATTATTGTTTGGAGCAATATCAATGATATATTCTTTAATTTGTTTAGGTATATCATCCCATTGATTATTAAATATTTTTCGTATAATTTCTTTTTCCTCGGCGGTTTCAGTGCCAGTATATAAAACAAACTTAGGTTTAAGTTTATCAGCATCAGAAATATCAATTGTCCATTCATCAGAGTTATTTTTAGTTATTTTGAACTGTGCGAAGCCATTTTGTTTTAATACCAATGAAAATACACCTACACCTTCAATTGTTCTAAATTGACTATAAAATAAATGTGATCCGATATTCTTTTCATCTAAAAGAACAGAAAGTATTTTAAGAAATTTAGGACTACAACTTTCTAATCCTTCTTGAGACAAATGTAACGATGAATTAGATTCTAATAATTTTAATGCTTGTTGTATTTTTTCAAAGTAATTAACATCAGATATTTGTTTTATTTCTTTGTCTATTACATTTTCATCATCAATTTCATATCTTCCATCAATATTTTCTACAACCTGATCAGCAGGTAAGGCGTCTAATATATCTTCATCTGCCCCCTGTTCTAGCGCGATTTTAATTTGTTCAGAATCAGTGCTTTCTCTGTGTTCCTTTGGTGTAGGTCGTTTAATTTCTTTAGGAAATACAAAGTTACAAAAAGCTCTAGAAAATATTCTATATGTTGAAGAACTTTCTTCAAATATTTTATTATCTACTTTTTGCTTACGTTTCTTTTTATTTTGTTTTTCAATTTTTCGTTCTTCAACTCTTGCCTCCTCATAAATGCCAAATTGATAGTCACTCATAGGTATCTTAAATATATGAAAATTATGTAATTTAGAATATGCAGGCATTAATTTTTCCTGTGCACTTCTAAAATATGAAGTTAACCCTAATATACGACGCTTAAACATATTAGGATTTTTAACATTACCTGTATCGGAATCTATAAAATTGTTTTTAAATGTATCCAGTCTGTCAGGTAATGCTACATTTTTTTCTATTTTAAACTTTTTAGGATCAGCTATTATTTTAAATTTTGCCAATAATGATACTAACATAGTTTCAAAATTATCATCCGAAATTCCACCATTATCGTCTATTGTTACACCTTTATATTCATATCCATCCAGTTGATTTATAAAGCCAAATGGATTTTTTGTTATAGTTAATATTTTAGAAGTGGCTTTATAATCTACAAAATCAATAATACTGTTAAGCTGTTTGTCTTTAGCAAAAGCCTTTTTAAGACTTTCTTTGTTGATTTTGGATGTAGTTTTAATTTCTAAAGGTATATTCCATGTATTTATGTAACCTCTTAAAATGTTAAATAAAATACCTACTTCATTAGGATAATTAATAATAGGAGTACCTGATAATAATATTATTCTACAATTTTGTGCACTCATTAGATCCTCATAAAGTCTAACCGACAAAGATTCGCGTTTTTCTATTTTATTTACAATTCTACTTACAAAATTATGAACTTCGTCAATTATTACCACCTTATTGGTAAACGGATTAATTGTGTTATCTTTAGTTTCTTCATTATAGGCTTTGCGTCTTAGACCATTATAATTAATAAAAGTATATTTTGACTCTATCATTTTATTTAGTTGTAAATCTAAACTGCTTTTTTCTTCATTAGTTAAAGAGTCAAGGTTAGATGGTTTTTTAACATTGACAAACCATGCTCCTCCATTATTTTGAATGAATATTTTATCTAACGATAATATTTCTGATAAAGTATCTAGATATGTAGGACTGGTTTTAGTATCAATAAATTCCCAATATTGATTTTTTTTATATAAAACATCCCCACATTTCTTTAACTCTTCTATATAATTTGTTCTCAAAGACGCGGGTGTCATTACCACTATCTGATTTTTACTTTTTAAACCTTCGGCTAAAGCTATAGATGAACATGTTTTTCCAGAGCCTAATCCATGATATAATAACAATCCACGATATGGAGTATATAAATTGACATAATCTCTAACAATTTTCTGATGTGTCAATAAAGAAAAACTATCAGAACCATAAACGGTATCACATGAGACGGAAGATTTATCATTTTCTATATCCTCAGCATAATCTTTAAATAAAACATTTATAAAGTTTATGAAATTTTCTCTATTATTCATATAATAACTAGGTGCCCTAACAATAATATTAGGTTCTTTTTTAGGTACTCTTTGAGCTAAAGGGACATCATCAATAACCAACAGCGATGGTGGCAATTCCTCAAGTGAATCACCAGGTTTTAACGTATCGGGTACTAATGGTCTTGAAATAGTATTTGTTATATTTAATTTTCTACTGCGTTTACCCTTAGGTTTTTTAATTTTAATTTCGGTTTTTTCTTCATCGTCAACAGACGGTTTAACTAGCGGTTTAGCGGGTGGTTCAGCTGGTGTTGCGGGCGGTTCATCTGGTGCTGCGACCGGTTCAGCCGGCGGTTCAGTCGGTTGATCATCTGGGACGGCGCCAGGTTCATCGTGCAGTTCAGTGGGTAGTTCAGTGGGTGGTTCAGTGGGTGGTTCAGTGGGTGGTTCAGTGGGTGGTTCAGTGGGTGGTTCAGTGGGTGGTTCAGCGGGTGGTTCAGCGGGTGGTTCAGTGGGTGGTTCAGCGGGTGGTTCAGTGGGTGGTTCAGTGGGTATTTCGGGTATTTCGGACATAATTTTTAGTTTTGAAGATAATTTCTTTAATTTTTTAGGTTTTTTAGTTTTATCTTGAACCGAGCTTTGAACTAACTCATCAATTGAGGGGTTGGATTCTACTGGAACAGTAAGTTTAGGTTTAACAGGCTGTACTTTTTTCATAATTTCTCTTCTATTAACAATATTTTGTTGTGTTTTATCAATAATTTTAGCTTTAATATTAACTCCTTGGTTAGAAGATGGCATTTTAATGCCGACAGGTTCAAATTTTTTAGCAGTAGGTTTTATTTTAAATATATCCAATTGTGTTGCCATTATAAAGTTTATATATAAAAAAGTTATAAAATTAACCATTAATAATTTTAATAGCTTTATCGCACGCGTCTTGCTCAGCTTTCTTTTTAATTTTATGTGTGCTACAAGCAAAGAAAATGAGTAATTTAGGTGTATCAATTAACAATTTTTTGATATTATCAAATGAATTTATATTTTTATAGTCTAAAGATGAATTAATATTGGCATCATGTATATTCTGTCCAAGACAAACATAAGCACCCATAGTATAACCATCATCTTGTGAATAAGATATTTCTAAATATTCGGGCGTAACCTTAAATTCCTTTTGAATTTTAACTTGTAATATATTTTTATAATTATCATCATTTTGTATTAAACTAATCCAATCTACGTGTTTTTCATAAATATTTTCAACAAATATTTGTGCAATTTGGAACCCGGGTCCAGTTGTGAATACATTATTAAACCACTCATGTTCATCCTTAATGGAAATTTTATTAAAATCTAAAAACAATGCTCCTAGAAATGCCTCAAATAAACAACCAAGTTTTTTTAAATTTGTTCTAGTTTTTTTTTCTTCGGCATGTTTAGATATAGTAAACCATTTATGTAATCCCATTTCTAACGCAAAACGTCCAATAGATTCATTTTTAACTAATGCAATTTTTTTTTCGGTCATAAAGCCTTCATTTTCTTTTGAAAATCTTTTATATAAGTAATATTTAGTAATACATTCTAAAACGCCGTCGCCTAGAAACTCCAATCGTTCATTAGACTTTTGTCGCAATTGCAAGCAATCAGATGGTCGTTCGGCGATTTTAATATTTTGTTCTTCATTATCTAAGTATGGTCGTTTTACATAGGATCTGTGAACGAACGCCCTTTGATAAAGAGCAGGATTATATACTGTGGCAGGAACACCATATCTACCCAGAATAGATTGGATATTATCCAATGTAATCTCGATGTTGTTAGGATTATACGGATTAAAAAGTAATTCCTCATTTCCAGTTTTAATAATATCTTCATCTTGAGTGATCATCTTATTATTTATATCCATTAATATAATACTAATTGAGTAATGTTTAATATGTTTAAGTATAGTAATTATAAAAATAAAATATTACTAAATATTATATGGGTAGACGTGTAAGAGGTATAGGATCAAATTTATATTCAAACAGAAATACGGCAGGCGGATCATTAAAACAGGCATTACCAAGTACTATAGGTATGAATATCTTTTCAAGAAGAATTTACTATAGAAAGAGAATATGCTGTAATCACTTATATTCTAAATAAATCATTTAAAGTTTATACTAGAGTATTTTAAATGATTAATATAAATATAGATTATCGTGAAAAAGAATTAATAAATATTTTAGAAGATAAAGGAGTACCATTTAATAATAAAAATTTAGAATTAGGTGATATAACATATACAGATCAAAGTGGAAATAGTTTATTGATTATTGAAAGAAAGACAGTGAATGATTTAGCTTCAAGTATAAAGGATGGTCGTTATATGGAACAATCGCTGCGTTTGGATTCAATAGGATTACATAATCATAATATAATATATTTAATAGAGGGAGATATAGAACGATATAAGGCTCCACCAATTAAAAATCCGGTAACAGTGGAGGCTATATATTCAAGTATATTTTCAATAATGTATTATAAAGGATTTTCGGTTTTAAAAACGCGGGATATTAAAGAAACAGCAGAATTTATAGTTAGAATATATAATAAGATAAATAAAGAGAAGAAGAAAGGATATTATGATGTCAATAAAGAAGAAACAAAAATAGAATATGCATCAACAATAAAAACGGCAAAGAAGGATAATATAACATTAGAAAATATAGATTTAATAATGTTAAGCCAGATACCGAGTGTAAGTAAAAATATAGCAACAATTATATTATCAAAATATGATGGAATAGCAGATTTAATTGATTCTTTAAGAAATGATAAACATGTATTAACAGATGTCAAGTATGAGGTATCAAATGGTAAATCGCGTAAGATTTCAAAAACGGCGGTAGATAATATAGTAAAATATTTAAAAATTAATTAATTACAGGTGTTTCGCGATCATTTTTATCAGGAAATGCATTTTTTGAGAGTTCTTCGCCCAACCACTTAGTGTTCATGGCATTAAGACTAGATTTACCATTTTTGTAAAATTTAGAATCTAAATCATTAAATTGTCCGATGTATTGATTATCTTTATCATAACCTTGAAAATGTTTATTTATTTTAAGATCTATATTTCCATCAATAACTTTATTATATATAGGGCTATCAAGAGGATCATTTTTAATTCTATAAACACCGTATCCTTGAGCATCATATCCTTTTTGGAAAAATAAAACAGGACAATGAATGCCGACATTATTTTGCCACTCAATAAATTCAGTATATTCTTCTAAATTGTTAAACTTTATAGGATTAACGCCAGGTATTTCGGCTTTTTTTGAATTCAGCAAATGTAATTCTGAACCCTTTTGTACTAAAATATCAGGACAATTTTCACGTACATTAAAGCCCTCATTAAATTGTTTTGAAGAATATTTGAAACTGATATATAAACCAGATAGAAACATAACAATTATAAATATCCATATGATCATTATATATACAAAAGATAATATTATCTTTTGTATGTATATAAATATGCAAATAGTAGATTTGGTTCCTAAAACGAAGGGCAATTATAGAACATGTAATAAAAATATAGATAAATACAATAAAATGATAATGAGTAAGCCTATGATAGTTAAATTTCATTCTCCTGAATGCCCGCATTGTGTATATATGAAAAAGAGTTGGAATTGTGTTCCAAAAAAATTAAAACAGTTAGGCTATAATACTAATAATCTTAATTTTGCGTCAGTAGATACAGAAGTTCTAGAGAATGAAAATATTAATGGGTGGCAAGACATTTATGGTATTCCTACTATAGCAAATATAAATGGTAATTCAGTAAATGTAATGGATAAGAAGCCTACAACAATGAATATCATTAACTTTATAGTAGAAGAATATAAATTACCAAAAAAGGCAAAAACATTAAAACGAAGATTATCAAGATTATCCAAACGTGGACGAAAAAAGCGACCAGAACTTTCTATATATCAGTAACCATTTACTACAGATGCTATAGAGGAGATGCTATAGAGGAGATGCTATAGAGGAGATGCTATAGAGGAGATGCTATAGAGGAGATGCTATAGAGGAGATGCTATAGAGGAGATACTATTTTGGTCAATATCGTCATCAATATTGTGATCAATATCGTCATCAATGTCGTTATCAATGTCGTTATCAATGTCGTTATCAATGTCGTTATCAATGTCGTTATCAATGTCGTTATCAGTATTGTTTTCCATATTATGATTTGATAAAATTTCTTGTCTAATGATATTATTTTGATCTAACACAAATGTTATGTCATTATCAGGTATATTTATCGTACTAACGATGTCTGGATGCTGGTACCAATATTGTTGATTATTAGATTGTTGCAATTGATTATTAATACTATCAATATTAATGTTATAAAAATCATTTTTAATATCAGTAATAAAATATGAATTATAAATATCTAATCCACTAAATATAAATAAATCGGTTTTATTTTTTTTAGTATGTACAATTTTTCTACCAAAGCTAGGATTTTCTTTTACAAAACCAGTAATTTTTTTATATAATAAATTCTTACTAATAAATTTTTTGTTGCAATTAAGTGTATATATAGTATAAATATATAGATCAATAAATGGTTTAAATACTTTAAAAATGATATTCGTGGGCATTTTAGAATTTATTTTTCTAAGTTTATCAGAATTATTTAATCCAATAATTTTGCTATCTTTAAACATTTTTTTAATTTCTTTAATGTAATTATTAAAGGTGAGATTAGTAATATATTTTTTAATTAACATATCTCTAATAACAGTTTCATAATCATTGGCAAATACGGTAAGATTAAAATCAGATTTCATGTAAAGATCAAA
>Ga0302131_1001448_pt1 | contig 12834 bp, 10 predicted proteins | sample CB9_20m_MG_FD_203105 | JGI IMG/M metagenome (GOLD analysis project Ga0302131, IMG submission 203105) | Marine microbial communities from Western Arctic Ocean, Canada - CB9_20m | ecosystem: Environmental > Aquatic > Marine > Oceanic | place: Canada: Western Arctic Ocean | collected 2017-09-19
GATTTGGGAAAGCCTGGCCCACACGCACCTGTGAATCGCGAAAAGCAGCGCCAGCGCGGCCATGGTTTTCTCGCCCCCCGAAAGCTGCTCCATATCCCGGAACCGCTTGGTGGGCGGCATCGCGGTGAACTTCACGCCGTGGTTGTACGGTTCTTCCGGTGATTCGAGTGAGAGGTACGCGGTACCCCCGAGGGGGTGGGATTCGGACTGCGTCAGCTCTTTGTACACCCGGTCAATCGCACTGGCGATGTGTTCAAACGCGGCCATGAAGGTTTCGGTGCGTGTTGTTTTCAGCGACTCGAACGCCTCTTGCGCGTGCTTGGTCAAACTGCGCTTCAGTTCCAGGTCCTCCGCCTGCGCCAGCTCGCGCTCCTTGACGCTTTCGTACTGATCAATGGCTTTCATGTTGGGTTCCAGCTTAGCGAGCGCGGCGAGTTTGGCCTCGGTTTCAACACGGAGCTCGTCGTCCAACCGCTCGCGGTCGCTCGGCCGCGGCGCTTGCTTCAACCGCTGCGGCAAGTCGTCGTAGTCAAGCACGGCTTTGAACGCGGCGGCGCGCCAGGCGCTGCCTGTTTCTTTTTCGGCTTCGGTGCCATCCTCGGTATTCATGGCGTCGTCGTCGTCGTCGTTGTCCTTCTCGGGGGCGGGCAAGGCCAGGGTTTCCTCGTCCGCGTCCCCATCCGCGCGTGGGAGCGATAGACGCTCCATCCTCGACGCCGCGATGATATCTGCTCGCTGCTCGCGCAACGCCTCAGCGGCGGCTGTTTTGTTGGCGATGACGCGCTGGGTTTTGCTCCCTTCCGTGTTCAGGGTACCGTGTCTTTCCCGCAGGTCCCTGATTTCCGCATCCACGGTGTTCGCTTCGGTTCGGGCGGTGGACGCGTCCCTCTCCCAGCCTTCCACAAGAGCCTTGGCCTTTTCGGTGGTCGCCTTCGCGGTTTCGGCGGCGGCGGTTAACCGCGCCAGCTCCGCGGTGGTTTTCGCAATCTCAGCCTCCGCCCTGCGCTGCGGGCCGACCACGTCACGCGACCGCTCGAAGTTCAGCTGCTCCGTGAGCTTGGCGCGCTGCTGCGTGAACCTCGACCGTTCCTCCGCCGAGCGCTCCTGCGTGTCCAGGTTGTGCGCTTCGTACTCGCGGATGTTCGCCACGCCGACGGATTTCGAAAAAGACGCGTACACGGCGTCCTCCACCGCGTGTACTTTTTGGTCAACCGCGCTTAGGGCGGCGCGCGAAACGGCGCACGCCCGTTTCGCAGCCTGCAGCTCGGGAAGCGCTTTGGCGAGCGCGTTGTCGATGTTGGAAAGCTCCTTTGCCAGCTTGTCAACCTTTTCGCCAGCCATTTTAATGTCCACCGCGTAGTACTGCGCGTCTCTTTCCAAGCGCGCCAGCCGCGCCGCGGCGGCGCGCTCCTCGTCCACCAACGCGGCGACCGGTCGCAGTTTCGCGAGCCCGTCCTCCGCGGCTTGTCGGTCCGCGCGAAGCTGATACGATAAAAAAGAAAGTGTCAGTCTCGTATGGGCAATCAGGGAGGCGGAACGTGGTGATTGGGAAATACTTACCTGCTCCACCTCCTCCGCGTCGAACCGCGAGGCTTTCTGTTCCAAACTCCCGCTGCTGCCGCCCGTCATCTCCCCACTTTTCTTGATCATCGTGCCGTCCACGGATACGATCTTGAACCGGCGGTCGCCGCCGAAGGTGATTTTCTTCGCCTCCTGGTGCGTGTCGCACACCATGGTGTCGTTGCCGAGGGCGTAAATCATGGCGCGGCCGACCGTGGCGTCGAAGTGCACCACGTCCAGCACCAGCTTCGCGGTGCCTCCCAGACGCCTCAGCGCCTCGTCCGGTTCGTGCACCTTGATTTCCTTTAACGGCAGGAACGTCATTGGTGAAACGCGCTGTTCTTTCAAGTACTGCACGCACTCCTTCGCGGTTTTTGAGTCATCAACAACCACCGCGTCCGCTTCTTTTCCAAGCACCGTGATCACGGCGAGGTTGTACTTCTTCTGGGATACTTTCATCAAATCCGTGACCCGGCCGTGAACCCCGGGAAGCAGCCGCTTCATCGCGGTGATAGCCTCGAGCGCGCGCGTTTCCCGCTCAGTCTCCTTCCGGTCCGCTTTCGCGGACCGAAGCTTCCCGCTGAGCTCTTCGATTTTGTTGTTGAAGTGTTCCTGCTTCGCGCGGGATTTCCGCTTTTCGTTCTCCAGCGCCTTCTCCGTCTCCTTGGAAGACGCCATCTCCCGGCGAGCCTCAAGCGCGGTCGATTCGAGCGTCGCGAGTCGTGATACCTCGTCATCCCGCGCCGCCCCCAGCGCCGTGGACCTCGACTCCAGCTCCGTAACCGTCGAACCCAACCTTGACTCGGTTTCGCCATCCGCTTGCAGGGCGTTGACCAGCCCTTCCCGTTCCTGTCTCAGCTTGAACGTCTTCGCGCCGGCTTCTTCTTTTTTCTTGTTGTACTCCGCCATCTGGGCCTCGCCGAGATCGAGCACAGCTTTTTTGCCCTTCTTCTCCAAGTCCTTCTCGAAAACCTGCTCCGCGGCTTGCGTGTTGCGCAAATCCTTCTCCAGCCGCGCGATGTCCACCAAACTCTGCGTGACGTCCGAATTGTACTTCTCCAGCTGTTTCGTCGCGAGCTCGAGTTTCTTGTGGCCTCGCGAAATCTCCTCGCGCGTCCTCACCGCGCCCGAACTCCCCCCATCCACCTCGGACTTGTGCGTGGCGATTTTCCTCTCCAGCACCAAAACTTCCTTTTGCCGCGCCGCTTTCAAGGCGCGCTTCTCCTCCATCTCCGAAAGCGCCGCCGCGACTTTGGCGTCGTGCGCCGCCAACGCGCGCTCCGCCGTCTCAATCTCATCCGCGTGCCGCTTCACGTCGAAGTCGATGTGGAACAGCTTGAACAGCACGTGCTCCACCCTCAACTTGTTCAGCTCTTCCGTCATGCGCGCGTGCCTCTCCGCCTCCTCCTTCTGCTCCTTCATCTGCTTGCGCTGCGCGGCGAGGGTTTTGCGCTTGGTGAACGCCGCGTGCTGGTCCTCCTCCGCTTTGGTGCGCGACTTCATCGCGTCTTCGTAGTCCTTCTTGATATCTTCCGACCCGCTGATTTGTTCAATAAGAACGGTCAGGTCTTTCGGGGACTTGCTCGCCACGGACTCGATGTCGCCCTGGAACACCAGGAAGTTCCGCGCCTTGACCAAAATGCCGTGGCTTTTCAGCCGGTCGTTGTACGCCTCGGCGGGACACGCTTTGCCGTCGACTTTGTACTCGCCCGTACCGGCGGCGGTGATGTGTCGCGAAAACACAGTCTCCACGCCGTCCTCGGCTTCGTACACCAGCTTCACGTACGCGGTGCGTCGCGTTTCCTTGTCCGCCAAGTCGAAGGAATACACCAAATCCCTCAGCGCCGCGCCCCTGAGCTGCGCGGATTGCACGCCAAGCACGAACGATATCGCGTCCATCAGGTTACTCTTGCCGCTGCCGTTGGGGCCGATGATGGACGTGAACTGCTTGAACGGGCCGATCACCTGGTGGCCTTTGTACGACCTGGGAGGGAAGGCAGGAAACGGGGGTCAGCGGTGAGAGGACGCGGGCGGGGTGGTCCCAGGGAAAGCCAGATCTGGCGACAAGGTGGAAAGAAAGGTGGGGAACGCGCGGGGAGCGCCGCGGGTGAGGGGCGTGAGAGGGTGGCGTGGGACGTATCGGGTACGCACTTGAAGTTTTCGCACTCCAGGCGGGAGATCATCCCTTTCCTGACCGTCATCGCGCCCTCGTCAGCAGAGGCGGCGACCATCGCGGCGTGTGGAACGCGTGGGGGTGCCAACACGGAAAATCACACGGGTCGTTGCTTTTTCGCCCGGCCGCGCGAACCCGAACCGTGTCCGCGGCAGGGAAGGGGCGACGCGGCGGTGACGCGCGGCGCCGGTCCCGCGGTAAGCGCAGGCGCGTGCGCGAGAGACGGACGGAGGTCGGTCCCTTCGCTGCGCGTGCGCGTATGTGAGGATGCGGGATGAAGCTGGGCACCTCTCGAGGAATTCAAAAAATTGGAGCGTTCAAAGAAATCGGTGGCCGACTTCACTCGTATTTATCGAAAAACTGATGGGTGTTCGACAGTTCTTTCCGCGCGTCTGAAGTGGCATGTTTCGAACCGACGAGAGCTCGGGGCTTCTCGACGCCAACCGACGTCGAGGTGTCGGCGGGGTCCCTCTGGCTCTGCAAGCGGCCATGGCCTTGGCCGTGGGTCTCGCCATAGCCTTTCTAATTTATCACATCGTTTCGCTGCCCAGTGAATTGATGGATGTTTCGACTCGGTGACACTCTGACTGAAGTGTCTACAGGGCACAAAACACTCGGCTAGGGCCGTATAGCAGGAAACGCGCACGAACGCGTGTGTCGTGAGACTAGTTTAGCTTGTAATTATATCCCAAAACACACGCAGAGTAGTTCAACTGAGGCTTGATGGGGGACGACGGAACCGAATTCAGGCCATGATTTGGCTGTTTCCCGCCCATGATCTGTTGACGCAATAAATCGCCAGTCTGTGCACACACACGCGACTTCGAAGTTGTCCTCGGGAGGGCCGGCCGATCTGCCCGCACTGTTTCGGACGCACGCGCGTCGCGCCATCCAAAGGACCCACCATGGCGTCCAAAACCAAGGGGCTCAACTTAAAGCACATGGCTGGTAACCTGGACTCGAAGTGCGTGTCCTGACACCGCGCGCGCGCGGGCATCATCCATCATTGATCGCCGCCTACACTGAAAGCGACTTTTTCGAACGGCACGGAGTTTGTTCCGCCCGTGGTTGCTTGTGTCGTCGCCGCACCACCTTCACGCCGCCTCATCCCCGAATCGTTCTCGACCTCACACACTGACCCGACCGTGTGAAACCTCCTCTCCCACCCACCTCACGTCCCCACAACACTCCCCACAACAGAGACACCGGTGCCGCCACCAAGGATTACGAAGATTACTTCAAAGAAGAGGACGACTCAAAGCGCACTGGGAACTACGCGGATGTGGTGAACAAGTACTACGACCTGGCGACTTCGTTTTACGAGTACGGCTGGGGCGAGAGTTTCCACTTCGCGCACCGGTACAAGTGGGAGACGTTACGGGAGAGCATCGTGAGGCACGAGCACTTCCTCGCGAGCAAACTGAACGTGAAGCCCGGGGACAAAGGTACGTACTTGCATTTCCCAAATCCCAATTGCATTTCCCAGATCCAACGACTGTTTGCCCATACACGACTGACACTTTTCTTTTACAATCAAAGTCCTGGACGTTGGGTGCGGCGTGGGCGGGCCGCTGCGGGAGATCGCCGCGTTCACGGGCGCCTCGGTAACGGGGTTGAACAACAACGCGTTCCAAATCAAGCGCGGTGAGGAGATGAACAAAGCCACGGGACGACACGACGACTGCGATTTCATCAAGGCGGACTTCATGAACATCCCCATGCCGGACAACTCGTACGACGCGGTGTACCAGGTACGTGTTGGGGCTTTCCAAATCCAGGCACACTGTTTACCGCCCCTCTTTGAGTGCACTACTCGTGACGTACGGGCGCAGTTGCTAGTGCACTACGACCGTACCGTTTACCAGGGCCCTGTGGTAAATTGACACAGCACTCGTGAAGTGACACAGTACTGTGACACAGTCCTACTATGGTAACTGTTACGAACCCACACTCAAGACTGCCCGACTGACCCTTTTCTTTCCCACTCGCAGATCGAAGCGACGTGCCACGCCCCCGACGCCGTCGCGTGTTACGGCGAGATTTTCCGCGTCCTGAAACCAGGAGGCGTCTTCGCGTCGTACGAGTGGTGTTTGACGGCCAAGTACGACCCGTCGAACTCTACACACCGAAAAATCCGGCAGGAAATTCTAGTGGGGAACGGCCTGCCCACCGCTCGCACGTGCGACGACGTCCTGGCGGCGATGAAAAAAGCGGGGTTTCAAATTCTCGAGGAGATCGATTTGGTGAAAACCGCCGACGTCGCGTGGTACGAACCCATCGACAAGGACCGGTCGTGGCGGCCTTGGCGGGATTTCTGGAGTTTCAAAACCACGAATTGGGGCAGAGCGGTGACGCACTACCTCGTGTTCGTATTGGAAGCCGTGGGGATCGCGCCGAAGGGGTCCATGGGCGTCTCGGGGTTCCTAAAGAAGGGCGCCGACGGCCTCGTCGCGGGCGGCAAGGCGGGCATATACACCGTCATGTACTTCACCGCGGCGAGGAAACCGCTTTGATTGGGTTTCGGCTTCTTCTTTGAGGCGACGAACAGGTTTATGATTCAGGACGAGGCTGGGTTCCGCTTACTTCGTGCGACAGGCGTGGAGTAACTCCAGGGGGTTGTTTCGCTTTTCAATAAAAATACAGCTGAGTAATACACATCCGTCGGGTTCTTTTCCACTACGTAATCACACCGGCGCGCCGTACTCGGGCGCTTTCCGAACCGCCCCAGCTTGTTTCGGTCCGCATGCCGCCGCCGCCAATGGAACCGCCACCAAGCCACCCACGATCACCAAAACGAAGTGCCACCCGACCGGGTACGCGTGCCAACGATCGCCGAACGCGGCGGACGCCTGCATGGATGGGGGGAAAACAGTTAGTTTTTTTTGTGTCAGATGTTTTTTGGAGGTTACACAAATGACCTGGGATGCCGGTGTGCTTGTGGACGCCCGGCGGCCGGCTCCCGGGTTCAAGTCGCGAGACGTGGACGTGAGAGACAAAGACACGGTTGTGTTTTGTGCGTACCGTGTCGTCGCCGTAGTCCGGAATCGCGTCGGGAATCGTGTCGTTGCCCCTGAGGATGTCGTTGCCCACAGAAATCACGCCCTTTTCCTCGGGCGTGAGATACACCGCAGCGTCCCTCACAGCTTGCGCATCGACGTCGAAACCCTCGGGTTCGCCCGCGGTGTCCTGGCTCGCGGTCGAAGCCAGGAGTGCGAGCGTCACCGCGAGGAGCACGAAAAACCGTGTCGCGCGCATCGTGTGGCGCGCGGAGGCGAGTGACGGAGATTGGAAGCCACAAACACCTAAAGTACTCAAAAGCATCCTTGAGTTTCGGCTGCAGCAAACTGCAAAAGTTCGTCACTCCCGCAGGCGCCGCGGAGCCATGGGTGACTGCCCGGAGACGCGGCTTCCAACGCCGACGTACGTCCCACCGACGCCACCGCCACGACTAACGCTCGTGAACGTGTGGGTCGCTGAGGTGGATAAGCGCCAGTGCAACCAAGTGGTACGTCGCGTTCCCCACGAAAAGCGCCGACTTGGACGCGCCGAGATGTGCCTCCGCCGACACCCCGCCGAAGCACCCCCCGTTTATCTGCACCGACCCTGACACCCGACCCCGATAATTGATTCGCATCCAACAGCTCAAGGACGTATCCGCCACGCTCCCTCTGCCGGATATGCCGCACGTGAAGCGTGTGCGCCGCGTGGCGCCCGGTGACGCAACCTCGGAGTCGCTGAAGATGGTGCTGTGCGTTGCGAGTGTTTCGGTTCTTCGCGACGAAAAAGGAGCGGGAGCGGCGGGGTCGGTGGACACGTGGCCCGCGGCCGCGGACGCGCTCATCAAACGGCACGGGCTTTGTCCAACGCGCGCGCAAGTTCCAGGCCTCGCGCCGGGAACGCGCGAGCAGTGGGAGGCGTGGAACGAGGTGTGGCCCGTGGCGTGGCAGAAACCCAACCGGCATCTGTCGGTGACCGCCGAGGACGAAAGCGTCGGCGCAACCGACGCGGCGGAGATGCGCCGGTGGATGTCAAACACGCTTCTGTTGGCGTCCACCCGCGGTACGGGGGACCAAGGTGGTGAACCCGAAAAGAAAAATACCTGCGTGGGAAATGCCGTGATTCTGGTGAACCCGGCGACGCGGACGATCGTGGCGGTTGGCGTGGACGCGACGAACGGCTGGCGAAGCCGCGCGGGGACGACGACGACGACGAAGGATGACCACCAGTTATTAGACCGTGAAACACAAGGCAACACGACGACGACGACGCACCCGCTGCGACACGCCGCGCTCGTCGCCGTCGACGCCGCGTCTGTGGCGGATATCCAAACGCACGGTCTGGATCACGACCCGCGCACTCTGTGTGCGGCGGATGCGGGGTTTGGCACGGATCGCGACGGCTGGCGAGGGGCGGAGGAAACGGAAACAGAAACGGTTGGCGCGAAACGCAAGCAAACGCAAAAAACGACCCGAGACCCTCGGCCGAAACGTCTTGGCGAACACCTCACCGCGTCTCTCGGCAGGCCGTATTTGTGCACCGGGTACGACGCGTACTGCGCGAGGGAGCCTTGCGTGATGTGCGCGATGGCGCTGGTGCACTCGCGAGTGCGGAGGGTGGTGTACGGCGCGCCGAACACAGCGGCCGGCGCGCTGGGCGGACACTGCGCGCCTCCGCTTCACGGCGAGCGGACTTTGAACCACAGGTACGACGTGTTTTCGTTCGGGTTGACCGAGGACAGCTTGCAACTGGCGGTGAACGCGGCGGCGGTGAACGACGCCGCGGCGACGAAAAGACGCGTTTGACGTTTACGGAGTACGTAATACGATTCTTTTTATTGAAACGCGGCTTGGGTGGGAAAAACGCAACACCGCTCTCGTCGCGAACGGCTCCACATCACTGCTCGTTTGGGCTCGCCGCCGCCTTCTTTTTCCTCCGGTTCGTGTTGTAGCAACTCATGCAAAATTTAGTTCCGGGCTTATCTTTGCAGCCGTACCACTGACTGGTCGTATCCGTCCCGCACTTCACGCACGTCGTACCCGCGGCCGCGGCGACGTCCAACCGATTCTTCTGGTAGCAAATCATGCAAATTTTAGTTCCGGGCTTGTCTTTGCAGTTGATCCACTTAATGGTCATATCCGTCCCGCACTTCACGCAAGTCGTCCCCGCGGCCGCGGCGACGTCCAACTGGTTCTTCTGGTAGCAAGACACGCAAAATTTAGTTCCAGGCTTATCTTTGCAGTTGACCCACTGAATGGTCGTATCCGTCCCGCACTTCACGCACGTCGTCCCCGCGGCCACGGCAACGTCCAGCTTGTTCTTGTCGTAGCAATCCGTGCATATTTTAGTTCCGGGCTTATCTTTGCAGTTGAACCACCTAATGGCAGTATCCGTCCCGCACTTCACGCACGTCGTCCCCGCGGCCGCGGCGACGTCCAACCGGTTCTTGTCGTAGCAAGACGTGCACAATTTAGTTCCCGTATCTTTGCAGTTGATCCACTTACTGGTCGTATCCGTCCCGCACTCCCCGCACGTCGTCCCTGCGGCGATTTCGATGGCCAGTTTCTGCGAAAAATATGGAACTCGAACGACGTAAGTCGAGATGAAACAGCTTGTGACGGAAGTCATCATGCCTATGAATGTCGCTAGGGCAAGGAGAGAGAAAGTATGAAGAATCCTGATATGCGCACCTCTTGCACGGAACACGGCATGCAGTACCACTCGTCCTTCTTGAGCTTGGACTTAATCAATTGGCTTGTATTTGCCCCATCCTTACCGCAACCAGAGCACTTGCCACGGCTGACAGCGAGCTGTGAAAAAGAGCACCGCGGGTGTTGGGGTCAGGTTGTGACAACACAAAGATTATGAAATATTGACGCGTGGGATCGACGCGCGTGACGTACCTGTCGCATGTAGCAAACGTAGCAGACCGGTTTGCCTTTATCATCCTTGTTGGCGTACCACTGACTCGTCTCCGTGGTTTCGCACTCGGAGCAGACCAGCGCGACGCCCTGCGGAGGAATGAAAGTTCGAGGGTGAGTTTTACACGCCGTTGACGGGCAACGAGAACGGTGCAGGCGAATGGGTCTTTGAGGCCTCGCATTAATGCGGAGTGCGCACCTTTTTCGTCCATCGTTCGGCTCCCTTTACTTCGGAGACTCACTGTGTTTTTCAAGTTTGCGTCGAAGAGCGAAAAGAGTTTTGTCAGCAGACGGCGCTTTGGCAGGAGAAATCGTAAACAAGGGAAGCACGCACCTGCGGGGAACATATTCACGGCGAAAAGCTTCGCCTTCCGCAGGTATAGACTCGTTGCTCGGTGCCATCGCCCAACGTCTGGGCGATCGCGTGTCGCCAAGAGCACGCCCGTGCCTTCGTGCCTGGTCCATCCAGATGGAGTGCTCGGTGTGCCGAAGCGCGTGCGGTTTGACACGACGTGACACGAATCCGGCGAGCGCGGAAGGTTCGCGTGCGTTGTCTAGGGAAACGCGCGTCGTTTCGAACGGCCGGCGGCTGCGGGCGGTACTCGTGGGCATCCGCACCACCGCGTGCAGCCCCGACATGCTGAAGCACGCCATCGTGCGAGTCAAGAGGCGCACGCGAGATCTGATTGTTCAAACACATCGTCGTAGGCTAAAAAACGTGACAGCCTTCGCGAAAATAACAATGTATGTGCTTCACGCCTACAGATATCACGCTCTCCCTCATACATTACGTGTTTCTTTCCTTACAGGTCGGTGATGCACCCCTGGCTCGCCGAGGCGACGAGCTTGATGTACTTGTACAGCGTTCCTGATGTGGCTTCCAGGGGCGGCGCTTTCCAAGCCGCTTTGCGCTTGGCCCACGTCTCGTCGCTAATGTCGAGGGCGTTCATGCTTCTCTTTTCCGCGTCGATTTCGATGATATCTCCATCCTCCACTAAACCGATTCTGCCCCCCTCCTGCGCTTCAGGCGTGACGTGTCCGATAACGAATCCGTGCGAGCCACCTGAAAAGCGCCCATCCGTGATGAGCGCGCACTCCTGGCCCAGTCCGGCGCCCATGATCGCGGACGTCGGGGTGAGCATCTCGGGCATCCCGGGACCGCCTTTCGGGCCTTCGTAGCGAATCACGATGACGGAACCCTTGAAGGACTCGGAATCCGCGGCGAGGGCTTCGAGCATTTCCTCCTCACTGTCGTAGCATTTCGCGAAGCCTTTGAAGTACAGACCCTCTTTGCCCGTGATTTTAGCCACGCTGCCCTCCGTCGCAATGTTCCCGAAAAGGCACTGCAGATGGCCGGTTGCTTTGATCGGCTTCTCCAGGGGAAGAATCACTTGCTGGCCGTCGGAAAGGTCGGGGCAAGAAGCCAGGTTCTCCGCCAACGTCTTGCCAGTGCACGTCATGCATGTGCCGTCGATCAAACCGTTTTTCATCAAGTACTGCGGGGGGGATGTGGGTTGGGACAAAGACGTGAGCGCAGGGATGGATGGAAAAAGAAAAAACGTCGACACCGCCGGCGCGGAAAAAAATACAATAAAACGGCCACCAACCGTTCGGGTTCAAGCGCGAAACGTCCAAAGGAAAGATCAGGACTGTTATACGGATTTATCGGCATCGCCCTGGGGGAATCGTCCGGGTTCCCGGAGATTCCCCGCGGTGGGCTATTGAAGGGGAATCCAATAGTTTCATCGTTTCCTTCCTTTGTTTTGTTTCGCGACGTTTGCGCGAGACGAAGCGCGGTTCCTCAAAAAAAATCAACGGGGACGGGGTGAAACAAAAAGAAACGAAAACGTCTTCGCACCTTGAGCACCCCCGGCGTCCCTCCGACTTTGTGCAGGTCCTCCATGACGTACTTCCCTGAAGGTTTCAGGTCCGCGATGAAGGGGGTTTTGTCGGACACGGCCTGGAAGTCGTCCAGGGTAAGGGTGATGCCCACGGAGTGCGCCATGGCGATCAAGTGCAGCACGGCGTTTGTGCTTCCGCCGAGGGCGATGATGGTGACCATGGCGTTTTCAAACGCCGCGCGCGTCATGATATCCCGCGGCTTCAAGTCGATCTCCAGCAGGTGCCGAATCGCCTTGCCTGCCATGAAGCACTCGTCCATTTTCAACGGGTCCTCCGCGGGAATGCTTGAGGAGTACGGCAGGGACATCCCGAGCGCCTCGATGCACGACGCCATGGTGTTCGCCGTGTACATCCCGCCGCACGCCCCAGCGCCGGGGCAGGATTTCCGGACGATTTCCGACCTTTCCTGTTCGTCAATCGCGCCGGTGACGAACTGCCCGTAGGATTGGAACGCGGAGACGATATCAAGGGGCTCGCCGTTGCTCGCCATCCCGGGCTTGATCGTCCCGCCGTACACCATCAAGCTCGGGCGGTTCAAACGCCCCATGGCAATGATACACCCCGGCATGTTCTTGTCGCACCCAGGTAACGAAACGTTCGCGTCGTACCACTGGCCCGCCATCACGGTTTCGATGGAGTCCGCGATTAAGTCTCGGGACTGCAGGGACATGGACATACCAGGTGTGCCCATGGAGATCCCATCGGAAACCCCGATCGTGTTGAACCGGAAACCAACCATGTCCTCCGCGTACACGCCCTCCTTCACTCGCGCCGCCAAATCCATCAAGTGCTTGTTGCACGGGTTGCCTTCCCACCAAACGCTGGAAATCCCAATCTGGGGCTTGTTCATGTCCTCGGGCTCCATGCCGACGCCGTAAAGCATGGCCTGGTGGGGGAACGGGAGAAGGCGGGTCGGGGTCGGGTCAGGGAAAAGTCGTGCGTTGGAATTGCGAGTAGGTTTTCGCCGGTGTGCCAGGGATTAGGGATTTGGTTTTCGGTCGGATCGCCACCCGGTGGTCGCGTCCGGGGTCACGGAAAAGCGCGATCGAATCGGCACGATCGAAACGAACGTAAACGTCACGTGGACCGCGAAGCCACGCACCTGGGACGCGCCCTGGGACTTGGGCTGGGTTATTTTGCGGCTCCACTTGTTCAGGTCATCGACGGGGCCTTCGGGCATGTTAATACCCGGCCTGTACGCCTCGGCGCGCACGACGGTTCCGACCTTTCCCGCGCGCTGAGCGCCAGCACGGCGCAGGCGGGAGCCGCCGATGTGCGGGC